>Ga0136558_1000819_pt1 | contig 16674 bp, 18 predicted proteins | sample AntRauTorckE6833_FD_101391 | JGI IMG/M metagenome (GOLD analysis project Ga0136558, IMG submission 101391) | Saline lake microbial communities from Rauer Islands, Antarctica - Metagenome Torckler E6 #833 | ecosystem: Environmental > Aquatic > Non-marine Saline and Alkaline > Saline | place...
CAGCGCCACGCCGCATATCGGCGAGGTCTTCCAGTTTAGTCCGGAACTCTACTTGGCGCCGCCCAGCACTCCGGATCCTAACCTCCCGGATTACGATGCCATCACGAGCTTGCCGCCAGTGCTGTAGCGCATCAATAGCGGACTTTCGCAGAACGGCACATTTCCGCCCAAATCCTGCGCTCCGGTGCTCTCGTACCTGAAGTACGCTCCGCTCCGGTGCCCCGCCTGTCTTTCCAACAGGACGGACAGGTCGGATTTGAACGAAACTGCACCATTCTGCGAAAGTCCTTTGACCGCGAGGGAACTGAAGTTGACATCTAAATTAATCTAATTGTTCTAAATAAGCCCCAAACTCCCAATTCTCCAAATTCGCGATTTGAAAGCACACGTTAGCAGCTATTGGGATTTGGGAAGTTGGGACTTATTTAGGTCAATTAGGTCAATTAGAAATCAGAGCAATTATAATTGACACCTTAATCAATCCGGGCGTAAGATTAAACCATAACAATAATAGCTTACATGGATTAAGCGGAAGATAGGGGAAAATATGAAACATATCAAAAACCGTCAAGCCGGGTTCGCGCATGTAGTGTTGCTGGTGATTGTCATGGTCGGGGTGGCGAGCTTCGGCGTGTTTACGCTGGTTCGTAGCCAAGCTGCTCGTAACCCGCGTAATTCCCGAGATTCACGCAACGAAGTCAATATTGGTACTGCCCAGAGCGCCGAAGCCCTGGCCTTCACGCAAATCGAGTCGCGCTCCAGCGGGACAACGCTGCCACGAGAATTTTTGGAGATTACCGATCAAAACGTTTGGAAGGAGCTTTGGGCGCGCTATCATGCTGACAACACTAAAGTGCCTAGTCTCCCACAAGTTGACTTTAGCAAGGAGCGAGTGATCGTCGTCTCGCGCGGCGAGCAATCAAGTGGTGGCAATGACGTAAAAATCCCGTTCATTGCATTGGCTACAGAGACCAAGGGCTCGCGCAGCCGGTCGTCCATAGAAGTCTCGGTCGTCGAGCAGAATACCGCGGATGGCTGCCTTTCCACCAGCCAGCTGCAAAGCCCCTACCAAATCGTCAAAATGTCCAACCAGCCCAGAAACAAAGTAACCTTCAAGTTCCGCACCGAATCAATCCCTTGCTAACCCACATACAAATACTAACAGTTGACAGTTACTAAACGCGTAGCGTAAAGTAACCATAAGCAAGCTAATCAGCCAGTAGGGAATAAAGTTAGATGGGAACCTGGAATTCATCAAAGAAAAAGCGCTTCGCCATAGTAGGCATAGTAGTATCCTTTGCGCTCGTTGCAGTCCTGGCGATTTTTTCGATAAATCGACCAGAACAAAAAGCCGCGGATCCAGCCGTTCAGGAAATACCAGCCGAGCAGCAAGCACCAATTGATACCCCAGCAGAGTCAAGCGTGCCCTCCGATCAGCAAGTTGAGGTAATCACGGCGCCTGATGATGAGGAATAAATTTCTCTTTTTACTTAGCGGCGTTGCCTTAACTGTGGTGGGTGGCGGTTTACTGTGGCCAAGTACTGCGCGAGCAGTAATAACCACTTGTGACTTTTCCCCGTTGCCTGCTAGCGGCGTTCCTCATGGAGCCGATCATATGGTCAATGGCGGCGGAGGAGCAGGAGCTCCCCATAATGATAACCCCCTCTTTTTACCTAATCCGAGCTTCGCTGTTTCGGATCGGTTAAGGACTTGCTTAGGTAATCGAGCGATTGAGCTTGCTGCAGACCCGGCGTACGCGGCATTCTCATCTTATTACACAAACGCCGTGGAGCTGCCTCAGTCGACAGTAGTAGGCTCAGGCCGAGTATCTAGCACGATGACGGGAGTAATTCTGGCTAGTCCCAATATAGAGCCTAGTGGGTTTTTTAGTAACGCAAAAATTTATTATCTAGATTCGTTAGCCAGAGATAGTAGCGGGGTTATTGTTCCAGGTAGCCGCGGGGTAGTGGATTTTCGCGGCAACCTCGAGAGTAATCTGGGTGGCATGCTAGAGAATACGTCAAAAGGGGCGCAGAATTCCGTCGAAATTATTAAAGACAAACTGGCGCTAGGGGTTAACTCGGTGTGTATATATAATTCAGCTGCTATAACCCAATCGTCGGGTGTGGTGTACGGTACCGGTGCTGGCGGACGGGCGAATACCAGCGGGCTAACTGACGAGGAGCTGGACTCCAATTTTGCTAGTTGGTGTACTAACATTACTTATTCAGCCCCGGCACCGACAGTCACGCCAGAGTGTACCGCTGGTGTGCCGACGGCACGGATTGACTGGAATAACTCTAACCCGCCGGCTGAATACTACAATGTCGACATTGACGACGACGACGATTTTAGCAACGGTTTTTGGCGCTGGTTTGGGTCGCCACCAACCACTAGTATTCCTGATGCGCCAAATGGTTTTACCGGCTGGGCAGGTAAACCCGCTGGCGGCTTTACGTTTACGCCTGGTGCCAGCTATAGAACGCGTGTTTTTTATAAGATTAATGGCATCTGGACGGCTTCCCAGATTCGTACATTTACCGCTAGAAGCGATTGCGTGGCAGCGCCTCCACCCCCGCCGACGGTGACGCAAGGGTGCGATGGCACAACGCCGATTGCCACGATTAGCTGGACGCCGCAGGGCGCGGGGGTCTCCGGCCATTACATTGATATTGATAACGATAATAACTGGGATAATGGCTATTGGAACCGCGGCGAATCGGCGGGTACTACCAGTATTAATGACGCGCCGGCGCTCTTTAATAAGCTTGACGGCTCGGGCGAAACGCTGAACTTCACACCCGGATTGATGTACCGTGTGCGGATTTATTACGAGGGGCCGAACGTGCTGTCTGATACGGCATCTCTGACGGTGGATACCAGCTGTACGGCGCCAGTGAGCGGACCAACCTGCGTAGGCTTTTCAACCAGCCCGAGCATTCCGGAACCTGGGCAGGATTTTACCGCCGTGGCTAAGTTTCAAACTAACGAGAACGCCGGCGGAGTCGAATATAAAAATGCTACGCATCCGCTCAAACTGACGATTGATACGTTGACTACGGATCAACCTGTCCCATATAGTTCAGATCCTTTGGGACCCCAGCCGCTAGACGATATCGGGAAGACGAATGAATTATTTTCTGGCGGCATTCCATTGCGCGGCAAATACGACGTAACTTTTACGGTGATCAGCAATCCGGGCGTAACACCGGTCAAGTCGCTAACCTGTACCAGCACGGTGCCATCGACCTCCCCAAACTATGTGCCGCCGGTGAAGATTGAATCCAAGCCGTACTTCCGAGTCTACGGCGGCGATGTGCTAGCCGGTGCCGGAAATTTTTATAGCGGCGCCCCTACTTGTTCGCGTCAAGCGGACGCTACCATAGCCGGTTGGAACCAAGGTTCGCCGACTTACGCCGGTGCCGGCGTGCAATTGGCAGCTCAGGCGCTAGGCGTAATTGACGAGTTTGCCAGCGCTGTCGGCCAAGCCAGCGGCCCGCCGAACACCTTAAGTTTTGCCAACAGCGGTGTGTTAGGTTCATACGGCGGCACTTTCGGCGCCTCGCCCTGCAGCCCGGACGATGCCTACGATACGACTCGGCTTGGCGGAGCGACGTCAGTAAGCGGTAGCTTTGATGTCGGTTCGGCAGCGAGCGGTGATTATAGCTCTACGTCATCTTTGACTATCATCGGCGGCACCTTGGCACCCGGCACCCGCCAGACCGTGTACGTTGAAGGTGACGTTACTATCACCGGTTCAATCACCTACAATCCAGTCTTTTGGAGTAATCCGTCAGAAGTACCGAGCTTTACCGTCGTCGCCAAGGGAGATATTTTTATCCTCCCTGCTGCCACCCAGCTTGACGGCACTTATGTGGCACAGCCGGGTACCACTGTCGGATCCGGAGGTACTATCTACACTTGCGCGCCCGGCGGAACAGCGCCTACTTTGCCTGGCTCGCTGCCCGGGTGCGAGACCCAACTGGTAGTAAATGGCGCGTTCATCGCCCATAATGTCCGGTTGCTGCGGACTGTCGGTACGCTAAGAACGAACAATGGTGGCAACCAAGAGCTATCCAGCTCGACCAACATCGCCGAAGTATTCAACTTCAGCCCCGAACTCTATATCCGCCCGCCGCTCAACCCCGGCAGCTCCTCCAGCGACTACGACGCCATCACCAGCCTGCCGCCGGTGCTGTGAATACAAGACCATTAACCGTGACGGGGTCGTTTACCGTTCACTGTTTTCCGTTTACAATACGTTTATCGTTCGCTATTTTTCGTTCACTGTTTTCCATGCGTTTTCCGTTCTCCGTTTTCCGTTCTATCGCGTAGCGTATTTATAATTTTCTGTAAGGTCATGAGAATGTAGTGGCATTCTTGATGTAGTTCGGCGCAAGTTGCTTTAGTTTCGGTAAACTCTCCCAACAACCGTAACCAGTACTTGGTTTCGGCAGCTTCTTTTTTGGCGATGAAAATCTTGTTTTTGAAATCGGCTTTGGAACTGGCGTTATTGGCTTCAGCATAGTTCGCGCCAATACTGGTAGCTGAACGTATAAGCTGATCAACCACCGGTCGAGTGACATTCGTTAAGCGCAAAGACCCGCAGTATTGCAGCACCGTTTTGGAAAACTGAAAAGTCCTGTCTTCGAGGCTATACGGTGAACGATCCATGGTAAACGTATTGTAAACAGAAAATGGTGAATAGTGAACGGAAAACGGAAAACAGTAAACGGAAAATGACCCGTTTTTCCGGAAAATGGCTTTGGCCTTGCACCCCCATATGCTATACTCAAAGGCATAAGCGTAGTAAGGTCTATATATGATTTACGAACAAATAAAACACAAGCGGCGGCCGGACTAAACCTATGAGTATACTGAGTGGGGTATCGGACTTCTTTGGCTTGGACATCGGCACTTCGGCAGTCCGGGTAGTGCAGCTGAGGGGCAGCGGCCATCAGAAGGCTCTGGCGCACTACGGTTACGCGCCATTGGACAGCAAAATCGCTATGAGCGAGTCGCGGCCGGATCAGCAAAAGGTCGCTCAGGTTATTCAGGAGCTGCTGGTTCAGAGTAAAATATATTGCCGGAATGTGGCTGTGGGTATACCGTCGCATAAGGTGTTTACTACCGTTGCTGATTTTGACCGTCTAAATCCGCACGAGTTAGCTCAAACCATCAAATATCAAGCGGAGTCGCTGATTCCGACAGCACTGGCCGACTCCAAGATTGACTGGGCGCTACTGGGCGACTCTCCGGCGGACAAAAACAAAGTCGAGGTCTTACTGTCCAGCGTGCCGAACCAGTTCGTGGAAAGCCGCCTGGATACCTTGGAATCTATTGGCCTGAACGTCATCGCCTTTGAGCCGGATAACTTGGCGCTGACCCGTGCCATGATTCCGCCGGACGCTACCGCGCCGCAACTGGTACTGGATATCGGTAGTAAAAGCACTGATCTTGTGGTAACTGCCAGCGGCGCTCCACGTTTAACCCGGGCGATTCCTACGGGCAGCGAGTCGATTCTGCGCAGCGCCATGCAGAACCTGAACATTGACGAAAAGCAGGCGCAGCAATTCGTCTTTAAGTTTGGGCTCAGTAAGGAGAAGCTGGAAGGCCAAGTCTACCATGCCATCATTGGCACCGTGGATATTCTGATGAACGAGCTGGAAAAATCGATCAAGTTCTTTCAAGCGCGCTACACCGGCGTTAATATTGATCGGGTGATAGTAACCGGTGGCGCATCGGCATTACCGGAGTTACCGCTGTACATTGCCAATAAGTTCGGGCTGAATGTCGAGATTGGTAACGCCTGGCGCAATATTAGTTTTGATCCCGCGCGCCAGAACGAGCTACTGGCTTTATCAAATCACTTCGGCGTGGCAGCCGGATTAGCGGAGCGCACCGAATGAGCAGTCAACAATTTTCAACTTTCAATTCACAATTCACAATGAATTCACAATTTTCAATTTCCAAACTTCTGCTGCAGCTTGTTTGGAAATTGATCATTGAAAATTTAATGAAAATTGAAAATTGTGAATTGAAAATTGTCCCAGCAGGGAGCCCGCGATGATTCAATTCAACCTACTACCTGATATCAAGCTAGAATACCTAAAGGCGCGCCGCAATAAGCGGTTAGTGTTCGGTATTTCGTTCGCTCTAGCTGGCGTATCGTTGGCGCTGTTACTGTTGTTATTTTTGGTGGTCAACGGGCTGCAAAAGCGACATTTGGATAATCTGGCCGTCGATATTAAACAAGATAGCGAGACATTGCAGGCCATACCGGATCTCGACCGGATTTTGACTGTGCAGAACCAGCTCGATAGCCTGCCGGATTTGCATGATCAAAAACCGGTAGCCACTCGGCTCTTCGACTACCTGACACAAATCACGCCCAGCGAGGCGACGATTGGCGGTTTAAAGCTGGATTTCGCGGCCAACACCATGCAGTTCACCGGCGAAGCGGCCAACATCAGTACGATCAATAAATTTGTTGATACGCTGAAGTTTACCGGCTACACTCTGCCGGATCAAACGGAACCAACACCGGCGTTCTCCAACGTCGTGCTAACCAGCTTCAGCCGCAACGAAGAGCAAGCCAGTTACGAAATTAATCTGACGTTTGACCCGGCGATTTTCAGCAGTGCTGCCACGCCCAAGCTTTCTGTCCCCAAGATTATTACTACTCGTTCGGAAACCTCCAAACCGGACGCGTTATTTAAGGCGCCACCACCAGATGAAGCCGCGCCAGCAAACCAAGGGAACTAACAGATTATGGCTAAGAAATCACGATTTTCTACCAAAAAACTACAGATCAGTAAAGCTAATACCGCGATGATTACGGTTATCGCCCTGACGTCGTTCGTGGTGATTTTCTCACTGGTGGCCTCCCGAGCCTTGCTGAACCAACGATCGTACCAAGCTCGCGTCATTGCCAAGCAAGAGCAGGCCAAGCGGCAGCTTAAGGATAATTTGGATGCCTCGGAAAATCTAGTAATTGCCTACAAGCAGTTTACCGGCACACCACAGAATATTCTGGGCGGTAACCCGACGGGCTCAGGCGATAAAGACGGTGATAACGCCAAACTTATTTTGGATGCCTTGCCCAGCAACTACGACTTCCCAGCGTTGGCCACATCTTTGGAAAAAATCCTGACAGATAATAGCAAATACACCATCGATAGCATCAATGGCGTTGATGATGAGCTCAACCAGCAAGCCAATGCCAGCAGTCCCGATCCGCAGCCGATAGAAATACCATTCGAAATCGCCGTCAGTGGCAACTACGGCTCAATGCGTGACTTGCTTTCCGTCATGCAGCGTTCTATCCGCCCGCTGCGCATTAATACCCTGGATTTTACCGGCAGCGATGATTCCATCAAACTGACGATTAACGCCAAGAGCTACTACCAGCCAGCTAAGAATCTGGAAATACGCAAGGAGATCGTCAAATGACAACATTAGCAACTAGTAGTTAGGAAATAGAAAGACAAGACATGAAAAGCATACAACCACCCAAGCCAGCCCAAGCGTACCCCCTCAGCACTAGCCCGTTAGTTCCTAGTTTCTATTTGCTAGTTGCCAAGCGACTGGAGGGAGCGCGATGAAGCAAAAAGATATCGCCCTGATTATCGTCGTGAGTTTTATCAGCGCGGTCTTGTCGTTCTTTCTGTCGAACGCGCTGATTTCTTCGCCGGAGAATCGGCAGCAAGAAGTCGGTATAGTTGATCCGATTACGGCTGAATTTAATGAAGCGCCCAAGCGCTACTTTAATGAAAAAGCTGTCAACCCCACTCAGCTGATTCGAATCGGCGACACCAATAACCTCAATCCGCTACGGTAACTCCAATGCCTGTAACTTCGCGAGCCTAGCTACCATGACTTTTATTCAACACATCATCCAACACATCATCCCGACAGTATTTCAAGGGACAAGTGTGGCATGAGTGTATTGTCATCCGGTAACCTGGCGCAGATGGAAGACCAATTGGTCAATGAAGGGCTATTGACGGCGTCTAAGCTGAAAGAGCTTAAACAAGAGGCCGAAAAGTCCTCTGAACCGCTAATGAGCCTACTGGTCAATAAAGAACATATCTCTAACGAGACGCTGACGCGAACTATCGCCCACGTTACCAACATTCCGTACGCCAACTTATCGGAAGCCCGGATTGATCCGGAAGTGTTGGCCTTGCTCCCTAGAGACGTCGCCGAGCGTTATATGGCCGTGCCGCTTGGCGAGATGCAGCAGCGGTTGGTAGTGGCTATGCTGGATGCCGGCAATGTCCAGGCGGTCGATTTTTTGTCAAAAAAGATTGGCCGGCCGCTAAAAGTCTACGCCGCTTCGGAAGAGGGCATTCACAGCGTGCTGCGTCAATACGAGGCCAATATTGGCAAGGATTTGGCTGGTTCGCTAGAGGTGGGAGCGGACAGCAACACGCCGGTTGAGAAAAGCCGAGCGGTTCCCAACGACAAGACCATTACCACCATCGTTCAGGATTCGCCCATCAGCAAGGCCTTGTCGGCGATACTAGACTACGCCGCTCGCAATCGAGCCAGCGATGTGCATATTGAAGCTATGGAGCACGAGCTGAAAATCCGCTGCCGAGTTGACGGTGTCTTGCGTGAAATCATGAAATTACCTAAAAATACCGAAGCGCCGCTTATCTCTCGTATTAAAATTCTGGCCAACTTGAAGATTGACGAGCATCGTGTGCCTCAGGATGGTCAGTTTACTGTTAAAGTAGGCAGTAATTACATTGACCTCCGTATCGCTATATCACCGGTGGTGTGGGGCGAACAGGTGGTTATTCGTCTGCTGGACAAGTCCGGCACTAGCCTCAAACTGGAGGATATGGGCTATCATGGCCGGGCGCTAAGAACCATCAGGAAAGGCATCGCCCAGCCGAACGGTATGATTCTAACTTCTGGACCGACGGGATCGGGAAAGTCTACTTCGCTGTACGCGCTCATGCAGGAGATCAAAAACGATTCCATCAATATCGTCAGCTTGGAAGACCCTGTGGAGTACAAGATGGAGGGCATCAACCAGATTCAGGTTAATGCTGATGTCGGCCTGACGTTTGCCTCTGGATTGCGCTCGATTTTGCGTCAGGATCCGGATGTCATCATGGTCGGGGAGATTCGCGATAAAGAAACGGCGACTCTGGCGGTGCAGGCCGCTTTGACTGGCCACCTAGTTTTTTCTACCCTGCACACTAACTCGGCAGCTGGAATTTTGCCCCGGCTGCTGGATATGGGCATCGAGCCATTTTTGATTGCCAGCACCGTGCATACCGTAATTGGCCAGCGGCTGGTGCGGCGGATTGAGCCGACCCACCGCGAGGAATATCAGTCCGACAAAGCTGAAACCGAGGCAATTAACCTGACAATCGGTGGTTTATTGCCCGCCGAGAAAGCCGATATCAAAGACGCCGCCGAAGATCAGGGATACGAAAGCTTGCCACTTGCCGCCCAAAACGCTTATACTTTATATAAGGGCCGCGAAAGTTCGGGAAGTCCCGGCGGTTACCGCGGCCGGATGGGCCTCTACGAGGTTTTTGAAATCACCGACAACATTCAGGATTTAATCTTGAAACGCTCCACCAGCAGCGATATTCAGAAAGCCGCGCAGGAGCAGGGGATGGTAACCATGCGCCAGGACGGGTACTTCAAAGCCCTGGCCGGGTACACTACCCTTAACGAGGTTAACCGCGTGGCATCAGGCGATACCGCTTAACCCAAAAAGGAAGGAATACAAACCATGAAATATGAAATACGAAAAACGAAAAACGGGGAAGACAAGGAACGCAGGGGGCACAGGGCAACCGCAGCCGATGTCTTACCCCATATTTCATATTTCATATTTCATATTTCACCTAAGGGGGTAACTGTCTGATGGCTGAGCAACAACTGCGAATTGAAGTCTTGTTAGAGGAAGTCGTCAAAAAGAAAGCTTCTGACCTGCACTTGCAGGTTGGGCTTACGCCAATGCTGCGTGTCGACGGGAGTTTATTAAAATTCCCGGGTACGGAGCCGCTCAACGAAGCAGCCGTGGAATCTTTGGTGTTTGCCCTGCTGGACGAGGATCAGAAGCAGATTTTGCTGAAAGATAAGGAATTTGACTTTAGTTTTGCCTTTGGTGATTTGGGGCGTTTTCGCGTCAACGCCTTTCATGAGCGGGGTAATATGGCCGCCGCGCTGCGGTTGATTCCCAATGAGCTGCAGAGCATTCAGCAGCTTGGTCTGCCGCAAATCGTTAATAAATTTGGCGAATATCCGCGCGGTTTAGTGCTGGTTACTGGGCCGACTGGTTCTGGCAAATCCACCACGCTGGCCTCGATTATCGACAAAATCAACAATGAGCGCGCCACACACATCATTACTATCGAAGACCCGATTGAGTTTACCCACAAATCCAAACAATCGGTGATAGTCCAGCGTGAAGTGCATTATGACACCTACTCTTTTAGCGCTGCACTGCGTTCCAGCTTGCGGCAGGATCCGGATGTTGTGCTGATTGGCGAGATGCGCGATCTGGAAACTATCGCCGCCGCCATTACCATTGCCGAGACCGGCCACCTGGTGTTCGCCACCCTGCACACCAACTCTGCCAGCCAAAGTATCGACCGCATGATCGATGTCTTCCCGCCGCACCAACAGCCGCAAATTCGCTCCCAGCTCAGTAACATCCTGGTCGCCATCTGTTCGCAGCGTTTGGTGCCGGCGATTGGCGGCGGGCGGATTGCCGCGGCCGAAATCCTAATCGCTACGCCGGCCGTGCGTAACATCATCCGCGAGGGCAAGAGCCACCAGCTGGAAGCCGTCATTCAGACCGGCGCCGAGTTCGGCATGCAGTCTATGGATAAAACACTGGTTAACTTGATCCACAGTGGCTCCATCACCTATGACGAGGCGCGTAATGTAGCCGTCGATATCGACGAGCTGGATCGTTTAATGAGAGGGTAAGACAAGCCATGAAAAGCACACAACCAATCAAACCAGCCCAACCGTACCCTTTCAACACCTGCCCGCTAGTTACTAATTCCTATTTGCTATTTACTCAAACTAGAGGTTTGCCATGCTAACCTACACCTACACCGCTCGTGATGCCGGCACCGGCAAGAAAATCAAAGCCGATATCGAGGCCGACAGTGAGCAATCGGCCGCCAAACTCCTGCATCAAGAGGGCTTATCGCCCTTGGAAATTTCTCTCAAGGATGGTCAAAGCAAAGGGATAGGGAAGTTCTTCAACCACATCAAGGCTAAGGACAAAATTCTCTTTTCTCGTCAATTATCCACGTTAATTAACGCCGGTCTGCCTTTGATGCAGAGCTTGCGCAGCGTAGCCCGTCAAACCACCAACAAGCCGCTTCAGGCAGTTATCAATAAAGTTATCAGCGATGTTGAGGCCGGCTCGGCGCTATCCCAGGCGCTCAGCCGCCACCCAGCGGTCTTCAACCAGATTTTCGTCAGCCTGGTGGCCGCCGGTGAAGCGTCCGGTACGCTCGATGCCTCCTTGGAGCGCTTAGCCAACCAGCAAGAGAAAGACGCCGAAATTATCAGTAAAGTTCGCGGCGCCATGGTCTACCCGATTATCGTGCTGATAGTGATGTTCGGCGTGGTGACCTTTATGATCGTCAAGGTGCTGCCGCAAGTCGAGGTGCTCTACGACGGCTTGCCCGGCGCGCAGCTACCGCTGGTTACGCGGATTCTGCTGCTCTTTGCTCACTTCATTATCGATTACTGGTGGCTGGCGATTATTCTGCTCGGTCTGATGATTTTCTTTGCGAGCCGCTGGGCGTTGACGCTGGGTGGCCGGCGGGTGATCGACAAGCTCAAGATGCGCGCCTGGCCCATCGGTCCGCTTTTTATGAAAATGTACATGGCGCGTTTTGCCCGCACTAGTGAGACGCTGGTGGCCAGCGGCGTGCCATTGATCCAGGTGCTGGAAATCACCACCAGAGCAATCAATAATTACCATATTGAAGCCTCGCTGCGGCGAGCTACAGAGAAGGTAAAAGGCGGCACCGCGCTATCCGATGCCATCACCAACGATCCCAATTTTCTCGAGCTCGTTCCCAATATGTTGCGCATCGGCGAGCAATCCGGCGCAACCGAGAAAATGCTGGCCAAAACCGCCGATTACTACGAGAAAGAAGTCGATAATCAGATTAAAGCCGTCTCCACCATCATCGAGCCGGTACTCATGGTCGTACTGGGCATCTTCGCCTTCATCATCGTGGCCGCCGTCCTGCTGCCTATCTACAGCCTGGCCGGCCAAACAATCATTCGGTAGGTAGGACTTCCGCAAAACGGCACATTTCCGGCCTGAATCTTGCGCTTCGATGCTCACGTACCGATAGTACGCTCCGCTTCGATGCCCCGCCGGTCTTTCCGACAGGACGGACAGGTCGGATTCATGTCGAAACTGCACCATTCTGCGAAAGTCCTGGTCGGAAAGTCGCCGGTCTTTCCCTGTGCCTTGCGCCTTGAAACTTGCTCCTTGATAGGTTGATAGGCTCGTCCCAAAAGAGTAATCTAGTACCTGAAGACCTTCGGCCCCGTAGTTTTCAAACTACAATGCGGAAGGCCTTTTTTATTGACTTTTTTGCAGGCAAGCGTTACAATCTTACTTGGAAAAAGCTTTCGGCCGTGGTTTATATACCACACACTGGCGGAAGGCTTTTTCTATTTTTATGGGTGCGTTCGGGCAGGCTTTCAGGGAGTTCGTTACTGCTCAGGAAAAACTGAAATAAAATCTTTGCGGTCGGTCTTCTTGTTTTCTTTAATCTGCACGTAATAACTTTCTCCGTCTTTGGTCTGGCCAGCGAACCGGTGCAGCAAGACGTTTGGATTGCCGGGATCCTGCTTGGTTAGTGGCGTGTGCGGTGTATGGCGTATTAGATCCAGCGCGGCTTGCAGGTAACGGATTCTGCGCGCCCGGTCTTTAAAGCTTTTTTGCCGCATGTGATGCCAGAAATAATTGAGGAAGACTTTGTTTTTCGCGAAGTATTGCGCCCGAAGGTAAGGCTGACGTTTTGTCCGTGCTTGAACCTGCTTATACAATGTCCATGCGGCAGGATAAATTTCTCCATATGACGTTCCGGAGAGTTTACCGTACTTCGACTTATAGACTTTCATTTGTGATTAGCATAACAGGAAAGTAGTTTATGACGGCTATATATTTGAACCCCAAAAGGTTCTTACAGGTCGTGTGCCTGGCTGCCCTCTCTTGTTATCCGCCTAACCTGTATGGCATTGCTCCGTCATCTGCTCTCTATAAAAAAAGCTTGCATTTCGTTTAGTATAGCCGTATCATCTTAAGCATAAGTATTAATGCTACAACAGCAAAGGGGCACCTGCAATCATGAAAAGCAAACTCACCAACCTAAACAACGACTCAAACCAATCCGGTCTGCGCCGCTCACAATCCGGCTTCACCATCATCGAAGTCCTGATCGTCCTGGCCATCGCCGGGTTAATCCTCCTAATCGTCTTCCTGGCCGTCCCAGCCTTGCAGCGCAGCAGCCGTACGACTCAGGCTAAAAATGCCGCCGCTTCTATCCTTTCAACAGCCAGTGAGTATGTAGCCAACAACAATGGCGGTCAACCGACTACTTGTAATCTCGATATTTCAGACGGTACAATCACTATCTCTGGTTCCGGCAGTGATGCTACTGGGAGAACTCAAGGGGGTTATACTTGCACTACTGGCGGTGGCGCCAAGTCAGCCGGTGATCCAACCGGTGACTTTAGTTTCAATCCTGGTCAAAAATGTAATGGTACTGCATTGACTTCCGCGCCGCGTGCCGTGGCTGTAGCATTTACCGTGGAAACATCAACCAGCACCGTCCCGCAGTGTATAGATGGTTAAAATAAGCCAAACGTGCGTAAAAGACAGACCCACTCAAAGGGTCTGTCTTTACTTTTAATAGGATTAAGAGGTTGAACCTGTAAATAAGATAAAACGTGGTTTGGTATGGTACAGTCGAGGTTATGCCAAGCGGGAATATAGTTAAGATTGATATTGCTGATAGTTTTTATCATGTGTATGGGTGGGGGTGTAGCCGTTGCTTGGATGCTTTTTTGCGCTAACTAAGACTCCTTGACAAAATAACTGCACCATTTGACCAGCCCTTTCCGGCTAAAACTGTCTCTGGCTCAGTCCAACGTACCAAAGTACGCCTCTATCGCCATAAACAGTTTTAACTCGTAAATCATCTGTCCAACTGGCTCAATTATTTTGCCAAGGGGTCTAAGAACGTTTTGGCGCTTGACCGTTCGACGTACATTAGTTACAATGTACGTACTATGGCAACTATCACAACTAAGCTGACGACTAGCGGCAACAGCAAGGCGGTGCGCTTACCGCAAGTGTTGTTGCGCATGAGCCGATTGGGTGACATCGTGGAGCTGGAGGCTACCAGTGGCCAGATTGTTATCCGTAATAGCAAAGACCCCAGGGCCGGCTGGCGCGAACTCATTGAAGCCGGCGTTAAAGCTAACGGACCTTTCAACAAATCAGATGCCTTTGACGACTTGTCCGCGGCTGGCAGTGACGGCTTGGACGATATACCGTGGGATGGTATCTCATTTGAGCAGTGGTGCACCGATCATGGCCATGGCAAACAGTAGCGCCTCGCCCATGCGCGTAGCCGAACGGGCAGTTTGAGATGAACACAAAGCAACGCTTTTCAGTCTATTGGTTTGACCCGGAGCCCAGCCGTGGTGCCGAGCTGCGAAAAATTCGCCCGTGCGTGGTGGTATCGCCCGACGAAATGAACGAAGCGCTCCGCACCGTCTTGGTTGTGCCACTAACATCTACCGTCAAGGCCTGGCCGTTCCGCGTGAATATCAGTCTGATGGGTCGCGTTTCAAGCGTCGCCTGTGACCAATTGCGGGCGATTGACGCGTCGCGGCTGAAAGCCCGCATTGGCGACTTGTCGGCGAAAGATAGCGCAGCCATCCTCGCCGTGCTACAAACTATGTTTTCGTAGGGCAAAGCAAAGAAGAAAATTATAAATTATGGGGTCAGGATTGTTAGGAACTCCGGATTAAGAGGATTAAGAGGTTGAACCTCTAAATAAGGTAAAACGTGGTCTGGTATGGTACAGTGGAGGGTATGCCGAGCAGGAATGTGGTTAAAATTGATATTGCTGATAGTTTTTATCATGTGTATGGGCGAGGGCATAGCCGGCAGGAGATTTTTCTAGATGATGAAGATTACGGCACTTTTCTTAATCTGCTCAAGCGTTACTTGTCGCGGGAACGTCAGCAAGATCGTCTCGGCGCGCTGTATCCGCATCTCTACGATCACATAGAGCTTCTGTGTTTTTGCCTGATGCCGAATCACTTCCACTTGCTTGTATACCAGCGCGAGGCCGGTATGATGACCGTGCTGATGCGTGGTGTGATGACCAGCTACAGCCGCTACTTTAACAAAAAGTACGTCCGTAGCGGCTCGGTCTTTGAGTCGCGCTATAAAGCGGCGATGATCCTGGATCAATCCTATCTCGAGCACATCAGCCGCTACATTCATCTCAACCCCAAAAACTGGCAGTCATTCCCATACTCCAGCATAGATTTTTACCTAGGGAAGCGCCAAGCCGAATGGTTGCGAACAACTCGAATCCTGGAACTATTCAACAGCCCCGAAGACTATCGCCAATTTGTCAGCGACTACCAGTCCCACAAGCAAACCCTAGACATAATCAAACGCGACCTAGCCGACACCACTTTCTAACCCTACAATACAATAATTATCTTCATTAAGAGGTTCAACCTCTAAATGTTGGGGGGTCTGGTATTATGCGAGGATGAATATGGTGGTTATTGTGGGGTTGGGATGGCTGGGGCTGTGTATGGGGAGTTTTGTGAACGCGCTGGTTTGGCGGCTTTATCAGCAGGGGAATGGAGGTGAGGGCGAAGAGCAGGGGCCTGAGTCAGACAAAAAAGACAAAAAGTCCGGAAAAAAGGCACGGCACGCGGTGGCTTACCCCCCCGCCCTCACCCCTCCGCCCGCTTCCGAGCTCTCTATCCTCAAAGGCCGGAGCATGTGCGTGGATTGCCACCACACCTTGGCCGCTAAGGATCTCATCCCGGTTCTCAGCTGGGTGAGCTTGCGGGGGAAGTGCCGCTACTGTCATGCGGCTATTTTGTGGCAATATCCGCTGGTGGAGTTGTTGACAGCCAGTTTGTTTGTGATTTCTTATGTGTTTTGGCCGTATGGGTTTGATGCTGCCGGCAGTTTTCAGTTCAGCGTTTGGATAGTGATGCTGACGGGGTTAATGGCGCTGGCGATATACGATTTGCGCTGGTTTTTGCTGCCAAATAGGATTATCTATCCGCTGTTGGGGTTAGGGATCGCTCAAACAGCACTTGTGGCCGTTTTGGCAAGAGATGTAGCAACTTTGACCACGGCTTTCTGGGGAGTGGTGATTGGCGGCGGGATCTTCTATGCGCTGTTTCAGGTGTCTAATGGCCGATGGATTGGCGGCGGTGATGTGAAGTTACGCTTTTTGCTGGGGCTGATCCTTGGCGGGCCAGCAGCCAGTTTGCTGATGTTGTTTATGGCTTCGCTGCTGGGCACGGCAGTAACCGTACCGTTGCTGTTGACTGGCCGCGCTACGCGCAAATCGCATATTCCGTTCGGTCCGTTTTTGATTGCCGCCACCATCA
>Ga0136558_1000824_pt1 | contig 16613 bp, 19 predicted proteins | sample AntRauTorckE6833_FD_101391 | JGI IMG/M metagenome (GOLD analysis project Ga0136558, IMG submission 101391) | Saline lake microbial communities from Rauer Islands, Antarctica - Metagenome Torckler E6 #833 | ecosystem: Environmental > Aquatic > Non-marine Saline and Alkaline > Saline | place...
GACAAGTCCGTATAAAGAAGTTCAGACCTCGTTACTCCGTTGATCTCTGCCAAGTTGTTGCTGAATGAGTTCTCTGCATCAATCCAGATGCAGGTGTGTCCCATCTTCTGAGCGTATCCGCAAACTCTGTAAGCCAATGAGGACTTACCGCTTCCTTCTTCGCCGAAAAGTTCTACCACTCGGCCAAGAGGTATGCCCAAAGTCGAGCTTGGGTCATACCCCTTAACCTGTGATAGATCAACATTCTCAGGACTCACTCCGTGGTGAATTGCAAAGTCAAGAGCAAAATGCCCTGTCGGTATATTCCCTCTCGAATTGGTGTCTGCTCCAATTTGAAAGACACCTCCAAAGTCATCAAAATTTCCACTACTTTTCTTTGCCATTACTTAGAGTATCCTGCCTTTAGAAATTAAACGGGTCATTGTCGTCTGCCTTAGCGGTTTCTGTGCCGCCGCTAGACTGAGCAGAAGCGGAACTGCCGCCATTCTGCTTTGCTTGGTATTCAGCTTCACGCTCGCGCTGTGCAGCAGTTTTACCGTCGCCAAAGAGCTTGCTCTCAAGATCTTCTGGCGAATGAGCCTTAAAGATATTCTCAAGGTTGTACTCTTCAAGGTTTTCCTTTACGAACGATTTCTCTTCGTCAGTAAAAGGAACAGGCTCGATGAAATCGACTTCATAGGTCGTGTCTCGGTCCTTCTTCCCGTTAGGGCAGATAACCTTGATCAAGAAATCTCCAGCGTCCTTGCCACCTGGGTCGTTCTTAGCCATTTTCTTGTACGCTCTGAAGTTGTCGAACAAAGAGCTTGGACCCTCAAGGATCTTCAGCTTATTGTCATCATCGCGGTCGAAGATGAGGCAAGCGTATCTCTTCTGAGCCTTCAACTCAGGATACTTTGCCTTTACCGTACATCCATCAGGATCGTCTGTGACCCCAGAGCGAAGTTGTCCGCCCTGATGGTTGTAATACTTGTAGAAAAGCACAGGCTTGAGTACAAGCCTTATACGGTTCTCGGAGTTAGCTTCAAGTCTCTTGAACTTGCTGCTTCCGCCTGAAGATTTTCCGCTTCCAAATCCTTTTTGCGGCTTTTCGATATCATCCCATTCAACTACAGCCATGATTAGGCTCCTTTATACGGCACATCTGTCTTCTTACCAATCAACTGTTTGGGAGCCTTTTTGCTTACTGGGCGCTTTGACGCAGTCCGTGCCATCGAGACCGTCAAAGTCACCAAGCAGCTCATCAATCGACTGTGATTTCTGAGTTGGCTCGCTATTGGTAGAAGCTATTTGTTCTTGTTTCTGTTCTTGCGGCGCTTTGTCAATAGGAACGCCAGTCCTGTGATCTTCTTTCCTCTCATACCTAGATGATTCCGATCTATTAGATTCGCCCATAAGAAGGGTTACAGATCGACTAAGCATGTCCCATGAAGAATCGAGGTTCTTAACGATACTCGCAGTAATCGTATGCAAAGATTTAAGAGATGCGAAATACAACTCTAAGTCTCTCATGTGTTGGAAAATTACGCCCTCTTGCTTGATCATGGGCTTTTCATATTCGACTCTTGCCAGAACACCATGAAGCATTTCAATATACCTATCCCATAGGAAGTATTGCTCATTTACATGCAAAGAGATAAACGTGATACGCTCTCGCCATTGCTGGATAGATCGCATGCGGTCATAAATATTAGACATATCTGCATCAGAGACACTAATGTCTACCTTTGCATTTCTAAACTCTTCTTTGTATTTTTCAAAGGGTATCTGTCCACCTGGAAGAATTGCTTCCAAAGCTTCAGATTTACTCTCGTAGAATGACTTGTACTTGTCAGTCGGAGGAGTGAGAATCCACTCTATTTGATCGTCTACAAACTTCACGCCGTTTTTCACTCTTATGGACGAGTCAGACTTTGGTTGAGCGGTCTTTTGAGCCGTTAACGTTGGGCTATCAAAAGGAATTGTCTCTTTGCTGTCTTCTTTTTTCTCGTCTGTTTTTGCTTCTGTTTCTTCTGGCGATAAACTCTCTGTGACCTCCTCGGCAACCTTCGGTTCCTCAGTCGTTGGAGAGTTTGTCTCGCTACTACTTATACCTACTTCGACCTCAGACTCCTCTTTACTTGAGCCAGAATTTCCAAAGACACTGTCATGGTCGATGTAAGATTCTTCCTCATCTTCACTTACGGAAATCGCATCTTTGATCATTTTTTCGTTATCCATGACTGTTTCTTCTTTTTGCGTTTCTTGCACTGGTTTAGGTTCTTCTTTTGATTCTGGCTCGTCTGCTGTTAACGGCTTGTTTTCCGTTGGATCAAAAAATTTAGGCTTAACTTCTTCTTGTTTTTCTTCCTTGACCTCAGCAACAGATTCTTCTTTCTCTACTTCTTCTGATCCTGTTCGAGGCAAAGAAAAAGCATCAGCACCTTCGATGCTGTCGCCGATCTCCTCAGCCAATTCGTCAAAAGAAGCCTTGGACATTACGTCCGCATCAGCGGTACTTGAGTAGTCGCTTGACTTATCGTCATCAGCGACCTTGCCGCCAAGGGAGAAAAGCTCTACCATGTCATCAATTGCTGAGTTAGTCATTAGCTAGGGACTCCGTCAAATATGTCATCAAGTTCCTCTTCCGTCATCGGAGCAGGTTTCTTATCCTTATCTGCTTTAGTCTCAACAGCAGCGTGCTTGACTTCTCCGTCCTCAGTCTTATGAGTAGCCTTTGCAGACTTATCCTTAACGCCAAGTTCTTCACAGACCGTGTCGAACGTATCTTCAAAGTCTGCTAGAGCAAGTTCTGTTGCGTTTGCTAAAGCCTTGTCTCTTTCAGCCTTCGTATCCCAACTAATCGTATCCTCGTAGGCTACGCTGATTTGAAGAGATTCAAATTGCTTTGGTTGAATGGTTCTTGTAATACCTTTGCGAATTTTTGTAGTGTTCTTTTTATTTGCCATGATGATTCCTATATTAGGGGTTTTCTTTTCACTTATGCGAACATGTCTTGAGACGCAAGACCTCTCGCTGAGCTTGCCTTCAATCCTTTACGGATCTTGCCAAACTGATTAACAATGTCGTCTCTCTTCTTTTGATCAACGCGACCTTTAGAAAAGAATCCGGCATCGACTAATGCTCCTACCACTTCGGTAGTTACTGATTTTGTAGCTGTTTTTGTAGCAAGATCTTCAAGACCGTCATATGGTTGGTTGCGAACAATCTCTTTAGCAGATTCCCAACCTACGCCCTTGCATGCAACGCCAGGTCTTATTTCTGTGGCAGAAATGCCAGACGAAGGATCTTTCTTACGAACAATGCTGTACATTTCTTTACATTCATTGAGATTTCTAGACAAGAACTTAACGCCAAGCGTTCTGACCGCGTCCTTCTCCATCATCTCAACATGCTTCCAATCGCTCGCACTCTTAAACATCGATCTCTTAGTGAACGTATTAAGGAACGCGCAAGAAAACTCGTCAGGGTAATTAGACTTTAGGTATGCAGTCTGATAAGAAAGATACGCATAGCAACAAGAGTTCTTGCTAATAACAAAATTGTCATCATTATCAGCATCGTAAACAGCGTAATTGTGCTGTTTTGACTTCATAGTCATGTTGAATGTTAATTCAGTTCCTTTTTTCTTTACCGACACGACTTTGCATGTTTTCATCTTTTGCTCTCAATATATCTTGAACTTTTTTCATTTTGCGAGGTATGAAAATTTCTGCATCTTCATACATCCATTGCAGAAAATTTATTGTACTACTATTCCCTCCACATACTCTTACGGTATAAGTGGATCGTCCTTTTGACGGCTTGTAGACCACTAATTCTGAAGGAGTATTTAACTCGGGAAAAGAATAAGCAAATTTCTTTGAGGCAGTAACAAACTGGCACCAGATATTTCCATTCTTTGCCACGCCTATTGTTCCATCACCATCAAAAACGCCTCGACAGAAATGCTTCAAAAGCCTAACAGGCGGGTTCTTCTCTATGTTCAGCGTTTTCGTTTTGTTTTTCACCAATCCGTATTTACAAGCATTTTTAACTATTGATTGACAGTGTATGGTCATTCTTGTCATTGCTTGCCTTCTTCCTTTTTTCTTAATATCTAAGAAAGCAGCACAACCGCCAACTTTTTCATTTATATCATGAAGAACTTTTTCATCTCTTTTTTGAAGTTGTATACCAATCCCATTACCGCTAGACAATACATAACCATCTGTCATAAACAGTCCCATAGAGTAAGCCTCTGCCTCGGTTTTTATGCTCTTAAAGAAAGAGTAGTCATAGTCTGTTTTTCGAGCAGTTCCTCTTCTCTTGACATTGTGCTTTTTAAGAACATCAAGTATGGTTTTGGGTCTTTTGTAATTATGCTTTTCTGCTATCTTTATTGAAGAAAGACCAGACTCATATTCTTCAACAATCTTTATCTCCAATTCTTGTGTCATTCTTTTGTTCCAAACTTCCATTAGTGGTCACTCCTGTTGTTATGCCGCTATTCAAGTTCGCAACAATCAAATCTTTATCCTCTGTTTCTTCACAAAGAATTTCTAAATCTTTCTCTATAATCTCTCCTAATTCATGCTCTTCTCCATCTGTGCAATAAAATTTATGCTTCATAGTGCATTCAAGTTCCATTCCATTAGAAAGTTCAACCTCATAAACTTCCTTATTCCCTGTTGGGAACACATTCATAAGTTTGTCTTCCACCAGTTCTCCGTCAACGTAGGAGTCAACTACCAATTCTGGATACTTGTATCTTGGGTAGTCTTGTTCATGAATCGGATTAAATGCACGAGCCAACTCCTCGACTGTGTAAAAATTTCCAGTCTTCTTATCTCTAACCCTCATGTCTCCGCTTAAGCAGTGAGCAGCGTTGAAACCATAGTTCGCAAATGGGACAATAAACTTAGACCAATACTGACGAATAACTTCTTCTGGAACACCCTTGTCTACGCCGCCGGCAATAAACTGTTTCTCGAACTTCTCCATCAGGTGAAGCTTCTTTTTCCCAATACTTTTTATCATTACATATCCGTCTGATATAGAGAAGCCAGCAAGACTATTTACGATCTGCATGACCTGCTCCTGATAGACAAGAACGCCATATGTTTTCTCAAGATATTCTTTAACGAAAGGCTCAATAGTCGGATGGAAATACTCGACTCTTTTCTCGCCCTTCTTGCGAGCAACATATTCAGCAATCGATTCCATAGGTCCAGGACGGAACAATGCAACCGCAGCCATAACATCATCAAATCGGTCAACACCGATTTCTCTCATGGTATTCTGCATGCCATATGATTCGCATTGGAATACACCGTTGAGGCGACCTGATCTATACAAGTCAAGCGTAGACCTATCGTCGAGAGGAAGATTCTCAATATCTATCTTAATGCCATAAGTAGACTCAATTTGATCCGTTGCGTCTCTAATGGTCGTTAAAGCGGCGATAGCAAGAATATCAAACTTAATCAAACCTATGGACTCTAGATCGTCCATAGTATATTGAGTCGCTAATCCATCGCCAGTTGTAGCCCTTCTAAGCGGAGCTATGTTTCTTAGCGGAACATCTGATATAACAATACCAGCAGCGTGAGTATTGTGTACAACAATCCCATTAGCTATATAATTAGGCTCGTTATGGAAAAAAGACAGATTATCGTCTGTTATCCCTATGTCATATGTTTCCACTTCTTCTTCAGATTCAATAGACAGTATCTCTACCAGATTCACATCTTGTGTTTTACTTCTGTTCATTTTTTATTCCGCTTTTATTCCACTATTTTTTATTATCATACAAATATCGCTGTCACTTAAACTCTTAATATCAGACTCCCAAAGCGTTAAAAATTTATACCCCCGCCCCAATGCAGCCTCCCCTTTTTCAAGATCGTAAGCCCATATATCCTGTGCCATTACTCTTTTACCAGACTGTATTATGGTATCGTTTTTATTGTACATTTTAGGGTTCGCGTGAAAGTAGTTTCCGTGCGTTTCAATAAGTAAATTTAATTCACTTATATAAAAGTCAAAAAGACGCCATGACGAATTGTGCTTTAAGCAAAAGTTCCTTATAAAGTATATTTTTTCTTTATTTAAAATTGTGCAAATTCTAATCTCCGTAGACTTCGGGTGTCTTGACTTTATGCTTAAGGAAGATATCCTCTTCATATGAATTGCATTTTTCTTTTTTCTTTTTTCAAATCCAGGTGCGGTGTAAAAGGGGTTGTTCTTCCCCCTTCTTTTCACAGATATCTGCATCATTGAAGGGTGGTCAAATTTGCTGACGCCCTTGTTCCACAACCCGTCTCTCTTTATTTGATTTTTTGTCGCCTCTGACATATTCCTGGTTTTTATTCCATAATATTTAAAAGTATCCAGAAGCGTCTTCTTGTTAACGTTCAATGACAAGCTCATCATCGGAGTTGATAGTCCAGATTTATACATTTTGCGTAAGTTTATTTTAGAAAACTGTTGGCAGTTTTCGTATTCGCACCTGTAAACCAGAATTGGGACATGAGGCATGCCACACTTGCCGTATTTAACAGTTATGTGGCGAACCAAGCTTATTCTTTTTTCAAATTCAGATCCGCATATCTTGCACTTATTTACCATACCCGCCGTTTCCTTCCTTTAGCACTCTGCCGGTATGGTTATTTACAGAAATATATTTTATCTCCTTTATCCAATTCTTTTATTTCTTTTGGACCGTCTTCGGTAAAAAGTATATGATCCTTTGTTGCTCTTATTGAAGCTCCGTTTGAAAGCCTTATATTAAAAGTCTTTTTCCTTCCTGTTGACTCCTGCCTGAACTTGTTCGTAAAACATATTTCTCCGTTTTCATCTATGTATCCAACCTTGTGAAATTCTGGGCTTACTTCTTTTAGAAGAACCCACCCCATGTCTGTTAATACCGGAGACTCTCCACACAGGCACCCGAACTTGCCGACAAGACCTTCGATGTTATCACAGTGCTTAAGGATAGAAGGGTGCCTATCCATATAGGCACGGAAGTCAGGCACGTGCTTGTAAGCCTCCCTAGCCTTCTTAATAACAATCTCATCGCCAGTTGGACCTTTGACCTTGATGACTCCTGTAGGGAGTACAGGAAGCGTGCTACTGATCTCGTTCGCTAGTTGGAAGTTATCTGTTCGGTTAGCTTCCGGACCCTTGTGGAAGGCTTCTGCCGCGTCTACAGCCTTAGAGATTCGAGTAACCGCAGCCTTCATCTTCAGTGACTGATACGTCCCGATATTGCCGACGTTTTCTCTGCCCCACTTATCAATAAGGTACTCATAAACCTCGCCTCTACGCTCATCATCGAAGTCGGCATCAACGTCAGGAAAACCTGCGCGAGCAAAAGCTCTACGCATAGGAATGAAGTCACCATCAGGCTTAGCGGAGGTCATTCCAATTGCATATGCTGTCCAAGAATGGATGTCGTTCTTGTGTCCTATTTCACCTTCGTAGGTTTTCCAAATTCCATAGAACTGATCGAGATTGTTTTTATTCTCAAGACCCTCAGAGACTTCCATAAAATCAAGCTCTGACTCTACCTTCTTGAGCGTCTCTGGGTCCGAAGCCTTAATAGCAGCTTCGATCTCTATTCTTTTCTTTGGCTTATCGCTCATTAAATTTCTATTACTTGTTCGTTTCTTCTTATCTTAATGCCGAGATGAGGCATCTTGACATATTCTCTTCTTACTCCCGCCTCATCAAGAATAATGTTTCCTACTTCACATGTCTGCGTCCAGCCTGGATGTTTTTCTTCATCTTCCAAATACATCCCAACAACATTGAAAATATTACACCTTGCTATTCCTCTTGCACAATCCGCGCAAGCAAACCACGGACAATACATAGCCAGAAGCCTTGTACAGATTCCCTCTGAGCATGCCCTGTATAGAGCGTTCCTTTCGGCATGCTCTACAAACTGATATTTCTGAGGTCTTTCCCATCGCTCAGGAGTCTCCTCTACATTTTTAGGAAACTCATTTACCTCAAGAACCTTTATCTTGAGTGACCCCCTATCAACAAGAGCTGCTCCATTTTGAGTAGAAGGGTCTGTGCTTTTATCCGCAGCGCGTGACAAAATAAGCCTGAAAAGATCTATCTCCTTTTCGGTAGGCTCTCTAGGGTCAATGTCCTTTGACTTAGATAATGCTCTTGTCATTAGTACCTATCAACTCCGCCGAAGTCGTCTTCAACTTCCCTGTCGTCATCGAGATCGTCTTTGCTGTCCGCAACAGCAGCAGCAGATACCTTTTTCTTAACGGCAAAACCAAAGTCTTTTTCCATGATGAATCGCTTTTCATCGAAGCCCAAAAATCTTTCCCAAAGAAGACCGTAGTCAAGAGGGTCTGGCCCATAAGTTATTCCAAGCGATCTAAGAAGGACGCTCGCATAGCCAGATCCTCGTCCACAACCCGTAACGATACCTTGCTCTCTTGCGTAATTGATATAGTCCCAAACAATCAAGAAGTAAGTAGCGAAATCGTAATTGTTGTTGTCTCTTGCAACCCGAATATCAAACAGCTCTTTCTTAAGAGCTTCGATATGTCTTGGACTCTTTTCCCATCCGAGCTTGACCATCCCCTGCTTAGCAAGAGAAACAAGGTATTCATATGGGTCGGTAAAGCCTTCTGGCAAATCATATACAGGAAGACGCATGCCTCCAAACAGATTTTCTTCAATATCAGCAGAGTCTATTCTTTTCGCCATCTCCGTGGTGTTGTATAGAGTCTGAGGAACGTTCTTGAAGATATGAGCCATCTCCTGCGCAGACTTCATATAGAACTCTTGATATGGAAAATGTATGTGCTTAGGGTTTGTCAAACAGTTTGACGTTGACATACACATAAGAACTTCTTGAGACTGAGCCTGACTTTTCTTAATGTAATGCGCGTCGTTAGTTGCCAGAACGGGAACGTTCATGTCAGCAGACAACTTAAGGATATCAGGTATAATCTGCCCTTCTTCTGGTATGCCGTGATACATTACCTCAAGAAACAAATTCTCTTTGAATATATCTCTAAATATACCCAAAGCCTTTGCTGCCTCATCATACTTGTCATGAAGTAGATTAGCATTTATGACGCTCGACAGGCAAGCCGTCCCACACATGAGTCCCTCACTGTGTTCTGCGAGCATCTCAATATCAATACGAGGGTCTTTGTAATAGTGTCCATCGATCCATGCTCTCTCATTAAGGGAGCAAAGGTTCTGATACCCCTTATAGTTCATCGCAAAGAGGTTGAGGTGGCGGTTGCCCTTTCTGCCGTCGATCTGAAAGCCACCATTTTTCTCTGCCTCGTCTTTGCTTTTCCACAGATGGTTTCGGCAAAGATAGAATTCGCAATTATGCAACGCGCAATCAGTAACGTAACTATGATCCTCTTCAACCTCAAAATTGAATACATCTACGTCGCTGTCTTCGCAAGTTATATCAGAAAGGGGCTTATATAGGTAATCGTTATCTTCTAAAGTCCTTGCATATTTCCTATCCGGAGAATAGGGGACCAAATACGCTGTTTGTCTATTGTCCTCTTTAGACTCCGCGACAGTCGCCCAGCAGCCCCTATTGGCTAGAAGTTGACGGATACCCCAAGCAAGAGATTTGGATGTCACCTTGAGAGTTCGCTGGCCCTCTTGCTTACCGTCACCATCGAGAACACCATCAATAAAGGATGACTGCAAGTCCTCGACAGCTGTCAGGATTTCTTTTGGCACCTGCTTGTTTGAGCAACCCGAGCCGCACATGCCTTCAAGCATATAAGACAGTGGCAAACAACAAACAGACACTTCTATACCGCCCTTATCAGGTCTTTCATACACATTGGCGTTTAATCCAAAAGAGTCCGATGCTATGTCGCAAATACGGTCAGCAAGGTGTCGTTCATGAATCCCTAAAGAGAACCTGCACTCGCCATTAACATCGCCATTATCTTTTCTAGCAAAAGATCCCTCCGCCGCAAACAACCCAATAAAGTAGGCAATATCTTTGGTCAAAGGAAGAGAGCACGGCAGATCCCATTTATTCAATGTCTCGTATTTACTATTTTTTGATACTTTTTCAATAAACCCGTCAACACATCCTAAATTATCTGGCAAATATTTTATCAGATCTATAGAAGTGTTGGTCCCAATTATCTTTGGCAGACACACATACGAGTTATATGTTGACAAACCAAGTTGTTTACCTTTTCGGCCAGCTACTATCTCATCGGCACGAACCCACTTAACGATACTCGAACGATCTGTATCCGCTGGATCGTTATTTGAAGATATTGTCCTCAACAAAACCGGATGTTCATCGGTCAGCGTTAATGTCCTAGAACATCCTGAGAATCTTAGTGTGTACAATTTTCCGATATGCCTGCGAGACATAACTGACAGAACCTTGCGGAATCTACCACGATGGGTCAGAACGTAGTCGCCAACAACTATGTTTTCGACAGCCTTTACGCCATCAATAGCAACAATCTCTTGACCTCTCATCAAGCAGCCAAGGATGGGCTTTATAGGGGCATAGTCAATTGACTTACCTCCCTTATCCTTCGTCGCGCCGCACTTCTGTAAGAATTTGATATAACCGCCGACGTTTCCGTGGTCGGTAAGAGCAAGAGCAGGATGACCTGCTTGTCTGGCGTGCATTACAAGATCGTCTAACTTAGATAATCCGTCAAACGAGCTATACTCACTATGGCAATGCCAGTGAACGAACTCTTTATCTGTTATGTTCTTTACTGTTTTTGACATAATTTAAATGATTACCAGTTGAAGTCGTTGTCAGTATCATTCTGTTGTAATTCTGTATCCTCTACCTTAGACCCCTCGTCCTTCACAGTTTTTAGGATTTGCTTGACATGGGCAAGCTTCGTCTCTAAAAGTTCAGGCTTAAGATGCAGAGCAGCAATATATCCAGAATTCTTGTAATGAACATGTATTCGCTTCTGATCTTCTTTCGAGTCGTCAGTGAAGCCATACATGCCGGTTTGTTGCAATTTTTTCCATACGAGGTTTGCGAAATCGCAGATTACTTCTTTCTTGAATGAGTACATCGCCTTAACCGTGTCAGATTCAGACTTCTCCCAATGAACAAAGCTGATGCACTCTGTATCTACATCAAAAATACTCTTGCCCTTGCAGTCTACAAAATCAAGAGGAATAGCAATAAAAGAATCTGCGTCCTCTCCCATGATTGTAGTCGTGTAAGACTTGTCGCCTTTAGCGACTTTCATCTTGTCTTCTTTGCCGGCTGCTTGGTATCCGAGAGCTTGCAAAAGCTCGACGCACTCATTTGTGGTTTCAACGATGGTTGGCATGGTTTTCCTTTGATTAGAGATTAACGGGCGACCTACTATGAAAAAAGCCGCCCAACAAGGAGCGACTTTAACAAGAGTCTGTTCACAACAGTACATTAAATGTATTTTTGTTGCGTATCTTATCTGGTGACCAGACTATGTTTATCCCATACTTTTAGGATCATATTTTATTCTTTCACCTGACCTAGTCCTAACAAACTTTGGCTTGCAATCTCTGACGTATTTGCGGTCAACTTCCCATACTTCTCTCGTCTTATTGTTAATACCCTTTGGCTTTTCTTTGTTTAATTTCTTTTCAGTCGTCTTAGATTTTTTCAAGGGCTTGTGAATTTCGTGATCTTTGGGTCTCTCGTGCGTAGATTCGCATTCTACACCATCAGGAGCCACGAAAGGACGACTAACATCAAAGACAGTTCTTTCGTCCTCATAGATCTTGCCTGTATTCGGGTGCTTAAAAAAGTATGTCCGCTTATTCATGCCGAGTATCCTTCGCATTCCACAACCGCGCCCATGTCTGATCCTCTTGCCATCATCCGCCATTCCTTATTGACTCCGATAATGCTGACATCCGTCTTTTCAATTAGATGCTCGCAGTCTGCTGTTTGGCAGGTATTACAAAGAGGCTCTGCTGGCCCCTCTCTCGTAATAATCAGCTGCGTCATCGGTATGGTCTTGTTTCTATATTTCATTCTTCTCTATCAATTCGCCTTGCTGTCTTCTCAGGATTGCTTCCACCTCGCAGCATAGCCGAAGTTGCTTCATCAGCAGAACGAATTACAGGACGAGACATCATGTCTGCATCAAGTTCATTTTTACGAGTCTTCTTATTCGGTCTGTCAGAAGATGTATTTTCAGCAAGCCTCTCCATTCCCGCAAACGACTGAAGCGGCGCGGTATTTGACGTAACAAGAGGCTCAGGACCAACCTGCTCAGCATATTCTTGAGAAGATCCGTCAATATTGGGGATAGGCAGACCTGATGCATACGACGGCTGCGACTGAGCGCCAGGAGTCGGGGCTGTGGCGTTAAAAGAAGGAGGAGCCTGCGGAGATCTAAGGCTTCTCGCTGGCGTTGGTTTAAACGCCTTCTGCTGTCCAAGGAAATCTGTAACTTCCTTAAAGAATGCAGCAGGAAAGTGATACCACTCTTTTCCGTCATCGGATACAGATATGGTTGGTATGCCATCTTGGACATAGTGTTTTACTAGCAATTTTTCTTCAGTCTCATCTGACTGCCATGCGAATTCAATTGTTATGTTCGCGTCATCATGTCTAATAGGCATTAGGGTCTCCGATCTTTTTCGAGCTTTTCTCTTAACATCTGTCGAGCAGTTGCCTGTAAAAGCTTTAATTTTGCATCCACATCCGCTACGATCTTAGGCGACCTTTCACCTTTTATATGCTCATCGCAATGTGGGCAAAAAGTTCCGTATACGTTAGGTATTTCTCTTTCTATTTCATTTAAACAGTGGGGACATGTCATTCTTCATCCAACCCTTCCAACTGAGGTCTTTTACCATAAACGCTATCCAAGTAAGGGGAGTCAACCAAAAGTGTTTGCCAATAATGCCTCCAGAAGTCTATGTTGCCTTTTGCCAAAGCAGTCGAAGGCTCTGGTGGTCTCCATCCATTTTGCTGGCACCATTCTGAAAAAGCTTGCATGTCAGGATTATAGTAAACATCTCCAACGGAAGGGATATAGTCATGTATAACCATGCGACGGTCGCTATGGGCATGTACGGACATATGCCCGATCCCAAACATGCTCTCTATTGTTATTTCTGATATGAGCATCCAGCTTTCGCTCTTGGGAGACCAAGGCTGAATTTTTTGCGGATGATCTTTTTTAATTGATGGCGAGGCGTCATCGCTCATCAATTCCTTTACCTCGCTATAAACACCATCTGCCTCAAGCAAGGTTATGTCTGAAAAAGTAAACTCGAATGTTACAGAACTCATGCTTATATATCGGCTAAATCTATCTGGTTATCTGGCAATTTATTCTTCTTGCCTTTTTCTCTACTTGTGTCGCTAATCGTCTTAGGTCTCTCTGACCTCGGAATATACGGAGACATTGACTCAGCCGTCTCAGCCTCAGATCTTTCTCTAAAAGATCTCTGAGCAGCATGCACGGCATAGCCCCCATCTATATCAATACCGACATAGTCTCTCATGAACCTTCCAGCTACGGCACAGGTCGTACCTGATCCACAGAAGGGATCAAGGACCAGATCTCCCCTGTAACAGAACAACTTTATTACGCGCTCACACAGAGACTCTGGGAAAGGGACAGGGTGACCACCAACCTTGCGTGTCTCAGGTTGTAATTCCCATGTACTCATTGTCCAATCTTGGAACTCTCGATCCGTCATGTCTGAATGTTCGGAGTCGCCAGGCAATTGCCACTGGCCCTTACTCCAAACCAATACATACTCATGGTTCCGTCTGACGATAGGGTTGCTACAACTTGTATAAGAACCCCATGCCGTCGCTCGACCAACGACCTGATGTTTAAGCCACATGATCTCCGTTCGGAAGTTCATGCCTTCAATGTTACGCATCATGTTTACAAGTTCTGCATAGATCGGTCTTATGTACTCTTCATCTCTATCATCATCCCAATTTGTGATCGGGTCGATATTGATAGCGAGTCTACCTCCAGGTCTCAGAACCCTATGGCATTCTCTCCAAATATCTTCAAGCCATTTTAGGTAGACGCCCCACGGCATATTGTCATCATGAGATCCGTAGGGTATGTTTGTATTGTATGGTGGGCTACAGAAAACTAAAGAAACAGATTCGTCAGGTATCGACTTAAGGCAGTCGATAACGTCTCCGTTAAGGATTATGTTCTTTGCGTCATCAGTCGAAAAGGCTATAGGTTGTGAAACTTTAATAGGTATATCATTCGCCATTCATAATACTCGCTTCCGCTGTAATAATATCTATTTCTATATCCATGCATTCACCAGCATTTTTGTGAACAATGTTGGAAATTCTATCTTCCATCTGTTTACCGAAATCTGAATATCTGTCTAACCCTAGAGCCAAACAAAATTCATCCATATATCGATCCACTCCGTTACTGCAAGCTTCTGGATCTTTATAAGATACTATAACCTTTGAAGGAGCTTCTACTTGTATTTCATCTTCTGCCATAAGCTCTTTATATGCTAATTAATCTACACATCCGCGAACAGGTCTGTATTCTTATCAAGTTTACTCTGTATAGATTCGATGTAGTCCTCGTTCAATTCATATCCGACATAGTTCCTCTTGGCTCGCTGAGCAGCAAGAGCAGTCGTTCCTGATCCCATGAAAGGATCAAGAACAAGGTCATCTACAAAACTGTTAAGCCGTATGCATCTTTCAGCCAACTCTACAGGATATGGAGCAGGGTGCTTTGTATAGCTAGACGGGACAGGAGGTATCTCCCAAAAATCAACCGCCCATGCGCCCCACTCTTCTTTTGTGATCTTGCTCTTTTCAACTATATCAGGATCTCTTTTTCTCGCCGGCTTCTTACCCATTGGCTTGCGAGCAGTGATAATATGCTCAGTCAGTCCGCTGATTAAAAGAAGGCTGGGATTGGGATAGCTGCCGAACAGCTTTTGCGTTGCAGTTCCCTTGCCCTTGTACCAGATGATATCTTTCTCATACCAAAAACCAACTTCTCGCATGATACATATTGTGTCAGCAAGAAGCGGGTGACAGCCCATTCTCTCTGTGGCTGTATCACTCTTGTTAGGTAAACACTCTTGTATGTTCCAGCAGATCCATGAGCCAGGTCTCATAACGCGATAGACCTCAGTGAAAACAATCTTTAGCCAATCTAAGTGATCCTCATAGGTATCCCAAGAAGAATACTCTTTGAGATTAAAGTATGGAGGACTGGTAACAACCAAATCAACTTGATTGGGTTGCAACTCATTCATGTGAGTGCATGACTTGTTAAAAACTTTGTTAATAACTTTTGACATAAACCTTAGCCTGTTCTTCTTCTTTTCTTTGGTTGAACATTTTCATTCGATGAACTAAGCCTGAATCGCTATCACCCAAACCATCAAGCAACAACTCTTCCATTTGAACGAGAGTCTCGATGTCCATAGCCTCCACTCTTTCGTCTATCTTCCTATATACATTCTCAAAGAACACATACTCAATATCATCAAAGTCTACTGTCTCTATAGACGCCCTAATCGCAAAAGATATATTGACAACAATATCTTCAATTCTCTTTTCGTTCGCCTTGGCGAGCTCAAGTTCCAAAGCTATCTGATCAATGATGTCTGTATGCGGTATATCAAGACCATGAGCGAGCTTCCCTATTGACTCTTTAATTGAACAAGAGTCCATCGCCGCCATAAGATTAATAACATCTCCGTGATTTTTGCAGCCAAAACAGTGAAAATATGGGAATTCTTTATCAGTAAAAACATAGAAAGACGGATTTGCCTCTGGTCCATGAAGAGGACATGAGTAGACATATCTACTATCAGTAGCCCTTACGGGAGAATGCCCTCTGTCTCTCAAGAAATCAATCAGATTGTGATTGTTGAGAATCGTCTCTATGAAAATTGGTCTATTCAACTGAAATCCAATGCATCTATAGCGTCCGCTGAGTCAGCGTTACCCATTTCTTTATCTATGTCAACGTATGTTTCTTTTTGTCCGTCAGCTTTAGGCTTCGTGGCAAAAGAAAAATCATCCTCTTCAACTGCCTTCTGCAAGATATCTACCTTACTCCCACCGGCGTAGAAGTCATTCGTGCTTCTAATCAAGCTTATTGCTGGCTTAACTTCCAAGACAGCCTTGCTGCTGCCGTCAGAAAATGATTTCTTTCCATAACGAGATTTGATCACATACAACTGCAATCTTTCAGATGGCTGCTGAGGGTCAGGGAACTGAGCATAAATCATATCTGCATCCGCAGAGTATTCATGAGAACCTCTCAAGTCCTCTGAGTTGAAAGAAGTCTTCTCGTTACTGGTTCTCCTGACTCTCTTAAGAGCCTCTCTACCAATCTGAGCGCCAGATATGATGGCGAAACCCTCTTCATGAACAACGCCTGGACGACCCATATGACGAAGGTCTTTCAGCATCGCACCAATCTCAAGGTCATTTCTTCCGTTTTGAGGTTTATCGCTTTCGAGGTTAGCGATGTAGTCAACAACGACAAGTCGAGGCTTAAAGATGTCAAGGTGTCTTTCGATCTGCTGCCTAATAAGAGATACAGTTGAACGCTTCTCATGTGAATCCATAACAAAGAATCTGGAATCATGATCCTCAGCTTCTTTTA
>Ga0136558_1000834_pt1 | contig 16524 bp, 18 predicted proteins | sample AntRauTorckE6833_FD_101391 | JGI IMG/M metagenome (GOLD analysis project Ga0136558, IMG submission 101391) | Saline lake microbial communities from Rauer Islands, Antarctica - Metagenome Torckler E6 #833 | ecosystem: Environmental > Aquatic > Non-marine Saline and Alkaline > Saline | place...
AAGCTCCAGCTCTGATGCGTAGCCATCAAATATTTGGCTGGCGCTAGTTGACTCGCTCCACGACTCTTGTCGTTCAAACAACAAATCGTGCATCTCGAAGAACTTTCCCTGCTTGCCAGCGGCTTCAGCAGCTCGGTGCGAGGCTATGGCGTTCGGGTGGATGTTGATGATCGGGAAGTGACGATACTGGAAAGATATTTCATCACCGTAGGCTTCTTTAACGGCATTAATAACTGGGTAGTATTGTGCGCAAGCGGCACACTGGAAATCACCATATTCTAGTAGAGTTACCCCTGACGTTCCTTCACCCTGGACGTGGCTGCTTGGCTGCCCGGCTTCGATAGGGTCATTCCTATTTACGGCAATAAAGCCAATTAAGCCAATGGCGAGGACAATCATAATGACAGTAAAACGGTTCATAAATTTATTTCTTTCCCTTATTTAACAATCATATTGTACCATTAGGGTATGGATTTTATTGTCGGACTGTTGCTCTTTGGGCTTGCGCTTTTCACAACAGCGCTTCTTAGGGCCTATGAGCAGACTCCTATTAAAGAATTACGTCGACATGCGCGGCAGGGTGATGAGATAGCCAAGGGGCTGTACAGGGCGGTTTCGTACGGCTACTCCCTTCGTTCGGTTCTAGGTGGACTATCAGTTACCTCGAACGCGATTTTGTTTTTTTATATCGCGCGTCAGGCTGACGTATGGCTGGCCATCGTATTACTCGTTGTGTTGCTGTGGTTTATTTATATATGGTTGCCAAAACAGGCTATGCAGACGTGGATGGTAAAGACGGCAGCTTCTGTCGCGCCAGCGGTTGCTTCAGTCTTACAATACATACACCCATTTATTGCCCGAGTAGGCGAATTTGTTCGGAAGTATCGTCCTGTGCATGTACACACAGGCATGTATGAGACGGAAGATATTATCGACCTGCTTCAAGCCCAAGCTGGTCAGGCTGATAATCGTATACCGGAAGATATTATTGACATCACTATAGGTAGTCTGACGTTTTTTGGCGTACTGGTTCGCGATATTTTAACGCCGCGTCGGGTTGTTCGTTCGGTGTCGGCTGACGAAACGGTTGGCCCGGTACTGATGACAGAGCTTCATGACAGTGGATTTTCACGGTTTCCGGTGTTTGACGGTCTGCAGGACAACATCGTCGGCGTGCTGTTTTTGCGCGACTTGGTTACGGCAAAAAACGGCGGAAAGATACGCGAACTGATGAGTAAAAAAGTCTGTTACGTACACGAAGATCAGAGCCTCAAACATGCTCTTGACGCCATACTGAAGACACACCAGCAATTGTTTGTCGTTGTTAATAGCTTTGAGGAATATGTTGGCGTTTTGTCTATTGAGGATGTTTTTGAACAGGTGCTTGGCCAAAATATTATCGATGAGTTTGATCAGTATGACGACATGCGCGCTGTTGCCGCCTCGCATGCAAAAAAAGATCATAAAAAACACGACCATCCAACCGACTAGTTTTTGTCAGCTCTAACACTAGTGGATTATCCGCTAAGATGATACAATTAAGACCGAAAAAGCCGAGATAATACATCGGCTGTGCGTATCCATCAAGTTTTTTTAGGGTATGTATAGATTAATCTAAAGAGAGATAATAAAGGCGGAGAAACTCATGCGAATACTACAAAGAGACTTACAAGACCATATCGGTGCACGAGTCAGCATTAGCGGTTGGATTCATAAAAAGCGTTTGTTGGGTGGGATTACCTTTATTAATGTTCGCGATCGAAGCGGGTTGACGCAGTGTGTCGTCAAGGATGAGGCAGAAGTCGAAAAGCTCCGCGGTATGCAAATTGGTACTGTCGTTACGGTTGAGGGTATGGTTGTCGAGGAGTCTCGGGCGCCCGGCGGTGCAGAGTTGCATGAACCGGTTATAGACGTACTCGTGCCAGTGACTGAACAGCCAGCTATTGAGGTTGACAAGCCAATTGATCATAAACCAGAAAACCAGGACACGCTGTTCGAGAACCGCGCACTTAATGTCCGCAATATCCAAGAAAAAAAAATCTTCAAAATTCGCTCATCCCTCAACCGCTACATTCGAGAACATCTCCACTCGCAGGAATATGTAGAGATTCAAACACCAAAACTACTCGCCGGTGCGACTGAGGGTGGCGCCGAAGTCTTTAAGCTAGATTACTTCGGCCAAGAAGCAACGCTTGCTCAAAGTCCACAATTGTATAAACAAATGATGGTTGGGGCGTTTGAGCGGGTATTTGAAGTCGGCCCGGCATTTCGAGCGGAGCCAAGCATGACGACCCGCCACGTCAGCGAAGCGACTATGCTAGATATCGAGCTTGGGTTTATTGATGGTCATGAAGATGTCCTCAATGCCGTCCAGGACATGGTCTACGACGTATTAACGCGAGTCTACGACGAGCACGCTGATGATCTGAAGAGCCTGCAGGCACCACAGCTGACACTGACTGAGAAGTTCCCGCGATTTACCGTGGCTGAAGTACATGAACTCTACACAAAGGCAACCAAAGAAGACACCACGACAGAGAAAGATTTGATTCCTGCAGAAGAGCGATGGATTTGTGATTACGCTAAAAAGAAGATGGGTTGTGAAGCCGTATTCGTCACAGAGTTTCCTGTAGAAGCTATGAAGTTCTACCATATGATTAACCCGGAAAACGAGCAAACCGTACTTTGGGGTGACTTACTATTTCGTGGTCTGGAAATCGCAACCTGTCCACAACGAGAACACCACTACGACACGCTTGTTGAGCAAATGAAGAGCGCCGGTATCGACCCTGAGCATCCTGGCTACAAATATTACCTTGAAGCTTTTAAAAACGGTTTGCCGCCACACGGTGGATGTGGATTTGGTATCGACCGTCTGGTACAAAAGACCGTCGGCCTACAGAGCGTCAAAGAGGCTACGCTGTTTCCACGTGACATCAACCGTCTCGCTCCGTAACTATCGATACATTACGTTACACCTATCATAAACATATGCGCTATACTTTTATGGTATGGCGACATATCACATCGACAAGCAACAGATTCGGAAACGTATCCTCGTGGGGTTTATTTTTGTTGGCCTAGTTCTGGGCAGTGTCGTTGCTCTGTATTTTTTTAGAACTTTGCAGACAGAGCGTGATCCAGTTACGGCAAATCCAGTGGTTGCTGATATACGAGCTAATGAAGAGTCGGGTGCCGTAGCGGATTCGCTGTTTTCGGATGCAGACGAGGACGTTATAGACCTACAGGAACTTCGCGACAATCAGCGTCGCGAAAACATAGATGCTATTCACGCTGAACTCCAACGTTACTACCAAGAAAATAATCAATACCCGTCGTTAGCAAACATGAACAGTACTGGTTTTAGGCAAGGGGTATTCCCAGGACTTGAGGACGCTGACTTTACTGATCCCGAAAACGATGATTTTTCGGTTACGATAACCCGAACTCCGCAACCGGCGGTGTATTCGTACGAAGTCGTTGATGAGAACGGATATACCTGTGAACCTGTTGGCCGACAATGCGTTTCGTACACACTATCGGCGTTGTTGAGCACCGAACTGGCATACCAATTGTCGAGCGAAGACTAACTATCAAAACCTAAGGAATTTTCGTTAACCGACCACAACGGATAGTGTATGGTAGATATATGATTGAAGAAACGCAAAATACTCAAGCTCAAACTGGTCAAGCCAGCCCCAATACTGCTCAACCTCAAGAGACCGGATCACGTGAACTGCAACAAACCCTGAACCAAGTTAATTTAGATCAATCGAACGGTAGTATATCTGTACCAGGATCGTCTGGCCGGACTACGCAACAAACAGCGGTTACTCCAGACAGCACGAACCAGAACGGCTTTTTGGCTAACATATCTGCGGGGCTTATCTCGATAGTTTTTCTCACAGCGTTAGTGTGTATTGCTGTCCTGGTAAAAATTGCGAAGCCAGCCCCAAGCGCCATAGCTGAGGGCGAGTCAAACGTAGATGCGCCAGTACCCTCCACTCACGTTACGGCACACCCGGCAACGAAGAAGAAGTCGAAGAAATCACGTCGTCACAGGCGACATCATAAGCGTCGTTAAATACGCAGAATAAACGCGACCATTTTGGTATACTGTTAGAAATAGGAAAGCACTATGTCGAAAGAACGAAAGCCTGATTTAGCAACAGATAATTATGGCGAGCTAGAAGCTCGTGTTGAAAAAATGATGTCCGATAACCTTGCCGACGGCACTGGTGTATTGCCGAGTGCTCCTGATTTGCCTATGGACGGTAAGAAACTGGACATAAAAATTGTTAGAGATGAGGATTCAACGGAAGACGAGCAAGACGACAGCGCTATACCTGAGTTTAAGGTTATTCGTGGTGATGATGCGCCAGAATCTGCCGAATCAGAACTCGATGAGCCAAAACCGGCAGAATCAGACACCACCACTGAAGTCGATCCACAGCCTAAGGATGAAGTCGCAACAGACTTCGATAATCAGGAGACCGAAGCCGCCGTACAAGATATCGTCTCAAATGAAAGTGACACAGTTTTACAATCTCAGGACGACATCCGCCAAAAGATTGCACACCCGCCACGACAACGAGTAACTACTCGTTTTCGTCTTTGGCTGGTAGACCTTTGGCGGAACCGCACCAAGCGACGGGTAGTAATTGGACTCATACTACTGACGCTCTTTATAATTGGTATTGTACCGATGACTCGTTACTTCGTCCTTAATCTCGTTGGCGTCAGAAGCAGTATGTCCGTGACGGTTCTTGACGACAGCAGTCTGCAGCCACTGCGAAACGTCACGGTAAAAATAGGGAATGTTGAGGCGAAAACTAATGAGCGTGGATATGCAACATTAGATAACCTACGTTTGGGTAAACAAGACTTAGTTATAGAGCGCCGAGCATTCGCGAACAGGACACTTGGCATCACCATAGGCTGGGGAAGCAATCCACTAGGTGACTATCAGCTGTTCCCGACTGGAAGCCAGTATATTTTCGTGTTTGAAGATTTCTTGTCAGGTAAGGCTCTCGAGGGAGCGGAAGTTATACGTGGCGACGTCAGTGCTTTTGCTGATGAAGAGGGCTTGGCTCGGTTAACGATTGACGCCGAGAACGATGCACCAGAAATTGACGTCACCTTTAGCTTGGACGGGTATCGAGAGGATTCGGTATCGATTGACGCCAATACGAGTGACAATCAAGTGATTAAGTTAACGCCGGCGCGTAAGCATTTCTTTATGTCAACCAGAAATGATCAAAAAGATGTCTATAGTATTGATGCTGACGGTCAAAACGAATCACTGGTGCTTGAGGCAACTGGCTCAGAGCGAGATGACATGACGCTGCATGCTCATCCGAACAGAGACCGTCTGGCTGTTATGTCGACTCGTGACAACGCCCGGAACCAAGACGGCTTTTTGCTCAGCAGTCTGACAATTATTGACTTAGATGATGACCAAACTATTACGATTGCGCAATCTGAGCGGATTCAGATTATTCAATGGTTCGATAACAGAATTGTCTATGTACAGATTGCTCAAGGGGCAAGTGGAACCAATCCTGGGCGCCACAGACTCATCAGCTATGATTATGAAAATGATGAAAAGACAGAATTAGCATCCAGTAATTATTTCAACAGCGTCACGGCAGTTGGTGAGTATATTTACTACGCGCCATCCAGTATTTTTCAACTATCGCCAACCAGCTTTTATCGGATAAAGGCCGACGGTACAGACAAAAAGACCGTACTGGAGAACGAATCATGGAGCGTGTACCGGTCTTCATTTAATACACTTACCATAGCGACGAGCAGTCGGTGGTACACCTATGATATACAGGCTGATACGTCGGAGAGTATCGAGGGCGAGCCGGCTGACCTGACGAGCCGATTGTATGTGACAAGTCCTGATGGAAGTCATAACGCTCGAATAGACGAGCGGGACGGCAAGGGCGTAATACTAATTCGAAATGGTGAATCCGGCGACGAGACGGTGCTACACGAAGCGGGAGGCCTAGAGTATCCGCTCAGGTGGCTCAATAATTCAACCATTGTCTATAGAATGCAGACTGCCCAAGAAACAGCTGATTACGTCCTGAGCACGGACGGTGGCAACCCGGTCAAGCTAAAGGATGTCACGGCGACCTCTGGTATTGAACGATGGTATTATTACTAATTAGCCACCACTAACGCACGATCATTGAGCAGTATGACAAAGAACGTGACAGAGGAATTTAACGATGTTCTGTGGAGGCATTATGCAGATTTGGCTCGCACTATGCCTTGGCGCAATTCAGGGCCCGACGGGGAATACAGTATATATAAAATAATCGTGTCTGAGTTGATGTTGCAACAAACGCAAGTTGATCGGGTTGTACCAAAGTTTGAGGCATTCGTTTCGCACTTTCCTACTATTGAGTCCCTAGCGAAAGCTCAGTTTTCTGAGGTGGTCGGACTCTGGAATGGGCTCGGCTACAACCGGCGGTCAAAATATCTTCACTTCGCGGCCCAGTCGCTTTCCAAGAAACCGGAACCCTACACGTATGAAGATTTACTAGCCTGCAAGGGCATCGGTCACAACACGGCGGCGGCTATTTTGGTCTATAGCTATAATATGCCGATTGTTTTTGTAGAGACGAATATTCGCACCGTATATATTCATCATTTTTTTGGAGATGCGGAGTCGGTCTCTGACAAGGACATTGAGGCCATTCTGTCGCAGTCCATAGACCTCGAGCACCCGCGAGAGTTTTATTGGGCATTGATGGATTATGGGACGTTTTTAAAAAAACAGGGTAGTCGGGCTGCGCGCAGGAGTGTGTCATATGCGAAACAGTCGACATTCGAAGGATCTCGGCGTCAGCTTCGTGGCCGAGTTCTACGACAGTTAACTGAAGGAGCCATGTCTGTCGAGGGTGCGCGTTTGAAGTTTTCGGATGACAGGCTTGAAGGCGTTTTGCAAGATTTAGAAAAAGACAGCTTGATTACGCAAAAAGACGGCTACATCAGTCTCTAGCAAACCCGCTTATGCTGATGTAGTATATAACCAGTACCATGAATAAAAGACACGCACATGAATAAAGAAACAAACCAACAACCGCAAGCACCTAGCCCGTCGTTGGTGCGAGATGTTGTGCCGCCTCAACCGTCTCCAGCGCCTCAACCGTCCGCTGCTTCGCGGGCGCCATCTGCGCCGCCAGAACCTACACAACAGGCTGTATCTCAACCGCCCCAGTCAATAACTGATCAGATAGCGGCTCAGGACGGTATTGTAGTGCCTGCGCCTCCAGTCGAGGCAGATGCGCAGGCTGAAAATAAGCCGTCATCGTCGCCCTCCACCACGAAGCCTAACCAAGGACAGTCACCTGCACCCACTGAAGCTCCTCAGGACCCGTTACATGAAGATAGTTCAGAGAATGAAGCTGAAGCGACGCCACCGCCATCCCCATCCCCAAAGACTCACTCTACAAAGCCAATTATCACTATTGTGCTTGCAGGTTTCGTTGGAATTTCGTTGATGGGTCTTGTGGTTATGGCGTATGTTCAGCAGGACAGTGAAGTTCCGGCGAACTCAAGCTCGGCCGAGCAGACATCCCCAGCAACTGACCAAGTGCCAGAAGAACCGGCACCAACAGACGCCTTTAGAGATGATATTACAACAGTAGATGAAGACATTGACGCACTTGAGGCCGACCTTGACCAACTCGATCAGGAGTTGAATCAGGTAGAGGGCACCCGTTAGTCTAGGCTTTTTTCTTAGAGCTACTTTTAGGCTCCGGTGCATTATGTAGGACCATTTGAGGAAACGGTATTTCGATGTCGTTCTCGTCGAAGGCATTCTTCAAACGCTTTCGAAGCTCGCCGGCCACAGACCAACGCAGGTCAGCCGTTGTTTTGCCAAGTATTTTGACGATAATGGCAGAGTCTGCAAATTGATCAACTCGCAAAAATTGTGGTGCCTCGATAATTTTATCTTTCCACTCATCCTCTTTAGCCATAGTATTGCCGACGTTGTTGATGACTTTCTCTACCTTTTCTAGATTTGTGGAGTATCCAACGCCAATATCGATGTTTACATTCGCAAAGCCCATGGTCATGTTGGTTGCCAGTTCGATATTACCGTTGGGTATGTGGTGAACCATACCATCTAGGTCACGTAGTACCGTCTGTCGCAATGTTATTCGCTCCACTACACCAGCTGTCTCTTTATTTATCTCCACGACATCACCAACTCGGTATTGATTCTCGAATATAATAAAAATTCCAGTAAAAGCATCTTTTACGAGTGACTGGGCACCAAAACCAAGCGCCAAGCCGATAACACCAGCACCAGCCAACAGTGGAGCGATGTTAACACCGACTTCCTGGAGTATCATCATGCCTGCGAGAATCCATATACCGATTCGGAGTGCAGTTCCGAGGATATCATTGAGGGTTTTCTCTCGCCTTTCTTCATCGACTGTTGATAGTATTGAATCATCGTGCACAGCTCGGCGCACAATACGACCGACGACAACAGATAAAAATTTCTGAGCGATATATACAGATACAACAATTAACAGCACCGCTAGCGCATGTTGGTTAAAGAGTCTTTCGATAGATTCTAGCACTTTTGGTGTCCTTTCTTTCTTGCGGAACAGTATACCAGTGATGTGTCTCTGTGTCGCGGGTGGAGTGGTAGACTAGGGGATATGGACGTATCGCTTGATCGGGCTGCTGAGCTTATTACGGCTGGGATGGTTGGTGTACTGCCGACAGACACGGTCATGGGGCTTGTCTGTTCAGCGAAAGATCGATCGGCTGTAACCCGTCTGTATATCGTAAAAGGACGAGAAAGAAAACCGGGCACACTCATCGGTGCAGGCATTGATCAGTTCGTAGCCCTTGGGGTTAAGGCACGGTATCTTCGGGCGGTTGAGGGGTACTGGCCGAACGCTATTAGCGTCGTTGTTCCGTATGCTGATGTTGATTTAACCTACCTTCATCAGGGCAAAGGAACACTAGCGGTACGGGTACCACAAAACGATACAATACAGCGCTTACTGCGCAAGACCGGCCCACTCGTGACCACCAGCGCCAACATGCCAGGTGAGCCACTTGCCACATCGCTGACAGAGGCGAAGGCATATTTTGGCGAAAGCGTAGATTTTTATGTCGAGCCGATACCCGGACTTGTCCAGCAACCCTCAACGATTATCAGGATTGTGGATGACTCGGTTGAAGTATTACGTGAGGGTGCTGTGAAAATTAATAAAGAAACAGGGGAAATACAATGACATTCAATGACTATCAGCAAAAGGCGCTTGAAACTGCCAGCGACAAACAGAACGAACTGTTTCACCGGGTTCTAGGACTTGTTGGGGAGACGGGAGAAATTGCCGAAAAGTTGAAGAAAATTATCCGCGATCACGACAGTGATTTTTCACGCATAGACAAGGCAGATATGACGAAAGAACTTGGCGATGTGCTGTGGTACGTGGCAACCTTGGCTGATTATCTGGATATAAAACTTGATGACATCGCTGATGTTAATATTGCAAAACTTGCCGATCGCAAATCCCGTGGAACATTGGCGGGCAGTGGTGACGATCGTTAAGCAAGTTGTTTTTTAAACTGCCGTCTAAGCCATTCGTCTAAACTGCCACCCCCGCTAGCGGACAGGCACAAGACTACGTCGCCAGCTTCTGCATGAGCCTGAATCTTACCTGACAACGTTTGGTTGAGTGTCGATGGCTCGATGTCGGCTGGGCTGGTTAGTATGTCACGTAATTTCTCAGGGGTTAAATCTTCTAGAGATTGGTCTTCGCGGGCACGATAGCTTGGCACTATGTAGAGTTTTTTTATACCGATAAAAAGGTCTGCCAGCTCGTCTTTGATAAAATGTTGGCGAGTGTTATGTAAGCCTTCATATACGACGACTACGTTTTGGTTAGCTGTTTCTTGGGCTATTTGCAGAGCTCCTCTGATTTTGGGCGGAGTATGTGCATAGTCGGAATATATGTTGTCGGTAATTTTCTCGAAGCGTCGGCTGACACCGGGGAACAAGTCAAGGATCTCGATAATTTCCAGAAAGGTATCCTTTCCTAGTAGTTGCATAACTGCTTGGGCGACAATGTTGGCATTTTCCCGATTGACGCGACCCAGCAGGGCACTCAATGGGTAGTCGTTCTTTTTGAGGATAGCTATCTTTTCGTTAGGCGATACGTCAAGTTTATCTGCATCATCATGCCATATGCAAACACGCTGGCTCTGCTCAATAAACTGGCGAAACGCCGTGTTGTAGTCCTCTCGGGTTGGGTAAATATCCTGATGATCCCAATCGATGCCAGTTATGATGCTCAAAACAGGCGAAAATGTTAGGAAATTTCTGTCGAACTCATCTGCCTCGTAGATGAAGTATTTGCTACCTGGGTCGTAATGGCCCATATCGCCAAACTCTATCTTCGCTCCGACAGAATAACTAACTGGGATACCCAACTGCTTAAACAGCCAAATCGTCATGGCCGTCGTTGTCGTCTTGCCGTGGGTGCCAGCGATGGCAATCATCTGTAGGTTTTTTTCTTCGGTGATGTAGCGGATGAGTTCGTCACGCTTGGAGGTTCGGATACCATGCGACTCAACAAACGTAAGTTCTGGATTGTCAGGCTGTTCGATGGCGACCGCAGAAGAGTACACATACCAATCGATTGGTTTTTGCTCGTGCCGGCTCGTAATCGCTTCTGTTGTTTGCTCGATAGTAATGCCCTCGATGCCTTTGCGCCGCAAATAGTCGATGTATTGAGAGTCTTGCTTGTCGGAACCTGACACGTCAAAGCCTGCCTGCCGGGCGATGAGGGCTAAGGGACCTATGGCCGTTCCGCCAATTCCGCTAAAGAAGATATGCATGCACATATGGTACACTGCTCATCAGTAAAAGAAATAAAAATGTTTAAAATAATCATCGGCAAGCTCCTAAGACATAGGCATTTCTGGCGTCACGCTACTTTCGACGAATTGAGCGAGATCTATATTAGTAGTTTTTTCCGCACCTTGGCTATAAGCTTGACGGGCGTTTTTATCTCAATATTTCTCTACGACACCGGCTACTCGTTGGCTGCAATACTTGTATTTTATATCGCATATTTTACTACTCGAACGTTTCTACATATTCCCGTTGCTTACGTCGTCGCCCGAATTGGGCCTAAGCACACCATTTTGTGGAGTTTTGTTTTTCAGATAATGTTGTCTCTTTCTTTGTTGACTCTCCCTGAGGCTCAATGGCCGCTTTGGCTGGTGGCAACTCTTTGGGCGGCAGCTAATAACCTGTACTTTACGGCTTATCACGTAGATTTTTCGAAGATTAAACACTCCGACCATGGTGGCAAAGAGATGGGTATTGCGAATATCGTTCAACATATTGGCGGGGCTATTGGGCCAATTGTTGATGATAAGAAGGGTAGAGCATCGCTTCGAGCATCTGCAGTAACTGATATTTTTATCCAATTTGCGAAGCCGTTCGTTGGCTCGCTACCGTTTGCTCTCGCTATAAACACAGCTGGCGAGACTACTGCCACTGCGATGCGCATTTACTTACCAGAAAGGTCTGTATGACGCCGCCGATGATCTTCCTGGAAGTCGTATCATATATATTTCAGTTATGGAGGCATTCGGGGCATTCATTAAGGCCGTATCTTGGGAGGTTCTTCTGATGTTAGGGTATTTGGTGAGCTTCCAGTTTGCGATGGTAATGAGTTTTTTCATTGCAGGGCTTGCCAATTTGCTAACTATTACAGAAAGGTTTAGGGGTTTATAATAATCTGTGCGGGAGCACGAAAAAGGACAGTTTACATTATGCATAAACGAATACTTCATCATTATCAAACACGATTGCGTCCGGTCTCTAGCTGGTATTTCTTGATTGCTGCGGTTCTTTTCTTGAGCATTGCGGCGTTTTCTTTGCGTCAAAACAACGTGACGATGCTTCGTTTGCGTGAAGCTGTGTTTCAGGCCGACGAAGCTGGAGATGATGTCGAGGGCCCATTGCGGGACTTGCGTGATTATGTCCACAGCCACATGAACACCGACTTGACGGCGAGCGACACGGCAATACATCCGCCGATTCAGTTAAAGTATACGTATGAACGGCTGGTAGAGCAGGAGCAAGAGTCGGCTCGTTCACTGAATGAGTCAATATATGAAACTGCAGAGCGTGTATGTGAAGAGCGTTTTCCAGCCGGTCGGCTAGCGAATGGCCGGGTGCAATGTGTAGAGCAGTATATTTCTGGGCGCGGGGCAGAAGCGGATGCAGTTCCGAGGGCGTTGTATCAGTTTGATTTTGTATCTCCTCGCTGGTCTCCTGATCTAGCGGGGTGGAGCTTGCTGGCAAGTGTGGTTTTATCGATACTCTTTGTCGTGAGACTTATACTAGAATTTTGGCTACGGCGTAGCTTGCGGTCATAAATAAAACACCCTCAGCTTCTGCCGAGGGTGTTTTTGTTGGTTTTGTTGTAGTGTAACTACGGAGTAAGTGGGTCTTCTTCAGATGGTGCACCTGGTGTGTCATCGAACGATCCTGAACCTGCCGGAGCAGTTGTACCCGCACCTGCACCAGCTTCTTGTGGTTGCTCACAGTCTTGACCCTCAGGGTTCTCTGCCCTGTATTCAGCAACTGCCTGAGCTACTTGGCCGTCGTCCTTTAGGTTCTCCCAGAATACGACTTGCTCACGGTTAATAAGCATTTCATCTTCAGGTCCGTGAAGTTCACAACCAAGTTTTACTAGTGATATATCACCGTCGCCTGAGACTGGCGCTTGACCTTCTTCGGATGGCTGTACCTGTTGGTTAACTCGTAGGTAATAGATGTCCTCGAGTTGGAGGTATTTGTTGTTTAAGTTAGCGACCTTACCGAAGTAAACTTGGCCACCATTCAAGAAAACTGCCTGGAATTTGTCGTTATCAACAAAGCTTTTTTCGTTTTTTGGTGCAATAACGAGGTAAGAAAGTAGTGCTACGACTAGAATAGTTGCTGAAAACAGTAAAACTACTGACGTTAGCTTCATGTTTAATGCGGGCAGTGACCATTTTCCGCCGGATGGCTTCTGGCCTGTGCTTACCTGAGTTCCCGGTGTACTTGGAGTAGTACTTGGGGTGTTAGTTGTTGCTTGTGGCTGTCGATCGCCACGGTTCGCGTTGAATTCCATTATGTTTAACCACCTTTAAATTTTCTTTAGTACACTTTCCATTGTAATGCATAAGCGTCTTTGCATGCAAGGCTACGTTGAGAGATTTATCACATATGTGTATAAATCAAGGTGACAGATAGAGGTTAACCCCTTGACAAGTGTATTGCGGTGAGAGTATGGTAAAGTCACCATAAGTTAATAAGAGAGGGAGAAGCTGTTATCATGGCTTATAAGCACACAAACTCAAAGGGTGTAACGTACTACTTGAACTCAAAGGAAGTCACACTTCGTGGCGGAAAACTACAACGAATTTACTACTTTAGTAAAGACGAACGAGCAGAAACTGCGACTGATCTACCTGAAGGTATGGAAGTAAACGAAAACCCACGCAACGGTTTCCTTACCGTCAAGCGCAAATAGTAACGACTTAATCGTTAGTTATAAAGCCGCTCCACCTCTGGGTAGAGCGGTTTTTAAATTTTGATATAATGTAGAAAAATGAAATATGTTTTAGAGGTCAAAAACCTGAAGAAGCGGTACGGTTCTATCACGACTGTCGATGGCGTTAGCTTTTCAGTAAAAACAGGCGAGATATTTGGTATTCTCGGCCCAAACGGCGCAGGAAAAACAACGACGTTGGAAATGATTGAGGCTCTTCGCTCTATTGACGGCGGAACCGCGACGCTGGCCGGACTTGATGTAGCGGAGCAACCGAATCGTGTTAAGGAAATCATAGGCGTTCAACTACAGAGCTCGAGTTTTTTCGATAATTTATATCTTGGGGAACTACTCAGGATGTTTGGAGGATTGTATAGCCAGCAGGTAGACGTCGCGCGCCTCCTCGATGAGGTTCAGTTGGGCGATAAAATTAAATCTCAGGTCGGGACTTTATCTGGTGGGCAAAAACAACGCTTCAGTGTTGCAGCAGCTCTTGTCAACAATCCGAAAATATTATTTCTTGACGAACCAACGACAGGACTCGACCCCCAGTCCAGGCGAAATCTATGGGAGTTAATCCAAAATATCAGAGATAAAAATATAACAGTAGTCATGACGACGCATTACATGGAAGAAGCTGAACTTTTGTGCGATCGGGTCGCCGTTATGGACAAGGGCAAAATTATCGCCCTCGATACTCCTGATAAATTGATCCAAGACTTGCTCAAAAAAGGATTTAAGAAAAAGAAAAAGGTTCAAGAGGCAGATCTCGAGGACGTATTTATTAACCTCACCGGCAAAGAGTTGAGGGAAGGTTAATATGCAAAAACTTCGCCGAATCGTCGCCTTAAGCAGATTCTTGACAGTGCGCTATCTCCGTGACAAAACCGCGCTGTTCTTTACATTCGCGTTTCCGCTGATATTTTTAGTGGTATTTGGAGGCATTTTCGGCTCCGATAATGGGCCTAGTTTCGATGTCGCGCTCATTAATCGTAGTACTGAGCCTTTTAGTGAAGAATTCGTTGAGATTGCAGCGCAGGGTGATTTTCTTAACTTTCAAGAAACGGAAGATTTTGAAGTGGCGAGCGAGCAGCTGGGTCGAGGAGAGTTTAGTGCAATTGTCGAGCTTCCGGAAGGCTTTGGTGCTTTAGATGAAGAGGGCAGGCCGAGTGGCTCAATTATCACGTATGTTGACGAGGCAGATCAGCAGCAAAGCGCCGCATTTAGCGCGGTCATGCAGGGGTTGTTGGACGGCGTCAACGCGCAGTTCATCGACGTAGATCCTCCTCCGTTGGCCATCGAGCAACAATCTATCCAGACGGCAAACTTAACGCAGTTTGACTATATATTAGCCGGGCTTATCGGCTTTTCGATTCTGACACTCGGCATATTCAGCATGACCGAGGGTTTTGCGGTTGATAAAAAGAATGGCGCCCTAAAGCGACTGCGAGTGGCGCCAATAGAAGCTTGGCAACTAATCATTGCCACAGCCATAAGTAGGGTGCTGGTTGGTATTTTGACCGTTGCAGTCATGTTTATCGTTGCTGTCGTGTTCTTTGACTTCAATATGAGAGGTGACTACCTTTCTTTCGGGCTGTTTACAATTTTGTCCACAATATGTCTATTTGGTTTTGGTATGGCCATCGCGGGCTGGGCTAAGGATGGTAATCAGGCTGCTCCGCTTTCAAATCTAGTCGCGTTTCCGATGATGTTCTTGAGTGGTGTCTTTTTCCCTCGCTTTCTGATGCCGGACTTCTTGCAAGCGATGACATTTTATTTGCCGCTTACCCCGGTTGTTGACGGTCTGAGACTTATTTTGACCGAAGGCAGCACCATATTGCAGATAGGACCACAGTTAGCCGTCATCGGTGCTTGGATTGTCATAATTTATACAGTCGCGTTCAAGGTCTTTCGCTGGGATTAGTGTTTGTTCCATTTTTTGTATCGACTAAAAAAGAATCCAAAAAGCAACAGACAGACTATCAGCACTTCATGCCTCTTCGCTGCTCCATAAGCTTTACTCCGGAGCTTGCACAAAAGACTCGCTTTCACAGGGAATCTTTTGCGCCTTAAACAGTCCTCACAAGCCGAGCACGCATACGCAGTAGCCTCGCTACCTCATGTGCCTATAGGCCTGAAGAGGCTCGGCTATGAGCTGAACAAAAAACTAGCTGCTGAGAATTGACGAAAAATACTTGACGCGTCAAGTATTTTTACAATCTACCAACTTAACATTGATGAATCCACTCCTATTGAGTATAGGAATTAGCAGCTTATGTATCGACTCATACTGGGTGACATTATTTCAGTTGAAACAGTGCCAGGTAGCGAAGAATTTTTCTGTACCGCTACTCTGTCCTGGGGAGTGTGTCTTATATGGAGTGCAACTTTTACCCGCTTACAACCTTGTCGTCAGCGGATAGACACTGAGTTGCAAAAAAGCATACCCTACAGTCAAAAGTCTGCTTTTTAACGACTGGAACAAACTAAGGATTAATTATCGGACCCATAGTATCGGGGAACCAGTTGCCTTCTATGTCGTCGCGCCAGACCCATGCGCCGCGGGCTTGCGGATGCTGGTTCCTGTACTCATTCCAAATGTATTGAACATCGCTTCGTGAGCGTCCCGAGTTCGGGTCGCCCCCGTAACTTGAGTAACTTTCCCTTGTCCAAACACTACTACACATACCTATTCAATTTAGTATACATGCAAAAGCATGAGCACTACAAATCCCTTCAGCTCCAACATTAGACGCAACGATTAGCCGGCATTTACAGCAATGAGCAGTTTCATCGCAATTGCTCTCGCTTTAGGGAGGTTAGGGTTGATAGAATAGGCCATAGGTAGGCTCCTTTGTAATTATTTAGTAGTAACTACAGTCTAGGACGCCTACCTTTTATGTTGCAATGGTGGTGAGTTAGTACG
>Ga0136558_1000836_pt1 | contig 16504 bp, 23 predicted proteins | sample AntRauTorckE6833_FD_101391 | JGI IMG/M metagenome (GOLD analysis project Ga0136558, IMG submission 101391) | Saline lake microbial communities from Rauer Islands, Antarctica - Metagenome Torckler E6 #833 | ecosystem: Environmental > Aquatic > Non-marine Saline and Alkaline > Saline | place...
AGTTGAATTGAAGATTGAAGATTATATGAGCGATTACCTTGAAATCGAGCCTACAGAAGAACGCGCTGAAACAATAGAAGATAGAATGGAAGAAGTTGACGAGTTACTCGCAGATGATGAATTAAGTGTAGACGATATGCAAGTATTCTTAGAGGACTACTTCAGCTTTGATGATGAAATCGTTGTTGAGTTAGGTGAATTAGAAGATAACCAAATAGAAGTGACATACATGGAGATTATTAAGAATCTTGTAAATGATGATGGCGAGCCACACGAGTTAGAGGTTGGATACCTTCTTGATGGAGAATATGCTTGTTGTGGTAAACATCTTGTAGAAACTGATGATGGTAACTTATTCTGCGAAGTATGCGAAACTGAATACGAAGTTGAATAAATTTGTTGTCACTCTCCTTTAATATAAATAGTACCGTGAGGGTTACTTAATTGTAACCCTCTTTTTAATTCTAATTTGGAGGTAATTAAATTGATTGAAAAATTAATAAATTTATATGAGCGTACAGAAAAGTCCACGCTCTTTTATTTAACTATTATTTTAGTCGCTATGTTTTTTATTATAGGAATGAGTTATAGTTACAGAGTTTACGAAAAAGCTCAATTAAACACTAAGTATGAGAATCTAAAAGAGAAGCACGAGCTGTTAAAAGCTGAAAATAGAGACTTAGAGCTTAAAACCGAGTCTTTATATGAGGAAGTTAGTAGAGTCGCTAATTCACGCGATATAGACGAATATACAAAACTTTTAATGAGCAGATATATTGATAATAATAAAGAGATTGATATAATCAGGAATGAGATACTTTACAGAAATGAAATTAGTGTCGCTGAAGCGAGTTATCGAGCTATGTGGATATACGTTGCTTCTGTTGAGAATAATGTAGACCCTTTATTGACGCTTTCAATCGCGCTAAAAGAAAATAATTTGCGCCACAGAGTAGATAATAAAGTGACTGTTAATGAGAAGAGAGCTAAAGGAATGTTTCAGATAACTCCGATTGTAGAGAGTATTTATAATATGAATGCGTTAATCTTTGAAGAGAATGTATTAATGGGAGCTAAGTTTATCTCTAAGCAGTTAGAGCGTTATGACAGTACGAGATTAGCTTTAGCTCATTATAATGCAGGGAGCAAAGTACATACTGCTTTGAAGAGCTACCCTGAGACTATAGATTATGTAAAAACTGTATTAAATTATTATGCTATTTTTCAAGAAAAAATGTCGCTTGATTAGAAAGGAGGATTCTATTGGACAATAAACCTTTAGTAATTCAGATTAGCGGGGGATTTTTTAATGGAAAAGACACTTTAGCCGAAGAAGTGCATAAAATATTTAGAGAAGACTACGCTATGCAAATGTCAAGTTTTAGTACTCCGATTAAAGAGTTAGCTTATGAGCTTGGTTGGAATGGGGAAAAAGACAATAATGGTAGAGTCTTATTGCAGTTTATTGGTACTGAATGGGGGAGAGATACTGTTGATAAAGATATTTGGGTTAAAAAACTCTATAAAAAGATAAGTGACTATACTGAAATACTCATTATCCCTGACACGCGATTTGATAATGAAGTTGAGTTTTTGCGCGAAAAAAGTTTAAAGACAGTAGTCGTTAAGATTGAGAGAGAAGACCCTCCCGAGTATAATAATAAGGAGCTCCACGAACACATTAGCGAGAAAGGTTTATCTGAAGAGTTTATTGATATTACCTTATTCGCTGAAGAGAATTGTGATTTTGAGAAATTAGCGCGCGAAGTAGTAGAAGAAGTAGAAATGGAGTTGATAGAAGAGTGGAGACAGAGTCAGTCACAGAGCCGAGAGTCAGACTTGTCAATAGACCCGAGAGACTAGAAGAGATTATCAGTTTAGCTGGAAAGTTATGTTATAGTGCTTCTAGTATTGACGAAGTAATGAATAAAGCATCTGAAGAGCCTGAGAAAATGATTGATAAATTAATGAGTTTAGGGCATAATAGTGTATTTGAGCACGTTGGTTTTACGTTCGCTATCGAAGATATATCCAGAGTGTTGACCCATCAGTTAGTGAGACATAGAATATCTTCATTTAGCCAGCAGAGCCAGCGTTATGTGCGGGAGAGAGATAATATTAAGTTTATCATTCCCGAGAGAGTTAAGAATGCTTCTTATAACTCTAAGCGCTATTTTGAAGACAGCGTTGAGAGAAGTATTCGAGATTATCACGCGCTGACAGAAGAATTGATTAATACAGGGTACACAGAGAAAGAGGCTATAGAAGACGCTAGATATTTATTACCTAATGCTATGGAGTCTAAAATGGTGTTTACAATGAATATCCGCAGTTTAATGAATTTCTTTGAGTTGAGATTATGTAACAGAGCGCAAAAAGAAATTCGCGTTTTAGCTGAAAAAATGTTATTTATTCTCCGCGAAGAAATGCCTAATGTATTTAATAAGATAGGGGCACCATGTACTTATGGAGATTGTCCTGAAGGTAAAATGAGTTGCGGAGTAGAGAGAATAGAATTAAGGGTAGATAATAATTAAAGGAGTGATTGTTTATGTTTCTTGTAAAATTTGAAGTTGATTTAAACCATAAGACTACAATTGAAATGAAAGAATTAGAGAAAGCTGACCCTGAGTATATTGAAGAGAGACTACACGATTGGGCTGAGAGAAAAGGAGCTAAGAATCCTAAAGAAGATTCCCTTTATGAAATAGTTAAAGAAAAGTAGGAGGTAAATTAATAATGCAATTAATGTTGGAAAAAGAAGATTTAACTTTTGAGCCTGTAAACGATAAAATTGTTAATATAGAATTAGAAGAGTTTATTGGTTTACTTGAAAAAGGAGAATTTAAGGACGATATCTCTAAGAGTGCTGTTAGAGTTATACCTTTTTTGAGTATTAGAATTGAGAATAGCTATTTAACTTATAATCTTTCTATGAAAAAGTCTGCCGTTTTAGTGTTTGGTATTACAGAAGATTTTGAGGGAGATATTGTACAAAAATTGTTCGCTAACATTAAAGACGAAATGTTAAAACGTCTAAAATTAAAGTCTACTCAAATGATACCGGGTTCTAGATTATTATTTAATGGTGTACTTTGTAGTGTTACTAACGCGGGGTATATAACTCTTTGCCCGTTAATTACTCTTTTATTTGCGCCTGAGCATAGAAATAAAATCAGCGCGAAAGAAGAAGGAGTGACGACAGAGTTTGTAAGTATACCCGATATGCAAGAAAATATAAATGATTATTATGATACTTCTCATTTTATAATAAATCACGCGACCAAGTATAGTTTAGGGTAGATTAATAGGAGAGTGTCTTTATGTATAAAGTTATTACTAATGTTGGGTGTAAAAGAGGTCTAAAAGCAAAAAAGATTTTAGACTTAAAAGATGTGAGTTTTACTTATATTATCCAACAAGACTTAAAGACCGATGATTGGGAGAGATACGCAGAGAAAGCGAGAAAAGCTGATAATAAAGATTTCCCTATAATATTAAATTGCGAGGGAGAGTCAGTTAGTTTAGAGAGCTTAGAAGACCTATAAATAGAGAGGGGAATAAAAGCGTGCCTTTAAAAGTTATAAAAAGAGATAAAAAAGAAGTTGATTTTGACAGAAATAAGATTAAAAATGCAGTTGCAAGCGCTATTAATGATACCGACGTTGAAGAAGAAGAATTGAGCGAAAAAGTAACTGAAGCTGTTTATGATAAATTAAGAGGGAGAGAAGAAGTTAAAGTCGAAGAGATTCAAGATTTAATCGAAGAAACTTTAATCGAAATGAATCAAGCAACAGTCGCTAAAGAGTTTATTTTATATCGCGCAAGAAGAAATGAAACTAGAAGTAAGAGAAAGAAGGGAAACTCTTTATTAAGCGAAGAGTTTTTAAGTCAATATAAGCATAAACCTAACCCGTTCCCCACAGAGCTTGGAGAGTTTATTTACTACAGAACTTATTCGCGCTGGTTAGAAGAAGAGCAAAGAAGAGAATATTGGTGGGAGACAGTAAAGCGTGCTGTAGAGTATAACTGTTCTTTAGCCCCTACCACTAGAGAAGAAGCAGAAAGATTGTTTGATGGAGTATATAACTTTAGAAACTTCTTAGCGGGGCGCACACTCTGGACTGGAGGAACTGAGGCAAGTAGAAAATACCCTATGAGTAATTATAATTGCTTTACCCGTGATACTGAATTTGTTACTGATAAAGGTATTAAGTCTTTTGAAGACTTTGAAGATGGAGAAAAAGTAAACATACTTGATGGTTACAGTTCATTCACAGAAGCAGAAGTGAAGAACTTTGGAGAGAAAGATATATATGAACTAGTTGTTAATAAAGGGCGTAGTGAAAAAACTTATAAAGTTACTGACGACCATATTTGGTTTGTTAGAGAAACACCGAATGAAAAAAGATATAAAGAAGTTCAAACTAAAGATTTAAGTATTGGAGATATACTCCGTAGTAGTCATTACGGTAACTTTAGTAAAGGAGATATTGAGAACACATGGAAAGTTAAAAGTGTATGCAGTTTAAATCGAAAAGAAGAAACTTGGTGTGTGACTAACTCTAGAACTGATTCATTTACCTTAGACACAGGAATCCATACTCATAATTGTGCGTTTACTGTTATAGATAATTTTAAAGCTTATGAAGATTTATTTTATCTGCTTCTTATTGGAGCTGGGGTCGGAGTTAGAGTACTTCCAGAAGATGTTGAAAAACTACCTCCAGCTAGGACAGAGATTAAAGTTAAGCATGAGTACTATACTCCCGCCCATAAATCAGAGAGAGACGAATTTTCTCATTATGAATTTAATGATAATAATTCTGCTATTCGTATTTATGTCGGGGATTCAAAAGAAGCGTGGGTGCAAGCTTTAAAGATTTACTTTGAAGTAATAACCCGTCACGAGTATGAAACAGTTAATGAAATTTATTTCAATTATGATTCCGTTCGCCCAAAAGGGGAGAGACTTAAGACTTTCGGTGGTACTGCTTCTGGGCACCAGAGTATTAAGAAAATGTTCGATAAGTTAGATTCAATACTAGAGCTCAAGCAAGAAGAGAAAGTTAATCTAGAGCCTTTAGATTGTTTAGATATAGCTAATATAATAGGGGAGAATGTTGTTAGCGGTGGAGTTAGAAGGACTTCCGAAGTTGGTTTATTTGACGTTAACGATGAAGACGTAAAAACAGCTAAAAATGACCTTTATACGCAAGAGAGTGGAGAATGGGTTATTGATGAAGAAATTTCCCACCGTCAAATGAGCAACAACAGTATTTATTATGAAGAAAAACCTTCCAGAGAACAGCTTCATTGGCACGTTGAGCAAATGCGTTATTCTGGAGAGCCTGGATTCGCTAACGCTGAAGTTGGTCGCGCTAGAAGAGAGAACTTTAAAGGAGCTAACCCTTGTATGGAAATACTTTTAGATAGTAATGGAGTGTGTAATTTAGTTTCTCTGAATGTATTCTCCTTTATTGAAGATGGGGAATTAAATAAAGAGAAAATGTTTGAAGCACAAAAGTTAAATGCACGTTCTGCTTATAGAATGGCACTTGTTGATTTTGAGCTTCCTGCTTGGGACTATGTTAATAAGAGAGACAGACTTATTGGTTTATCCTTAACGGGTTGGCAAGATATGAAGAATGCTCTAGATTTAAGTAAAGAAGAAGAAGCTGAGATTTTAAGAGAGCTTAGAAAAGTTGCGCGAAAAGGTGCTGAAGAAATAGCTAATGAAATGAATGATGTAGTACCTGAGTTAGTAACTACTGTTAAGCCAGAAGGTACACAGACACAAATGCCTACTGTTTCTAGTGGTTTACACTATTCACACAGCCCTTATTATATTCGCCGTGTAAGAATAAATGCAGACGACCATTTAGTGAGTGTTGCTGAAGATTTAGATTGGAATGTTAAAAATGAAGTAGGTCAAGAAGGAGACGACTTAACTACTAAAGTTATAGAATTTCCTGTAAAAGCGCCGAAAGGTAAAGTTAAGGGAGACGTATCAGCTTTAGAGCAATTAGATACTTATAAAATGTTCATGCAAGAATATGTAGACCATAACGCTTCCATTACAGTACATGTAAGAGAAGACGAATGGGACGATGTTGAACAATGGTTATGGGATAATTGGGAATACGTGTTTGGAGTTTCCTTCCTTCCTTATAGTGACAGTTTCTACGACTTAATGCCTTATGAAGAATGCTCTAAAGAAGAATATGAAGAATTAGCCGAGAAGATGAATACCTTTAAACCTTCTTTAGTAAATAAATACGAAAAAGCGCACCAAAAAGAAAGAGAATTAGATAATGATGGGTGCGAAGAGGGAGTGTGCCCTGTACGGTGATGTTTAAACTAACAGAAGATAAAGAGTTGTTAGAGACACTGAGACAAGGGTTAAAGAGAAAAGACGGGTATTGTCCTTGTAAGTTTGAGATTAGCGACGATACTATCTGCCCTTGTACTGAATTTATTAAAACTAGAGACTGTCATTGTGGTTTATTTGTGAAAATAGAAAATGAAGAAAATAAAAAACGATTAAAGGAGACTAAATAATGCTGAAAGTACAGAAGTTACACGAAGATGCAATTATTCCGACAAAGAAAGAAGAAGACGCGGGGTTTGATATTTACCCTGCTTTTGATGAAGAAGAGTTAGCTATCCAACCTCTAGAGACAGTAATGATTCCTACAGGTATTGCTACTGCTTTTGATATTGGTAAAGTTGCTTTATTGCGCGAAAGAGGTAGTACTGGTACTTTAGCTATGTCCCTGAAAGCTGGGGTAGTAGATAGCGGGTATAGAGGAGAATGGTTTATTGCAATTAACAATACTTCTCGGAAAATCATTGTTATTAGTAAAGAGGTTAGTAGCCCTTTTGAGAGCGGAGAATATCAGTTCTATCCTTATAGAAAAGCCATCGCACAGTTTAGCTTAATTGACGCTTATCACGCTGAAGCAGAAGAAGTAGAAGATATTACTCAGTTTGATAGCGAAAGAGGAGAAGCTATGCTTGGAGCGAGCGGTAAATAACTAAATGAGGTGAATTAATGAAAGTCGTAATAGACAAGATTAGTTTAATGACCTGTTGTTTCCGTCCCAGTAGCATTAGAAATGCTGTCGATAAAGCGCTAGAAGAAGCAGGATTTAAAGAGAAATATTACGACCCAAAGATAGAGAACGAAGTATTTGTAGTAGAAGATATGCCTAAAGACCCGTTGATAGTTGACGTAGAATTTAAAGAGTTATAGTTAGTTTTACTAAGTTTTAGCTGAATAGGGTTTATAAAACTTAATAGTTACGTTATAATTAGGGTAGAGATTCTTTTAACGAGAGTCTCTACCCTTTTTGTGTTTGTTTAGAGAGGAGGTAATTGATATCGAATTTATTGAAGAAGAAATAAGATATTCTAAACTAACAGATGGAGAGGCTAAAAGTAAAGTCGAAAAAGTTTTAGACCATTTAAACGTTAATGTTTATGCTTCAGGTAAGATAAAAACTAAAGTTATGATTGAGAAGATATTTCAATTCTGTGAGCTTTATTCAGGTATAGAGTTCTTTCCTTATCAAGAGCAGTTTTCTAAACGAGTTATTCGAAGTGTTTTAGAGAATGATGGGGCTGAGTTAACAGCTTTATTTTCGCGCCAGTCAGGTAAGTCAGAGACTATAGCTACTACTGTTGGTGGAATGATGATTATTCTACCGAAGTTAGCAAATATGCCTATGTTTAAGGGAGACAAGAGATTTGAAATGTATTCTGACGGTATGTGGACTGGTATTTTCGCGCCGGGGCAGAGACAGGCAAAAGTAACATTTAATAGAATGAAGTCCCGTCTACAATGTAAGAGAGCAATAGCAGTACTTAGAGATAAAGACTTTAAATTAGAATTTAGCACGAGTAACGGTCAGACTGTTGCTTTGACTAATGGTAGTTACGCTACCGCTATTTCAGCTTCTGACACGAGTAACATTGAGGGAGAATCGTTTAAATTTATTATCTGTGAAGAAGCTCAAGATATATCAGACTTTAAAGTGCGTAAATCTATCCACCCGATGGGGTCTGCTTATAACTCTACAATAGTTAAAGTTGGTACACCGACTACTCATAAAGGAGACTTTTATGAAGCTATTCATAGAAATAAGAGAGATTATAATGATAATCATATAGCTTATAAGAATCACTTTGAGTATGATTGGGAGATTGCCGCAAAGTATAATGATAAGTACAGAAAGTACGTTAATAAAGAAAAACGCAGACTTGGAGAAAACTCAGATGAATTTAGAATGAGTTATTGCCTTGATTGGGTATTAGAGCGAGGAATGTTTATTAAACTTGGCTCATTCGAAAGACGTAATGGATTGAAGAGCGCTGAAAGAAGAAGTAAAGGTAAACAGAAGAAGTATACTGCTGGTATTGATTTAGCTAAGAGTGCCGATAGTACAGTCGTTACAATAGTAGAAGTTGATTGGGAAAATCCTGTTATTATTGAAGGGGAAGATGAGAGAGGTGACGCTGGTTATACTGCTTATGAAACTGTGATTGTTGATTGGAGAGAAGTCAATCATGATAACTACAATGTTCAGTTTGACGAGATAATTAGCTATTTACATCAGTTTAATATAGGTAGAATAGTAATAGACTCTACTGCTGAGGGAAGCTTCGCAGACCGTCTTCAAGCTAACGTAGACTGTGAAGTAGTGCCTTATAAGTTTACGCGCAAGTCAAAGAGTGAATTATACAAGCATTTAGATAGTGAGATTAAGTCAGGAAGAGCTAAATACCCTAGTAGTGAGAATACTCAAGAGACTAGAGAGTATGAGTTATTTTTACAGCAGATGGCAGATTTAAGAAAAGAGTACAAAGGTCAGTATTTAACTGTTTCCCACCCCAGTAAGAGAGGTGCTAGAGATGATTATCCTGACAGTTGGGCTTTAGCTGTTTGGGCTTCAAAAGTAGAAGCAGATAGTTATGAGATAGAAGTAGGGAACGAAAACCCGTTCTTTTCTAAGAATGATAAGAAAGTCAACAAAGTATACAGAAGCAGAAATAGTATTACTGCGAGAAGGAGGTAGTTTATGGAATTTTCAAGACGATATCAACAGAGTCATAATTCTTTAGAGACTTTATTATTAGCTATTGATAATGATTTGACTACTAAAGAAAGTAAGAGACTTAAGAAATTGAGACATAATTGGAATTTTTACGAAGGCTATCATTGGGAAGATATTCCACCACAAGATAAGCCAGAGGTAACAGAGAACTACTGTAGAGCGTTTGTTAATAAGTTTGTGTCTTTTGAGTTTGGTAAAGAATTTAATACTAAAGTTAAATCTGAGCTTGAAGACGTAACTATTAATGATAACGACGAAACTCTAGAGAGATTTTTGGAGAGAGTTTGGGACGAGAATAAGAAAGAATCTTTAGCTACAGAGATAGGGCAAGAGAAAGCTGTTACTGGAGACGCTTGGGTACACCTTAGATTTTATGAAGCAGAAGAATTAGAAGACCCTTTTGATTTATACCCTAATGGTAAAATTAGAATACAGGTAATGCCGTCTGTTATTGTATTCCCTAAATTTGACCCGCACGATAAAGATAAGTTAGAGGAAATGGTTATCAAATATCCTATTAGTAAGACGACTTCTTCACCTATTTTAAAGAAAGAGAAAATAGAGAAAGTAGTTTATAAGAAAGTTTGGACTAGAGATAAAATAACTACTTGGGAGGGAGACGAGAAAGTAGACGAAAAAGATAACCCTTATGGTTTTATTCCTTTTGTGCAAACAAAGAACTATCCTTTATCTGGGAGAGAGTACGGTGTCAGCGATTTAGAGGACATTATACCTTTAAATGTAGAAATCAATATGAAGAAATCAGATATTAGTGAGATTATTGATTATCACTCTGCTCCAGTCACAGTTGTTTTTGGCGCGAAGATAAGTAAACTTCAGAAGGGGGTAAATAAAGTTTGGGGAGGTCTCCCTACTGACGCTAACGTTAAGAATCTAGAGTTAAATAGTGATTTAAGTGCAAGTAATAAATATATTGATGGTATCAAAGAGTCAATGCACGAAGTTGGTAATATACCTCAAGGGAGTCTTGGAGGTAATAATAGTATCAGTAATACTTCTGGGGTCGCTTTACAGTTCGCTAACATGCCTATAATCGAAAGAGTGCGCGTAAAGAGAAACCAATCTAAGTTATCTTTAGAAGAAGTTAATAAAATAATTGTTTATATAGCAGAGTACCATAACTTAATTACTATTCCAGAAGGTATGAATAGAAAGTTATTTTATGATACTGAAATTAATATGCCTGAGACTCTACCTAAAGACGAGTTAATCGAGCTTCAGAAGATTCAGCAAGAAATGCAGATGGGTCTAGAAGATAGAGAAGGAGCTTTAGAGAGAACTGGTACTAAAGAGATTCAAGATAAGATAGCAAAGATAAAAGCCGATAGAGAAGAGAATCCTGATATTTATGGTATTGGCGAAGACAGTAAAGAGTTAAATAGCGGAATGACGAACGGTCAAACAGCCGTAGAGCAAGTAAGAAAAGAAGCAAATGGAAGCAATTCTAGTGAATAATCAAGAAAATAGTCAAATTTCTGAGTTAGACGGGTTTTATCGCTAGTAATACTATGTTATTATTAGTTTAGGATAGGAGTATCGTCTTCGATAAAATACTTTATTAGTTAAAGGAGGGTAACTTATGAAGAGGAAGCCACAAATGATGAAGAAGAAGTTAACTGACCCTTATATCGTTGGTGAGAAGGTTTCAAAGAAGCACGGAACAAAGAAAAAAGTGCAAAAAGGTTTTAACACTCGCAACAATATGTAAAATAGTTTTAGAACATTGACAAAATCTATAGGAGGTACAAATTATAATGGAAAAACAATTTGGTATTATCGCAAAAATAACTGATATGTTTACTAAGCTAACTTTGACTGCTTTTGCTGAAGAAGAGGGAGAAGAAGGAGAAACAGATGTTGACGATACAGGTGATGGAGATAATTCTCAAGACTCTGGCGACAACAGTAATGACTCTAGAAGCTCAATCAATTATGAAGACTTAATTGCAAAAGCGCGTAAAGAAGAAAAATCTAAACTCTACCCTAAAATTGAAAGATTAGAGAAGAAGATAGAAGAGTTGACAGAAAAGAATAACAAAAAAGTTCTGAAAGTAGAGGAGCTTAATGAGCAGATTGAGAGTCTAGAAAATGACCTTGAAACTGCAAAGGAAAAAGCTACTCAGTCAGACGATAAAAGAGTTCAAGACTTGCAATCCGAGATAGAGGAAAAAGAGTCTAAAATAGAGAGCCTTCAGAAACAAGTAGACGATATCGAGCCAGTTAATGAAGAAGAATTGCGCAAAGAAATTAGAGAAGAAGTCGAAAACGAATTTGAAGTAAAGCTCTATAAAGAACAGAAGATTAACGAAGCTGAAGGAGAAGTTATTCCTGAGCTAGTTATTGGAGAGACAAAAGAAGAGATTGACGAGACTTTCGAGAAAGCTCAAGAAAGATATAATGAAATTGTAGGGAATACTGGAAGAAGTAATAACAATAATCAGCGCAGAAGTGCTGACAATCCTTCCACAGATTCTACTGGAGAATTAGATTTAGCTAACGCTAACCCTAGAAATATGAGCGACGAAGACTACGCCGAGTTTAGAAAGAAAGTTGGACTTGGTACTAATAAAAGAGGTACGATGGGAAGGTAATTAAAAATACTTAACAAAAGAGGAGTGTAAATATAAATGAAGAAATTTTTATTAAGTTTATTTATGATTTTAGATGTATTTGCTGATACCACTACTGTAGACCAGAGTGGGACTTTGGGTGATGGTAGCACAGGTGTGAAGTTAGACGAAGCCGTACGTGATGTTTATTCACGTGAGATTGAGTATAAAGCTATGCCTAATATGAGATTTTTACAATTCGCCGAAGTAAAGACTGAGCTCGGTACAGAGCCTGGACTTACTATTAATATGATGACTTATGACAATCTTAGTATGGGTGGAGAGTTAACTGAAGGTACAGATATGGAGACACAGAGCTTATCCGCAAGCCAGAAGTCTATTCAAGTTGGCGAACGTGGTAATGCTGTTGCTGTTTCTGAATTAGCTCTACAGAGTTCTTTTGATGATTTAATGCAGAGAGCTACTGACCTTCTAGCACGTGACGTTGCTCTAGTACTAGATACTGAGCTAAGAGATACTGCTTTAGGTGTTTCTAATGTAGTTTACGCAAGAAGTAACGCTGATGGCTCTAAGCAGTCTGGTAGAGGAGACGTTTTAGAGAATGATGGTTTAACTGTTGCTGTTATTAAAGACGCTGTTGAGATTTTAGCTACTAACAACGCACCTAAGTTTGACGGTAACTATTATATTTCCTTTGTTCACCCACACCAGTCTAGAGATTTAAGAGACGACCCTGCTTGGATTGAAGCTTCTAAGTACGCTAACCCAGACCAGTTATTTACTGGCGAGATTGGTAGAATTGAGGACGTTAGATTCATTGAAACTACTTTAATGCCTAACGCGGACGCCCCTGAAGAAGACCCAGCTTATGACGCAAGTTTACTTGTTGACCCTGACTCTACTCCTGATAGCGGAGACGAATATTCTATTTACAAGTCTATCGTATTTGGAGAAAGTCTTTATGGTTATGCTGTAGGTCTTCCTGTAGAACTTCGTGACAACGGTGTTCAAGACTTTGGACGTAAGCATGGTCTTGCTTGGTATGCTATTTGGGGTGCTGGAATCCTTCACGAAAATAGAGGAGTAGTTGTTGAAACTGCATAAATCTACTAATAGGAGGTAGTGAAAGATGGATAAATTTACAACTGAAGAGGTGTATTATTTAATTAATCACCCTAAAGAGTTCAAGAATAAATTGAACGATATGGTAGACCAGATTAATACTAATACTGCTTAAGTAAAATAGAATAAAGAGGGTGGAGTTAATTCCGCCCTATTTTTATAAAAAATCAAGGAGGTAATTGATGTGGCTAAAAAAGAGAAAGTAGAATGTCAATATTGCGGTAAAGAGTATTCTCCGAGAGGAATCAAGACTCACGAGAACGCTTGCTCAGAAAACCCTGAGAATAAAGAAGAGTTTAATATTGTTAACGATGAAGAAGAAGAAGAAAAGAGCGAAGAGAAAAAAGATTTTGACTTAGTTAGTAAAGAGACTAAGGAAGCGATTGAGGAAGAAGAAGACGATGTTGAGATAGATAGTTCTGCTAACAATTCTCAGCCTTCAAGAGTAACTGTAAAGCTGAGACAAGACTTTAGATGTAACATTGGTGGAATGTGGTACGACTTTAAAGAAGATAAAAGATATACCGTTTCTCCTGATGTGAAGAGGATATTAAGCGAGAAAGATTTGCTAAAACCTCTTTAAAAAGTAAGGGGTGATTAATTTGTCTGAAGAAAAGATAGAATGCCAATACTGTGGAGAAGAGTTTTCTAAGCGCGGTATAAAGAATCACGAGAAATACTGCGAAGAGAATTTAGACGACGTGAAAAAAGAAGATGTTGTTATAACTCCAAAGAAGACATTAACTTTGAATGTTAAAGGAAGTCATTATAAATTATTTAGAGGAAGAGATAAGAAAGTTCCTGTCGAAGTTGCAGAAGCTTTAGAGAAAATAAATCTATGTTAGATAGGAGGTGCAGATAGTTGCCTACAAATTTAGTTGAATATCTAAGAAGAAGTTTAAGACTAGACAGCGCGATAGACGACGACCCAGCATATACAGTAGACGCGCAAGAAATGGAAAGTATATTAAATACTACTTTAGAGAATATAGACTCTAGTTACGGTATAGTCGATTATCCGAGCGAGATTCAGCCTGTCGTTATTCTTTTAGCTAAGAAAGAAGTTTATTGGAGACTAGCTACCGCTACTGCACCTTTATACCCTCTACAAGCTGAGGGAGCAGGTTTACAGCAAAACGTTAGATTCGACCATTATGTAACTTTAATTCAGAAAGTAGAAGAAGAGCTACAGACTAATTATAAGGGTTTATTGGAGAGCTTATCTTATCCCGATATTGCTAATAATATTGGAGACGTAGTAATTCCTGATAGATATTATACTCAGAGGAATTATAGTCTTGCGTCTGCGCCGAAAGCTGATTTAAAGATTGATACAATTTATTCAGATAAAGTTGAGGTAAGTTGGGATAAATTTGATGTTACTGACGAAGACGGAAAATTTGCTAATTATAATCTTTACTTATCAAAAGAGCCTGTCCTCGATTTTTACTCTGACAAGGTTATAGATACATCGAGCGCCAGAAAGATATTTATTAGTGATATCCATAGAACAAAGTATAGAGTTAAAGACTTAGAGTCTGATACGACTTATTACCTGACTTTAGAGATAAAGAATTTTAATACGTTATCGGGTTATAGTGAAACCACCTTTACTACTGAGGTGAGTTAAATGGAACAGAATCAGATAGACCAAATATCGAGTGCTTTTTTGAATGCTTATAAAGAGTTTTTTGGTATGGAGATACAGTATATACCGTTTGTTAGAGGTGCTACCACTCAGAACGATTTTGAGAAGATGTACGCTGAAGCAGACACGTACGAGTATGATGAGACTAGTATTACTACCTTTTACGGGTCAATAAATTATGAGCCCGAAGAAAAAGAGATTACTAAGCTAGGTTTTGACCCTAAACAGACAACCGCCCTAATAACCGCTGTTACTAAAGAGCTTGTAGATAAAGGTTTGGTTAATTCTACTAATAATATCTCGTTTGAAGATAAGATTAGAATTGAAGATAGATTTGGAAATACTTCTGATTACATTATTACTAATAGAGGTAAGAGTGTACAGTTTAGCGATAACTTTGTATTCTCTAAAATTGGAATACAGGAAGAAAGTGATTTCAATGAGTAAACTGACTGGAGATTGGAGTAAAGCGAATTCTATATTCAATAATCTTGGAGACTTTCAAGAAAAAGCGAAAGCTCTATTTAAAGATAAATTCGCGCGAGAGATAGAAGTTAAGCTTAAAGAAGATATTATGAAACAGAATCTAGACTTAGCTCCTTTAACAAAGCCGTATGCTAGTAAGAAACAAGGGAATACGATACTGGTTAATAGCGGGGAGTATGTCGGTAGACTTAAAGTTATAGAGATAAAAGAGAAAGACAATTATTTAGGAATAGTTGTTGGAGCGAGCGGTAAAGATAAGCATAGCTCAGGATTGACTATAGCCGACTTAGCTATGATGATTGAGTACGGTACTAGAAATCAACCCGCAAGACCTCACTTTAGATTTTCGTGGGAGAGAATGCAGTTTGACGCTAAGAACGAAGTTAGAGATATTTACACTAAAGAGTTGAAACGTATTTTAAGCGGACGAGGGTAGGTGTATTTATGTATAAAGATATGTACGAAGTGCCTACGATAAATGACTATAATCTAGCTTTATACAATAAGTTAGTGAATAAGACTAAAACCGTTACTAACGATGATGGGGATTCTTATACAGAAGGTTTTGCTGAGATAAACGATGAAGATATTTTAGTAACATACAAAAACCCCGAAGCAGAATTTAGAGTTAAACAAGTCCCTGCAATCGTTTTATATAGACACAAGATTATGTATGACCCTAGTAGAGATACTAATGACAGTATGGTGTACGTTAATTCTTGGATTGACGACGAGACTCCTAAAGATGTAGTTAAGAGGGATTATCCTGTCCCGTTTAATATTTTCTACTCAGTTGAATTTTATTTTAAAAGAGAATTTATATCTCCTTTTATTTCGCAGTATATTATGTCAAAATTGCCGAAAAGAGGAGTGCTAAAGATTAACGGTCAGACTTATGGTATAGACTTAGAGGAAGCTCCATCTTTAACTGATTTTGGTTATAAAACTTTTGGTGAAATGGGGACAAAGCGAGAAAGTAATGAGCGATTACTTTACAAGTTAGAAGGAGAATTAGACCTAGAAGGTGACATTTCTCCTAGCAATGTTGTCCTATACCGCCCTGAGTTTAATGTAAATAAGAAGGAGGAATAATGTTATGGTAAAAGTGCTAAATAAGCTTAGACAGCCTTTGGTTATTAATATTGTCGATGGGGAAGATATTCATTTCCTATCGCGCGAAGAAAAAGAACTGACTGAAGAGCAGTTTAACAGTAAGCGAGTACAGAAGTATGTTGACTTAGAAGACTTAATTGTGTTAAGTGTTGATTAAATAAAAGGAGGGATTGAATAGTGGAAACTTTACACCCGGGATTGTATTTTCAAAAGAAAAGAGGAGTACCTCCTATGGAGGGAGCTTCTACTTCAACAGGAGCGTTTGTTGGAGTTGCTGAGAAGGGAATTGTTGGTAAAGCTTATTTGATTACAAGCTTTAATCAATTTGTAAATACGTTTGGAAGTTATATGAATGATAGCTATTTAGCTTATGCTGTACGTCACTTCTTTCAGAATGGCGGGTCTAGATGTTACGTGACTAGAACTTG
>Ga0136558_1000842_pt1 | contig 16398 bp, 20 predicted proteins | sample AntRauTorckE6833_FD_101391 | JGI IMG/M metagenome (GOLD analysis project Ga0136558, IMG submission 101391) | Saline lake microbial communities from Rauer Islands, Antarctica - Metagenome Torckler E6 #833 | ecosystem: Environmental > Aquatic > Non-marine Saline and Alkaline > Saline | place...
ACTTGAAGCGAAGGCGGCAAACAGAGAACAACAATCGGAACGCGCAGCAACCGACGATATCCGTGACTATATCGACGTAAACACGTTCTGTCGATACTTGCGAGATGTTGATCACGAGTATCTTGTCGCCATTGGGACTGATGGACTACGATGGACACTCTGGCAATCAAAGCTTCAGGAAAATACCAAAAGAGAAGTATGCCATGTGGACTTGTCTGCGGAAATCAAGACGATAGCTAAGCAACTCGACGTTATTGAGGGTGAAGCTGATCGGACCCCGCATAATATTAGAGGCTCTCTCAGGGAACTTACGAAACATTTTGCCGTGGACCGACTTCCAGCAGTCGTGAAGCAATGACGGGATATTGATTTAGTATCATAAACCATATAGTTCGACGTGGGCTTAAACTGAATGAGCAGATGCCACCAAAACCGGGATACAGAGTTCCCAGCGATTCCCAGTCACCGGGCCTATCTACCTCCTGTACGTATGTACGTACAAGCCAATATGTACGTACAACTCTCAACTACAGATTGTAGATTGTCTTGTTAAAGGGATGCGAAATCGGCAACAGGAGAAGCCATAGAATGGCATTCCTTCTAGATAGGGATGCCGCCAATGGAAGTAAAGCTGGCAAGATAGTCTGGGACTTCAATGCTTTTGTTATCGGCGATTCAGACCACTACTCGTAACCAACGGATGGGAGTCTCTGAGTGAGGATCCATCATCAATTCCAGCCGGCATGAATTGCTGGTGAACCTCACCAAGTTGCCGTCACGGAAGGGAAGGATGGTAAAAGAACCCTGACGCCGTACCGCATATACGGTGAGGGTTCACTCGGGATGGACTCGCTGGGATTTGAACCCAGGGCCTCTTCCTTGCGAAGGAAGCGATCTACCTCTGATCTACGAGCCCTCGGACGCGTCTGTGTTTACTGGGTGGTGCTTATTTGTAGCTTGCGTTTCGCTGGTCCGTGTGGGGCTTTGGCGGGGGTGCGAGGAGGTCGAGGCGGCCGGCGGTGTAGCCGAGGAGGACGCCGGTGAAGTGGGCGATGAGTGCGACGCCGGGGCTGGCGGTGAACCACGTGAGTGCGGCGGCGACCGCGAGTGCGAGGAGCCATTCGATGGTGGGGCCGATGCCGAGGCGGGCCGTGATGGCGTCGGTGAGGCGGTTGCCGCCGAGTGCGTAGCCGTAGAGAGCGAGGACGGCGCCGCTGGCGCCGAGGACGGCGTTTCCGGCGACGGTGCCGCCGGCGAGGCCGTTGACGAGGCCGCCGACCCACACCTGGCTGATGCCGGCGAGTGCGCCGGTCGCGATGAAGAACGCGTGGAAGCGGGCGCGAGTTGTGTAGCGTTCCAGGACGAACCCGACGAGGACGAGCGCGATCGCGTTCGAGAGCAAGTGCCCGACGCCGGCGTGCGCGTACACGCTCGTCAGGATCGTCCACGGACGAAGCGTGATCGGGGAGCCGAGTACGAACAACGTCCGGTACAGCTGACTGAGTCCGAGTGCGAGCTCGAACAACGCCGTGGCTTGCTGGAAGACGAACACCACCACGAACGCGACGAGCGTTTCGAGCGTCGGACTACCACGCATACGGTCACGGTCGGACTCGCGACTAAAGAGTGTTGAGGAGAATGAAAGAAGCCGTGCGCGAGAGAGACCTAGTCCTCGAGAACGATCTCGATGCTGACGTCGTTCGGCACCTGAATCCGCATCAGCTGACGGAGCGCACGCTCGTCCGCGTCCAGGTCGATGAGGCGCTTGTGGACGCGCATCTCCCAGTGCTCCCACGTCGCCGTCCCTTCACCGTCCGGGGACTTGCGCGAGGGCACTTCGAGCGTCTTCGTGGGGAGCGGAATCGGACCGGACATCGCGACGCCGGTCTTGTCCGCGATGTCGCGAACGTCCGCGCAGATGTTGTCGAGGTCGTCGGGACTCGTCCCGGCGAGTCGAACGCGAGCCTGCTGCATGGATTACTCGCGGTCTTCCACGGAGAGGACCTTCCCGGCCGCGATGGTCTGACCCATGTCGCGGACTGCGAAGGAACCGAGCTCGGGGATCTCCGAGGACGGCTCGATGCTCAGGGGCTTCTGCGGGCGGACGGTGACGACCGCCGCGTCGCCGGTCTGGATGAAGTCCGGGTTCTCCTCGTCGACTTCGCCCGAGGAGGGATCCATCTTCTTGTCGAGGCTCTCGATGGTACACGCGACCTGCGCCGTGTGGGCGTGGAAGACCGGCGTGTACCCGGCCGTGATGACCGAGGGGTGCTGCATGACGACGATCTGTGCCTGGAACGTCTCGGCGACGCTCGGCGGGTCGTCGGCGGGGCCACAGACGTCACCGCGACGGATGTCGTCCTTACCGATGCCGCGGACGTTGAACCCGACGTTGTCACCGGGGCCGGCCTCCGGGACTTCCTCGTGGTGCATCTCGATGGTCTTCACTTCGCCACCGACGTCGCTGGGCTGGAAGCTGACGTTGTCGCCGATGTTCATCATCCCGGTCTCGACGCGGCCCACGGGGACCGTACCGATGCCGGAGATGGTGTAGACGTCCTGGATGGGGAGGCGGAGCGGGGCGTCCGTCGGCGGCTCCGGCTCCGGCAGGCTGTTCAGGGCCTCCAGGAGGATTTCGCCGTCGTACCAGGGCGTGTTGTCGGAGTGGTCGGCGATGTTGTCGCCCTCGAACGCGGAGATCGGGATGAACTCGGCGTTGTCGGAGTCGAACTGGACCTGCTTGAGGAGGTCACCGACTTCGCTCTTGACTTCCTCGTACTTGGTCTCGCCGTAGTCGACGAGGTCCATCTTGTTGATACCGACGATGAGTTCGCCGATACCGAGGGTGCGGGCCAGGAAGACGTGCTCCTGGGTCTGGGGCGCGACACCGTCGTCGGCGGCGACGACGAGGACGGCGTTGTCGGCCTGGGATGCGCCCGTGATCATGTTCTTCACGAAGTCGCGGTGACCGGGACAGTCGACGATGGTGAACTCGTACTTGTCGGTGCTGAATTCCTGGTGGGCGATGTCGATGGTGACGCCACGCTCGCGCTCCTCGGCGAGGTTGTCCATGACGTAGGCGAACTCGAAGCCGCCCTTGCCCTTCTCTTCCGCTTCTTCGCGGTGCTGCTCGATGACGTGCTCGGGCACGCTCCCCGTTTCGAAGAGGAGTCGCCCGACCAGTGTGCTTTTACCGTGGTCGACGTGGCCAATGATGGCCAGGTTCTGGTGCTGAGTGTCGCTCATTTGTGTATCTCACGCGCAGAGGCGCTGTGTGGAATTCTTTCGGCAGAAACGGTTAAAACGATTTCGATACGCGCTACCTATCGTCCCGGCGCCTTCCGGTGGTTTAGTGTTGTGAATGTCACGCACACCCCGACACTCTCGCCCGGTCAGTACGGCGGCCTCGAAGCCCATCGATACCGAGTTCGACCCGGAGAGTAAGAATCGACTACGCGATGCGGGTCGGTTCGGCCCTGAACTGGGAGCGAGCGAGTTCGACCCCTGATTGAGAGCAGGCGAATTCGACCCTGGACTGAGAGCGGGTTCGTTCAACCCTGGAGTCGCCGGACGTCCGCGAGCACCGCGCTCGCGGTCTCGTCGCCGCCAGCACCGCGCCCGCCGAGCTGGAGCGACCCCGCGTGCTCGGTCTCCAGTTGGACGACGTTGCGCGTCCCGGACACGGATAGCGCGCCGTCGTCGGGGACGAGTCGCGGGCCGACGCGAGCGCCGTCCGCGGTCGCTTCGCCGACGAGCCGCACCGTGCGGCCGTCCTCGCCGGCGAGACTGAGGGCGCTCGGCGGGATCGACCGGATGCCCTCGACGCTGGCGTCCTCGAGCGCGTACGTCCTCTCGCCGTCCGCGAGGACGTTCGCGAGGATGACGCACTTGAGGGCGGCGTCCGTGCCGTCGACGTCGAACGTTGGATCGGCTTCGGCGACGCCGAGGTCCTGCGCTTCCGCGAGCACGTGCTCGTAGTCGAGACCTTCGGCGGCCATCCGCGACAGCACGAAGTTCGCGGTCCCGTTCAGGATGCCTTTCGCGGCGGTGACGTTCTCGCGCCCGTAGTCGTTGATCGTCCCGAGCACGGGGATGGCACCGGCGACGGTCGCCTCGAACCGCACACGGCCGTCGCTCTCCGCTTCGAGCGCCCGCAGGTCGCCGTAGCGTTCCGCGACCGGGCCCTTGTTCGCGAGGACGACGTCGCGGTCGCGTTCGAGCGCGTGCGCGACGTGCCCGAACCCGGGTTCGGCGTCGCCGAGCGTCGTCGGCGTCACCTCCACGAGGGCGTCGTACTCCGCGTCGAGCGCGTCCTGCGGGTCGCCGCCCCCGACGCGACCACGTGCGGACTTCCGGTCGAGTACGGCGTCCGCGTCGACGCCGTCGTCGTCGACGGCTGCCGTCTTCGAGTCAGCGACCGCGACGACGTCGTGCCCGTGCTCGCCGGCGAGCGCGAGCACGGACCGACCGACCGCGCCCGCACCGATGATCGCGAGTCTCACGCGCCCTCCTCCACGAGCGGTTCGACGACCTGGAGGCCCTTCTCGTCGGCGACCACTCGAATCTTCGACAGCGCTTCCGCGACGCCGTCGGGTGCGACCGCCAGATGGATGCGGGCACTCGATACGTCGCTCGTTCCCTCCGGCGCGTCCAGCGACAGGTCCGTCACCGACGCGGACGTACACGACTCCACTCGAGTGAGCGTATCCGACAGGTCCGTGTCGACGAGATGCCCGACGAGCAGGACCGTCACTTGCTCGGTGTACACGTCCTCGCCAGCCTGGATGATCGTCACGCCGGCATCTCGGAGTGCCTCGACGACGTCCTCGAACCGGTCGGGTCGACACTCGATGTCGACCTTCACGGGAATGTTCCCGCGTGGCGTGAGGTTCCCGCGCTCGTGGTAGATCGAGAGGAGGTTCCCGCCGTTGTCCGCGATCGGCTCGAGCGCACGCAACAACTCACCGGGTTCGTCCACGAGTTCCAGTCGGATGGTGTACGCGCGCGGCGCACCGTCCAGGTCAGCGGCCACCACGTTCACCCCGCCGCTTTCTACGTCGGTCGTCCATGTACCACTCCATCGCGTTCGAGCGTATAAGCCTTCAGCCACACACAAGTGTCGCCGGTCTTCGACGCGAAAGAAGCACACCCTCGAGCGGGCGTCGACGGCACGACGCCCAGTAGTGATAGCCGCGACGCCCTCAGTAGTGATACGCCGTGTAGCCCGCGCTCGGAACGGGCGTCCCCGAGTCCTCGTTCTCCAGTTTGTCGATCGCTTCCTCGAAGTCGACGAGTCGGACCTCGGTGCGGTCGTCGCGGATCGCGAACATCCCCGCTTCGGTCGTGATGCTCTCGATCTCCGCGCCCGAGTACCCCTCGGTGCGGTCCGCGAGCCCCTCGAAGGTCACGTCGTCGGCGACGTTCATCGACTTCGTGTGGATCTCGAAGATGCGCTTGCGGCCCTCGACGTCCGGCTCCGGCACCTCGATGAGGCGGTCGAACCGGCCGGGGCGGAGGATTGCGCGGTCGAGCATGTCGAAGCGGTTCGTCGCCGCGATGATGCGGACGTTCCCGCGACTCTCGAACCCGTCCATCTCGCTGAGCAGTTGCATCATCGTCCGCTGGACCTCAGCGTCACCCGACGTCTTCGACTCCGTACGTTTGGCGGCGATGGCGTCGATCTCGTCGATGAAGATGATCGCGGGCGAACGCTCCTCGGCGAGCTCGAACAGGTCGCGGACGAGCCGCGACCCCTCCCCGATGAACTTCCGGACGAGTTCGCTCCCCGCCATCTTGATGAACGTCGCGTCGGTCTCGTTCGCGACCGCTTTCGCGAGCATCGTCTTCCCGGTCCCCGGCGGCCCGTACAGGAGCACGCCACTCGGCGGGTCGATCCCGACCGTATAGAACTGCTTGGGGTTCACGAGCGGTTCCTCGACGGCCTCGCGGACCTCCCGGATCTGGTCTTCGATACCGCCGATGTCTGCGTAGGTGACCTCCGGGCTCGCGTCCACCTCCATCGCTTGCGCGCGAGCGTCCGTCTCGCCACTCAGCACCGTCTGCACGCTGAAGGAATCGTTCACGGCGACGCGGTCGCCAGCCTGCAGTTCCTCCGTCATCCGACGGGAGACGTCAGTGAGAACCTCCTGGTTATTCCCGTGCTGTTTCACGACCGCTTCCTGTTCGTCTTCCGCGACCTCCTCGACGGTCGCGATGTACAGCGAGGACGTCTTAACGCCTCGTTCTCGCGTTCGATGCGGTCGACCTGCTCCTTGAGTTCTTCGCGTCGCTGGTCGGCGGTCTCGAGTTGGCCGGTGAGCTCCTCGTGGACGTCGACGATCTCCACGAAGTGCTCCCGTAGCGCGTCGAGCCGCTCCTCGTCCGACATGTCCTGGTCGAGGTCGAGCCTGGGACGGTCGGGCAATGAGGGACTCCGGGACATTCGTTGTCGGTCGTATGCGATGGGCGTAAAAGGACCTTTGGGTTAGGGCACGACACCTACCCCCACGGCGACTGCGGTCGGTCACGGACGGGACCCCGGCGGCGGGATAGGGCTTTTTGTCGGATGGTCTCGTATCCCTCGGCATGAAGTTCGTTATCGTGGGGTACGGTCGCGTCGGGAAGCGAACGTGCCGCGTCCTCCGCGAGGAAGGTCACGACGTCGTCGTCGTCGACAACGACCACGAGCGCGTCGAACGGGCGAGTAACGACGGCTACGACACCGTCGAAGGCGACGGCCAGGACGAGGACGTTCTCGAGGATGCCGGCATCGGCACCGCGGACGCGATCGGCGCGCTCACGCCCGACCTGAACGTGAACTTCGCCGCCTGCATGGTCGGGAAACACAACGGCGCGCGGACCGTCCTCCGAATCGACGAGGACTACCGCGAGGACATCTACGAGAAGTACGCGAGCGACGTCGACGAGATCATCTACCCCGAACGGCTCGGTGCGGCGGGTGCGAAGACCGCGATGCTCGGCGGCGACTTCAACGTGCTCGCGGACATCACCGAACAACTCCGATTCTCCGTGTTCACCGTCGACGCGGGCTCGTCGCTCGTCGGCGAACGACTCGTGAACGTCGACCTCCCCGAGGAGGCTCGCGTGTACGCACACGGCGCGAAGGAGGACCCGCTCACGATCCCGCTCCCGACGGTCGAACTCGACGTCGGCGACCGGGTTGCGGTCGTCGTCGACGCGGACGGCATCGACGCCGTCAGGGAGACGTTCGACGCTGTTGCCTGACGCCGAAATCGCGCCACGCGCGACTACAGAACTCGTTCTCGCGTCGAAATAGACCGCCGGGGAGCGGTCTCGTGTGACCCTGCGCTGTGACCGTTGGGGGAGAGACAGCGAACGGGCGCGCGATGGATTCGGATGGGAACTGAGGCCGTCTGCGCGCCCACCTACTGGATGCCAGTCCCCCCAAATAAATACCCGTCAGACGACCGACGGACGACCGTCCGACGACGTCGGGGGCGACCCATCGTGACCCCGGGCGACGGCCGCGATGATCGTCGATTCGAGAACGGTATTTTTGACCGTGGGGCGTCGACCGTCGAACATGAACGTCTCCGGCACCGGTCTGCCGCTGGCGACGCCGTTCGATAGCGATGGCGACGTCGAGGTCGACGCCCTCCGCTCGCTCGTCGACGTCGTCGTGGACGCGGGCGTCGACTTCGTCGTCCCGTGTGGCTCGAACGGCGAAGCCGCACTCATGGATATGGACGAACGCACGCGCGTGACGGACGTCGTCGCGGACGCCGCGGACGTCCCCGTCGTCGCCGGCACCGGGCACCCGAGCGAACGACTGACAGTCGAGCAGACCGACGCCGCCGCCGACGCCGGCGCGGACGCCGCACTCGTCGTGACGCCGTTCTACCACGAGCACGGCCAGGGAACGCTCGCAAACTACTATCGTCGCGTCGCGGACGCCAGCCCCATCCCCGTCTACCTCTACAGCGTCCCGAAGTACACGGGCACCAGGATAGATCCACGTACCGTCCAGGACCTCGCCACGCACGACACCGTCGCCGGCATCAAAGACTCCAGTGGCGACCTCGAGACCCTCCAGCGGTACGTCGCCCTCACCGAGCACGAGGAGTTCGACGTGCTCGTCGGGAGCGGGAGCGTGTACGCCGCCGGCCTTGACGCCGGCGCGAGCGGTGGCGTACTCGCACTCGCGAACGTCGTCCCGGACCTCGCGACCGAGGTCCACGAACGGCACGCCCGGGGCGACCGCGAGGCGGCACGCGCACTCAACCGCGACCTCGTCGAACTGAATCGTGCGGTCACCACCCGCTACGGCATCCCCGGACTGAAAGCCGCGATGCGGACGCGCGACTATCCCGCCGGGCACGCACGCAACCCGTTCCGGTCGGTCGGCGACGACGTCCGAGCGGAACTGGCGACGCTCGTCGCGGACGCACTCGACACTCACGAGCACTGACCGCGACCCACGCGTTCTTCTCCGTGCCCGACGAACACCCTGACATGACCTGGGGCGACCTGTTCGAGGCGACCAGCGACCTGACCGTGACCGTCGACGACGTCCGCGAGGGGTTGCGCGAGCACCGCGAGGGCGAAGATGCCTGACGCCTCCCCGACTCGCGTCGTCGCGGACGCGGACGTCCTCGCCGCGGACGTCCTCGTCGGCGGCGCCAGTCGGGACGCACTCGATAACGTGCGCTCGCACTCGTGGCTCGACCTCGTCGCGAGCGATCACCTCCTCGACGACGCACACGCCGTCGTCGCCGCACTCGCCGACGCCGACCTCGCGGACGCGTGGCGCGAACGCGCGGCCACGGCGACCGACCGCGTCGAGCACGACCCCGGCGACCATTCCGGACTCGCGTCGGCCGTGCACGGGAACGCGGCGCACTTGCTCTCCTTCGACGACGCACTCGGGAGCGTGCACGCCGGCATGAGCGTCCAGCCGCACGCGAAGCTCTCCGTCCGTCCACCGGACGCGTTCGCGCGCCTGTTCGACGCCGCGAGCCTCTATACGTCCGAGTTCGAGGACGAGTACCCGGGACCGGACCGCGACCCACGCAACTAGGTTGCCTCGCGGAGGCTCCTCGTCAATCCGATGTAGAGCACGGGTGCGGAGACGAGCACCCAGACGACGCTCCCAGCTAGCATCGTCGTATCGTCGAGGAAGGTCCACAGGACGACAGCGAGGAACACCAACTCAGTGAGGACCGTCGTGGCCCCTGCGACGCGCTCGATTCCCCAGCGTTCGAGTTGCGTCTCGGACATACGGTTCCGCGCGTCCGGACACTGCAAAACGATTCCGGCCCTATCGGTCGCCGTTAACTCGCTCCATGACCCGATGGAGGACGGGTCGCGGTGCGATCCGGGACCCGTAGTACGCGGCCTTCATCAGGAGACCTGGGACGACGACGGTGTCGCCCTGGCGGAGGCCGCGGTAGCCGGCGGCGGCGACGTCGTCCACGTCGCTCGTGTACATCGACCCGACGACCGAGTGCTCCATGTCCGCGCGCTCCTGGAATTCCGTGTCGACCGGACCCGGGCAGAGGACGGTGACGTCCACGCCGGTGTCCCGGTTCTCGACGGCGAGCGCTTCGCTGAACGAGTTCACGTACGCCTTCGACGCGTAGTACCCGGACATGCTCGGGCCCGGGACGAACCCGGCGACGCTCCCGACGTTCAGGACCTTCCCGTCGTCGCGCTCGCGGAAGTCGGCGAGGAACAGTCGCGTGAGGACGACGAGCGTCTCGACGTTCAGTCGGAGTTGGCTCCGTTCGGCGTCGAGGTCGGTCTCGTGGAACTCGCCGTACGTCCCGATGCCGACGTTGTTCACGAGCACGCCGACGTCGAGGTCGCGGTCCTATCTCGTCGTACAGGTCGTGGGCGGCTCCGTCCGCGTCGAGATCGTGGACGATGCTGGTCGCGGTGACGCCGTACGCGTCCTCGAACTCGGTTGTGGCGGCGTCGAGATCGTCTTCGCCCCGGGCGACGAGGACGACGTCGTGTCCGTGACGGGCGAACTGGCGAGCGAGCGCACGACCGATACCGCCGGATGCACCGGTGACGAGGGCAGTCTGTTTCACGGTCGACGTGCAGGCCGGGACGCGCTAAAGGCCACCGTTCTCGGGTGGTGACGGCTGATCGTGGCGAACAACGACGTCCGAATCGTCGAGGCATTCGAACCTCAGGGTGAGGTGTTCGAGCGGAATGCTGATGGGTTCGAACGAGATGACGAGAGGGCGCACGGGCTGGACGTCGATTACGGCGTTGCCGGTGCGCGAGCACGGGTCTCAGGGCACGCTGTCGCTGGCCGCGGCTTCACTGAAAAAGAGTGGGCTCGGTCCTGGTCGTCACTGGGGTCCTTTCGTCTGGGCGGGTTCGCCGGCGAGCCAGTCCGAGAACTTCGCGAGCGCGCGACCGCGGTGACTGACGGCGTTCTTCTCGGCGGTCTCCATCTCCGCCATCGTCTGCCCGTCGTGCTCGAAGATCGGGTCGTACCCGAACCCGCCGTCGCCTCGGGGGGCGACGATGGTGCCGGGGACGCTCCCGGTGAACGTCTCCACGTGGACGTCGTCGGCGTTCGCGGGCACGTGGGCGTACGCGAGGACCGTCCGGAAGTGCGCGCGCCGGTCGTCCTCGCGCTCGCAGATCGTCCAGACGCGTTCGACGCCGAGGGTGTCCTCGACGTACGACGAGTACGGCCCCGGGAATCCGTCGAGGGCACGCACGAACAGGCCGGCGTCGTCGACGAGCACGGGGTCGGTGCCGCCCAGGGCCTCGAACGCTTCGCGAGCGCCCTCGCTCGCGACGGTCTCGAGGTCGCCCTGGACCTCGGTGTAGTCGTAGTCGACGCGTTCGACGGCGTCGAGGTACTCGCGGGCTTCGTCGGCCTTCCCCTCGTTGCTCGTGACGAATCGAACGGGCATACGCGAAGGGAGGGATTGGGACGGGCAAAGAGGCGTCGGTCCGGGGTCGTCGGCCCTACTGTGCGATACCGTCGACTCGAAAAAGCAAAGCGAAACGCGGTTAGTCTTCGACGACGACTTCCACGGACTCCTCGTCCTCGATCGTCTCCTGGTCGTCGCTCCCCTCGCGCATGAGGAGGACGCCGACGACGGCGAGCACGACCCACGACCGCCAGCTCGCGAGGTTCAGCGTGTACCCGATGCCGAACGGTTTCTGCACGAGCATCCCTTCGCCGGGTTGCCAGTACGACTTGAGCATCCGGCTGATGCTCGGGCGTTCGAAGTTGTACGGAATACCGAATATCTCGCCGCTGCTGGGCTTGTCGGCCATACGAAACGATACGCGCGGGCAGGATAAGAAGGTTGTCGTCTCCGAACCCACAGAAACACTCACGAGCGGTGTTGCGGCGTCACGCGCGGGATGGTGACGTCACTGGTAGCGACCGCGAGCCTCGACCTCCCGGAGCTGGTCGAGCACGCGGTCGTCGCCAGCGCACCGGTAGCCCGCCCGTAGCGCGTCACGAAGCGGCCCGGGGTCGCTGGCGGTGCCGACGAGGCTCTGGTCGAACACGTGGAGGTCCATCGCGTAGTCCTCGAGTTGTTCGGTGTGATAGCCCAGGCCGAAGTCGATGAGGAACGCACGGTGCTCGGCGTCGCTGTCCGCACCTTCGCCGTCGGTTCCGGCCTGGACGCGGACGTTCCGCGTCGTCGGGTCGCCGTGCACGAACCCGGCGTCGTGGATGGCTGCGAGGTGTTCGCCGACCGCCCGCACTCGCCCGGGCGAGAGCCCGCGAGCGAGGTCGCGGTCGCCGACGTGCTCGAACACGAGCGTCCCCTCGACGTCGTCGATATCCCTGACCACGGGCGTCGGGACGCCGACGCCTCGCGCCGCGTGCGTCAGTCGGGCCTCGCTCCGCGTGCGGGTCGCCCGGAGCTTCGCGTCAAGTTCCGGATGCCGGTACGTCTTCGGGACGCGACGCTTCGTGACGACGTCACCGAGTTCGACGATCGCTTCCGCCCCACGGATCTCGGTGCTCGACGTCGGCGCGATCGCGACGTCCTCGTCGGCGTCGCGCCACGTCACCGGCACCTGATCCGGCCGGAAGTTCGGGTCGACCGAGGACTCATCGATCGCGAGCGTGTCGCCGGCGGCGTACATCTTCGCGCCCAGCAGCGCGATCATCCCCGCGTTGTCCCGGAGGAAGCGCGGTTCCGGCGCGAAGAAGGCCGCGCCGCGTTCCTCGCACATCTCGCGGAGCATCCGCGTCAACCGCGCGTTCTGGCCGACGCCACCACCGAGGACGAGCTCGTCGCTCCCCGTCAGCGACAGCGCACGTTCGGATACCTCCGCGAGCATCGCGAAGATCGTCTCCTCGAGCCCGCGACAGACGTCCTCGACGGGGACGCCGTCGTCGGCCGCCCCCTTCGCGGCGCTCATGATTCCCGAAAACGAGAAGTCCATCCCCTTCACGACGTACGGCAAGTCCACGTACTCGCCGTCTCTCGCGTGCGCTTCGACCTTCGGCCCGCCGGGGTGACTCCAGCCGACGTGCCGCGTGAACTTGTCGATCGCGTTCCCGACGCCCGTGTCCATCGTCTCGCCGAGCACGCGATACCGGCCATCGCGGTACCCCAGCAGGTGCGCGTTCGCGCCGCTCGCGTTCAGGCAGACCGGCGACTCGAATCCCGACAGGTGCCGGCCGACCTCGAGGTGCGCGACCATGTGGTTCGCGCCGACGAGCGGCACGTCCAGGCGCTGTGCGAGCGCACGCGCGGCCGTCCCGACGATGCGGAGGCACGGACCGAGGCCGGGGCCGCGCGAGAACGCGATCGCGTCCACAGGCGCGCCCTCGCCGTCGTGTCGGTCGCGAGCGTGCGCGAGCGCCGCCTCGACGACCCGCGGAACGGCGTCGTGCATGTGTTCGGCCGCCTCGCGCGGATGGATACCGCCGCTGTCGGGCTCGTACGCCTCGGACTCGATGACGAACTCGTCCGTCGCGCCGTCGTAGACGGCCGCGCTCGCGCACCACGCCGTCCCCTCGATGCCGAGCACGCGCACGGGCTCGCCATCGCGCTCGACGCCATCGTTCACCGCCATCTACTTGAGACCCTGCAGGCGCACGAAAAAGACCACTTCGGTCCGCGGCCGCTCGCAATCACCGTCCGGCGTTCCCCACGCCGCGACCGCCGGCACCGTCGCTCACCGATCGAAGCACTGGGCGGCAAGAACGGGGTCAGTTCGACGTTACTTCCACTCGGTGTAACTGCACTTGCCGCAGTGCATGCGGTCGTCGTGGTCGCCGAGGAACGTGTCACCGCAGCGCGGACACTTCTCGCGCTCGGCCTGCCCGTCGTCGTCGTAGAACTCGTGTGCCGGCATCGTTTATGCCTCCTCGGCCTCCTCGCCAGCGTCGCCGTCCTCGGCGGTGATGGCGTTCCGGTCGAGCATGTGGTCCTGCTCGACGTCCTTCGCGTCCTCCGGGCTCTCGTAGACCTTCGCCTGCCCGACGGTCTTGCGCATCCCGAACTTCGTGTCGAGTTCGCGGACGACGACCTCGTCGGCGTCCTTGTTGAGTTTGGCGGCGAGACTGTCACGAACCGACAGGCGAGACGGCGTCGCCTCGTCGTGAACGACTTCGAACGTGACGTCCGTGCGGTGCAACATCGGGTTCTCTTCTTCAGAGAGGATTGCGACGTCCATGGTATCTCAGTTACCGTAACTACCCCACGAAACGCCTAAAAGGATTTCGAAGTGGCCAACCGTCACTTCCCAGGCACGGATCCCTATTATTTCGGTAACGAGTACCTTCGCCCATCGGATTTATACGTATGCTTGGGCATGCCTAATCGTATGCTAAAGCCACTGCGACGTGCCGTCCCGGACGTTATTCGGCGACGGTACGCGTTGAAATTTGGTCTCGTCCTATTGCTTCTAGGGGTGGTCGTGGCCGCGGTAGGTGTTGGTGCGACGACACAAGTCGAGGCAGAAGTGAAAGACGGCGCGAAAGCCGAGTACGCACAGATCGCCCAGCAGGAGTCCGCGCAACTCGCGACCTGGAACCAGCGGAACGAGGAACTCGCCAGTAGCCTCGCGAACACCATCGCCGTCACCGGCGACGACTCGGAAGCGATAAGCGCGCTGTTCTCCGATCGAAGCGATCGCGAAGCGATCCATCGCATCGACTACGTCGACCTGGAGAGCGGCGAGATACTGGTGTCGACGCAACGAGTCGAAGGACGAACGCTCTCCGAGGAGAACCTCTCGGGGAGCGATGTCCGGTCGCTCGCCAGCGAGTCGGGCGCACAGTTCTACGGCGCGTACACGCTCAACGACGTCCAGGCGATGACGTACGTCGCCGGGACGACCGACGGCGGGCACGCGGTACTCGTGACGATGAACGCCGAGGACGCCGCGACGTCCATCCTCTCGGGCGCGACCGACGACGGCGTCGTCACCGTCATCGACGGCGACGAACGGATCGTCTTCGACAGCAATCCCACCGCGGGCACCGGGGACTACCTCAGCCCGTACGACGCCGGGAACACCGACCAGTACCTCTCCTCGCGCTCGAACCGAGCAGGCTTCTCGAACGCGATCGTCGCCGGGCCGGCATCGGGCATCCTCACGAGCGAGAGCTATGGCATGCCCGCCGAACAGTACGTCGCAGGGTACTCGCCCGTCGAAGGGACCGAATGGGTCGCGGTCATCCACGAACCGACGACGGCCGCGTTCGGGTTCGTCCAGCAAGTCGAACGGTACGGGCTCATCGTGACCGGCGGCATCGTGATGCTCATCGGACTCGTCGGCGTGGTACTGGGACGGAACACGTCCCGGTCGGTCAACAACCTCCGGGAGAAGGCCCAGCGGATGGAGGAAGGCGACCTGAACGTCGACTTCGACACCGACCGCATCGACGCCATCGGGCAACTGTACGTCGGGTTCGCGTCGATGCGAGACGCACTCCGCGACCAGATCCAGGACGCCCAGGAGGCGCGGGAGGCCGCGGAGGAAGCGCGCGCTGAAGCCGAACAGATGAACCGGCATCTCGAACGGAAGGCCGACGAGTACAGCGAAGTGATGCAGGCGTGCGCGAGCGGCGACCTCACCGCACGCATGACGCCGGAGTCCGAGAGCGAGGCGATGGTCGACATCGCTCGCGAGTTCAACGAGATGGTCGGCGAGATCGAGGCGACGACGGCGGAGGTGAAGGCGTTCGCGGGCGAGGTCGCGACCGCGAGCGAGGAGGTGACTGCGAGCTCCGAGGAGGTGCGGTCTGCGAGCCAGCAGGTCACGGAATCCATCCAGGAGATCAGTGACGGTGCGGAACGCCAGAACGAGAGCTTGCAGTCGGTGAGTGGCGAGATGGAGCAGTTGTCGACGACGACCGAGGAGATCGCGGCGTCGTCGAACGAGGTCGCGGACCTCGCGGAACGCACCGCACAGACGGGGCGGACCGGTCGGGAGGCCGCGGAGGAAGCCATCGACGGGATGGCCGAGCTAGAAACGGACTCGGAGAGCGCGGTCGCGGCGATCGAGGCGCTCGAGGACGAGATGGCGCAGATCGACGAACTCATCGAGTTCATCGGCGACATCGCGAAGGAGACGAACATGCTCGCGTTGAACGCGAACATAGAGGCGTCCCGTGGTGGTGCGGGCACCGGCGAGGACGGCGACGAAGGGTTCGCGGTCGTCGCGCAGGAGGTCAAGGACCTCGCGGAGGAGACGAAGGACGCCGCCGAGGACATCGAGAACCGTCTGGAGCGCATCCAGGATCAAACGGACCGGACCGCCGAGGAGGTCCAGCAGACCGCGGACCGCGTCGCCGAACACACGGAGAGCGTGCAGGACGCCGCGTCCGCGCTGGACGAGATCGCTGACTACGCCCAGGAGACGAACACGGGCGTCCAGGAGATCTCGGCGGCGACCGAACAGCAGGCGGCTTCCACGCAACAGGTCGTCGCGATGGTGGACGACGCGGCGACGATCAGCGAGGAGACGACCGCGGAGTCCGAGAACGTCGCCGCGGCCGCCGAAGAGCAGACGACGGCGCTGACGGAGGTGTCGAACTCCGCGAGTTCGCTGAGCGAGCAGGCGTCCCAGCTCTCCGAAGCCCTCGACCGGTTCGAGACGAACGCCGATGCGGGCGCGTCGCCGGGCGTGGCGGCCGATGCGTTCGACGAGTCCACCGGGTTCGACGACGTAACTCCGGTCGACGACACCGAGCCGGTCGGCGAACTCGCCGCGCCCGAAGGCGGTGCCGAGAACGCCCTCGACGACCTCACCGACGACGACGCCAGCCCGACGTTCGAGAACACCGTCGCGGACGACGCTGGCGGCACGGACGACGCCGACGCAGTGGACGACGCTGGCGGCACGGACGACGCCGACGCAGTGGACGACGCTGGCGGCACGGACGACGCCGACGCAGTGGACGACGCTGGC
>Ga0136558_1000847_pt1 | contig 16351 bp, 25 predicted proteins | sample AntRauTorckE6833_FD_101391 | JGI IMG/M metagenome (GOLD analysis project Ga0136558, IMG submission 101391) | Saline lake microbial communities from Rauer Islands, Antarctica - Metagenome Torckler E6 #833 | ecosystem: Environmental > Aquatic > Non-marine Saline and Alkaline > Saline | place...
CGGGGCCAATTTCCAGTTTCCGCATTACAGGGGCTCCGCGGAGGTCTCGTCCGGCTTAATCGCAATCGCCGCCACTTCCGCGACTTTAGGCAGCGGCCCGTTGCGTCGCTCAGAAAGTGGGCACTCGATCGACTGGAAACCGGCATCGGTCAACCTGGCGATCAAATAACCTGCGTCATAAGCCGCCTTGTAGTGGTCCCAAGGTTGGCCCTCCTCCGGGATCGCTTCCGACGCGTCCGGTCCGCAATTGAACAGGCGGGAATTGACCCAGGTCATCCAGCCGCCCGCCTGGTTGAAAGGTCGCCAGTTGTCCCCGCAGATCTGCTTGCGGTAGGACTGAATCAAGGCGTCAAAGTCCGGCACGTAAATCTCCAGCTCCCCGCCCGGCCTGAGCACGCGATGCACATCCCGCAACGCGGTCACCGCCCGGTACCAAGGTAGGTACTGCAGCATGTGGGAGATGTACACCCGATCAAAGAGGTTGTCGTCCAGTGGCATCGGGGCGTATCCCCAGTCGCTCGCCAACGGGTCGGACCCTGCGTTGGACAAGCTGTCCTGGTACTCGATCAGTTCAAAGTTCGCTCCGGTCCTCGGCAGTCGGGTGATCTCCAGAATCCTTGTCATTTGGTCTTTCCTTCTCAATAAAGTCATGCAGGTCGTGGGTCGGAACGTCCTTTCCCTGCCACTGCATCTTGCTACCTGGCCCGACCGCCCGGGTGACCCGAACGTAGTTGGCCGTCAGTTCCTCATCTTTAGCAATTGGACCGGTCGCCACCAAATCGAAATGCTCGCCCGTGCGGCGGAGCTTCGTGTTGCAGCGGCGTTGATGATTACAGTACCGGGCCAGCTCGGTTAAATTCCAGATTTGACGGCCCAGCGAATCCTCGCCCCCTGCTTCCAGGGCGACCCCGATCCGATCTCCCTTCTCGTAGTCTCGCCCGGCAAAGACTCCTCGGCCGGCGATCGAAGAGTCGCCAAGATACCAGTTTGGTCCGGCAATTGCTGTAGCCCTCTTCGCCAACCCTTGCATCCGAAGGCGGGATAAGTCGGCAGAAGGTAGTCGTTGTTCGAGAGCGGACATCATCAAAATCCGATATTGTCTTGCCCCCAAAAAGGGTGTACTCTTTGGAGGTTGGCTGAACCTTTTCGATTCTTCCAGGAAGGAGACTTATTGTGTTGGTACTCAGTCGCAAACGAGGCGAGAAAATCCAGATCGCGGACAATATCACGGTGATGGTGGTGGACGTCCGCGGCGATAAGGTCCGGCTCGGCGTCGAGGCTCCCCGTAAGGTGTCTGTCCATCGACGTGAAGTATATGACGCGATCAACCCAGCTGGGTCGGCAGCGTCCAATCCGGCAGACGGTGGGAATCGGGTGTCTGCGTAGACTTGCTCGTCGCATTCGCCCCGAGCACTCCGACCTTACGGCACGCTACCACGATGGAGAAGTCGTGATCGCCGGGGAGTTTCGTCGGTAGCCCATAGCTGCGGCGAAGCTCCCCGAGTTCGGGTGCTTTGATCTGCAAATGCCAGCAGGCTTTGATGCCCGGCCAGTTCTTGGCCGGAGCTTCTTCCAGGCGACCTAGTTGATAAGTGAACGGCTTCCCCCGTTCGGTCACCTTCCCTGGGCCACCGATCGACTCCAGCTCCTCGGGAGTCATCACCACGATGCCGGCTCGCATGGCTCCCCCGTCGACGGCCGTCGGCAGCGAGATCCCCGGTTCGGTCATGGCGTCGTAAACGCCCCGGATCAAGGCCGTCGGGACACCCACCAACAGATGTCCGGTCTGGGTCGCTTGCAGCAGTCCGGAGAGCTGCACTTCGGCCAGCTTCTCGGTCCACTGCTCTGGTGGAGTCCCCTGCAGGCGATGATGAACCTGATCCCAGAGCTGCAAGTGCCTCAGATCAGGAAGCCGGGTAACGGAAAGCAGACTCATGGGCCTCCTACCCTTTCATCAACGTGGCGATCAACGCCAAGGACGATAGCAAAGCAGTGACGATCATCCCGGAGAGGCCGGCGATGACTTGGGACTTGCTGAGGGCTTTGGCGGCGATGATGGAATTAGCGTGATGCTTCACTTCGGCGATGTCGGACAAGTTACTCTGCACGTACACCTCCACGTTCGCCAGGCGTTGCACAATTGATGGTTGCCCATTGCCATCCCGCACGACCTTACAGAGGGAACGCATATCGCGACAGACGTTCTCCATGTTGGCTTCGATGGTGCTGATCCGTTGCACCAGCATCTTGTACTCGTCGCTGCGAGACTTGTTCGCTTCGGCGAAACTTTCCGTGGCCTCAGTCAGTAATCTTAGCATCGTGCGTTGCTCAGAACCCTCTGCATCCTGCCCCGAATTGGCAATGGTTTCCTGAATCGCGTCTAGCCGATGCTCCTCACCTTGACTTGAATTAGGCATGTGTTAATTACCGTACTCCGTTGGACACACATCTTGGCTTCCGTACCAAGAAAAGCGGCTTCCCGGGATCCCCTTCCCCGGGACCTGTGCGGAACTCCGCTAAGAGCCCCGCTAGTATCGGTCTGAAAGGTGCGACCGACACTCCACCGACTACTTGTTTTGCACTTGGTAGTCGTCCCGCCCCAACCATCGCTCTCCTAGCAACAGTCAAGACTCCTAACCTACCGACACCTGCGGTAAAGCCACTTCGGCGAATTATAGTCAAACCTCACAAGCTACGTCGAGTTGACTTTACCACCCGCCGGCCTTGGTAGTCCTGCACACGGTGGAATTTGGCAGGGCAGTCACATTTCTGAGAGAGCTCCGCGGTGACGCGTTTGACTGAACGATCCGAATGGCCCCGGACCGGTCCGACCAGGGTGCCGCCGAGGTCGCAGGAGGCGTACACGCAGATCTGTTTGTGTTCGAGTTCGTTGCGGGTCCGTCGAAAATAGACGGTCGCGGTCGCCTTTTTCAGTCGACGGCGGCGGACGGGACGACGAGGTGGCGTGTGAGATTTCTCCACGAAAAAAGCCGGGCAGGGAGTCTTTCCCCACCCGGCTCTCGTGTGTCACCGAGCTAACGGCAACCCAAAGTATAGGCAGGACTGTCCCCCTAATCTAGTACTTTTATGCAATTTCTGTCAGCTTTTGTGGGTACAAATGACCCAGCCGACAGAAGTCCTCCGCGTACAATTCCTGCACATTTTGCTCCGCTTCCGGGCAGTAATACTCCTGCCAATGGCGATCTCGCTTGGTACGAGCTCGCAGGCGATTGACCCAGGGCCCGTTGATATCGTTGAAGCGGGGCAGTTCGATCGGTTTCGACGGCGGGTCGTGGCGTCGCAGGCTGCGGATCAGCTGCCAAAAGTCCTCGCTGAGATGTTCCTGACGCAGCACCACGTCCCAGTCCCAGAGCTGGTACCAGAAGGACTGCGGACGAGCTTCCACCTGGCGGTCCATCCATCCCTGCTGCAACCGCTCTCGGGTCCAGTCCAGGAACGTGATCGACCCCGGCATGGTGAAATACTGCCAGCAGCTGACCGCCCGGCTGAACGGATTCCTCGCCGAGATCACGCTCCGCGGCGAAGGCTCCTTTTGCCGGAACTCCTCCGGCGGCAGCAAAGGCCAATGCTTAGCGTACATCGCCTGAGTCTGCGGGAACACTTTCCGGAAGACCCGATCCAAAGTCGAAGTCCCGGTGCGAGGCACCTCCATGAACCACCACGCCGGTTGCTGTCGATGGACCAGCATCAACTCTCCTCCAGGAAGCGTTGCAACATCTCCTGGAGGCTGGTCGATTGCAGGTTGGCTTCCTGATTATCGACCAGCCACTTCTCCACCTCGTCGCACTGACGGTACAGCCGCTCGGGCTTCACCGCTCCTAGTCCGGTCAACTCTTTGAGCGTAGCGAGCAGCAGCACGCTCTGTATCGACGGCGTGGCCTCGGTGGCCTCCATGGCTTCTTCCGTGCTGGCCGGCACCGCTTGCATGTCGGTCTGCTGGGCTGCCTGCAGCAACTGCTGGGCATCCTGCAGATAGACGAAGCAGCAACTGAGCTGCATCCCCTGGAGGGCTCCAGGCTCCGCGACGTTGCTTTGATGTGAGGTGGTCGAAACCAAGCAGGGGTAGACCGTCGGGTCCTGCGGGAAATCCACCACCGACCGTGGCAGGATCTCCCCGTGCAATTGACTGCGGACGTAGTCCTTGTACTTCTCCCAGTCCTGCTGATTGGTCAGGAGGGCGAAGCGGCTGAAATCATTCATCGAGTAATCCTTGTTGTTTAGCCCATAGAGCGATCGATAGCTTCGAACGAACCTGCAGCTTCTTCCGGATCCTCGCCACGTAGGTACGGACGGTCTCGAAACTGATTCCCAATTCGTCAGCGATGTCGATGTACTTGAAGTCCTGCCCGATCAACTCCACCACTTGAAGCTCTCGAGGGGACAGCATGTCATATTGTTTCGTCATGTTGCCACTTAAAGCAGGACCGAATTTTCCAACTGGCCGAGCACGTCCAGCGGAAGCTCCGCCTTCAGCTCGTCCCAGTTTCCGATAAATTCCCACATGTCACGAAGTTGGATCGCTTTGCGATTCGGGATGCAGGCTGGACTATACCGAATGCCCATAAATTCTGAGAGCTGCTGCATGGTGCCCGTGAAGTCCAACACCATCTCATGGTAAGGGATGACCGCTCGGTCACTGCACAGCCGATCGATCTTCAACTCGTCGGACAAATGCTCCCGCACAAAGTCCGTCAGCTCGACCGGATCGAGCTCGATCACTCGATCGGGGTTTTCTGCCTGAGTGATCGGGAAAGGGAGATCGCCCGGCGGCGGAGCCCGTCGGCACTGCTCGACAAAGCAGGCCACCGGGTTCCGTGTTACATGCAGCACACAGAAGCTGCCCTTGCGGCACTGTAAGTCCGCGTACTCCCAGAGGTCGTACTTGGAAAACATGGCGTAACCGATGCGGACGCCGATCGCCACTTCCTCGTGGAGGGCGTTGTCGAAAATCTTGTTGTTCAGGTACTGCTCGGCACTGAGGTGCTTGGGCAGATACCAGTCCGGCACCTTACCGGACGGTCCAAAGTACTCCTCGTGTTCGCTCTGGCGGATCTGTTCGTCGGGATGGAGGAGATCGCCATGACAGACCATTTCGGGATGGGCTGAAAGTGACAGCTGCAGCAGCTCGGACCCGGAGTGGCAGTTGCCGGCGACGATGAAATTGAGGTTATCCGGGTTGTTTTCGTTGTACCAAGCCATAGGTGCCCTTTTCGATTAGAGAATCCTGAAGTTATAGGCCTGCAGTACGGACTTCAGCTGCTCGATGTCCGTGCCGTTCAAGCTGGCGGGAACGATTCTCCTTTTGTCAGTGGAGGGTTGTGGGGGAAAAAATTGTTCGTAGCTCAGTTCGTTGCCGCCGTGGTACATGGCGATCGACAACAAGGGCCAATGCATGGCATTCACCAGTGAGGTGTGCCAGTTCGGGGCCGCCACCGGATCGCAGCCCTGCTGCGACATGCGGGCAAGCAGTTCTCGGTGCTCGCCGATATTCAGTTCGGCGTCATATTGCCAGGGCCGACCTTCCGCGTCGCAACGAGGAAAGAGGATCGTCTCCGGAATCCCGCCCTCTTGGTGCTCCAGATGCAACAGCGGCTGGACCGCTTCTTCGGTCTGCCCTCGCACCGGTTCGGAGATGTCGACCCGCAGCTGACAGGCCAGCAGACAAGGACGTTGAGCGACTCGACAGGCCATCTGAAAGAGCAGCCGCTGGGGATGAAACCAATCGTCATCATCCACGGGAATAATCCAATCCCCACAGGCAGCATGGATCCCGATGTTCTTCATGGCAGCGGCATTCCGGCCAGGCTCCGCTTTCAATTCACTGATCTGGTAGCCCCCCTCTTCTGACCGGTCGACTGGCCGTGTGAGAACAGGCGTCTCAGTGCCGTTGACGATCACCAACTCGAAGGGGCGATAGTGCTGCCGAATGAAGTTGTTGACCGCCTTGCGGGCTAAGCTCAACCGACGAGGGTCTGCAACAGTCAGGACGCCGGAGACAAGAGGCGGGGACGTGAGATGATTCATCACGACGAGCAGTCCTTGCGGGAGATTCCAGTCAAACCGACCGTTGTAGCCGCTTGGTGTGACAGCGTCAATTCTCTAGCCGTTAAATTTTCAACCACATTCAGGGGGTGACAAATTCGACATAGCACCGCCACGCTTTGGCATAACAAACACCCCAGGAGTTGCGATGGAACTCCTGAGGAATCCCGTTCTGCTCCTTGTCCATCGCGTGAGCCCACTCATGCAGCAACGTATCGATCGCCGTGTCTAAGGCAAGCCCGCTTTGCACTTCAATCCGGAACCGTTCAATTTGATCCTGCTCGTCTAAGTAGGCGATGCAGAGCCCGTTGACAGGTTGCTGGGAATGCAAGCATCGCACATCCGGTAGACATCGCACGCTGATCGGACGCTGCACCGGACAACGCCGCCGCAGCATCCGCACGACCTGATCGAACTCCTTCCCGTAATGTCCCGTCATCATACCTTCCCTGGTGGATCCGACTCGGGAGGCTGTTACTCGTACAGCCAATGCGGATTGTCTTTGGCCCATTGGATAATCCGTTCCAGTGTCTGATCGAAGGTGTAAGGCGGACGAAAGCCCGTCTGCTTCAAGTGGTTGTCGATGAGAGCGTACCGGCGATCGTATCCCGGTCGAATCTGATCCCCTTGGACCACGTTCTCGATCAGCGGTTTATCCAGCTGCTCGGCGATCTTGGTGGCCAGTTGTCGCACGCTCAGCTCGGTGTCACCGATCACGTGATAGCGACAGGGTCGATCTTCGGCCCCTTCATAGCGAGTAGCCTGGGTCCGGCCGACCACGTGGGTCAAGGCAGCCGCCATGTTTTTGACGTCCAACCAGACTCGCTGGGACGTCGTCTTCCCGTCGGGCTCGCCGAAAAGCGTCATCGGCAATTCCAAGCTGATCCGCTTGAGAGCCAACGGGAGGAACTTCTCCGGATCCTGCCACTCCCCGATCACGTTCATCGTCTGACCCGACAATGATACGCACCCGTTACGCTCGACAAAGACACGTCCGGAAGGCACGGACAAACACCAAACACCACCGTCGTACGGCTCCTCTGTGATGTTCCGAGGCTCGATCTCCCCTTTAGCGGCGGAACAGCGAATAACAAACGAATCAACAAGCTCGTCCTTACTCGGGTGCCTTGTTTTCCGCTCGCTAATCCTTACGGCATACCCTAGCTTCATCGCCACTTCGGCCATGTGACAGGTCAGAGGCTCCGACGAGGTGTAATAAACGGCACTAGTTCCGTACCAAGTTCCATCGCCAGCCGTCGCGGCTTCGAAGAACACCCGAAGGAGATCCGTATCCCAGGCTCGAATGAACTCCGGAATCGTCTTGTTTTTAGCTCCGGCACCGCACAGGGACAGCAACTCCGCCAAATGCTGATTCGCGATGCGTATCGACCTACCGTTCTTGTAAATCTCGCCTTCGATGCCTTGAAGTAAGTACTCAATCGCATCGTACTGACGATCGCTAGCTGCACCGAAACAAACGGTCGTACGACCGCAAAGATTGCCTTCCGAGACGTACCACCCGAACAAAGCGGCAACAGTCTCGCTGTCCATTACCGTCGGCAACTGTTTCTTCGACTTGCCTTCGAAACCTGGAATGTGCAAATAAGGTTGAAACGTAGGGGCCGAGTAACCGTCCCAACTTCCGTTACGAGGAACCCGTACGCGACCCCGTAATCCTTTGAGCAACTCATCCGCCGTGGTCTCCTCGACAGCACCCCAGCGACGGGGCTTGCCAATAGCTCGCCGGATCATCATGCGATGGTTCGGCGTAACCAACTGATCGACACCCACACCGGAGAACCGCACCATTTTCCCTCCGCTGCTCATCTGCACCAACCTCTGGACCGGCTCAAGAACCATTCGCTCTTCTGAGTCCATAGCCCAGACTAGATCACCTTCCTTCAACTCGTCTTTACCTTTGAACCCGTCTGGAGTCATCACCCTAGTCTGCATGTCGTAGCAGTTGGTGATCACCACCGGTACCTGGTAGGTCCGCCAATAGGCGATGGCCAGGGCTTCCTGGGCGGCCTTGCTGGCCGAGTAGGGATTGCTGGGCAGGATGGTATCCCATTCGTGGTGCCCGGGGCTGTCCCAGCCGGCATCTCCGTAGACCTCGTCGGTCGAGACCTGCACGAACATCTCCAACGCGTCGCACTGGCGGGCCAGCTCTAGCATGTGGTAAGCCAGCTGGCAGTTGTTGTACCAGCAGTCACCTGGCTCGTGGACGCTCTTGGTCACGGCACTGTCGCTGGCCATGCTGACAATCACTTCGATCGTCTTAAAATCCAGTTTTTGAAGAAACGGAACCGAGAAGGGGTGCGTCAGATCCCAGGGATAGATAGTAAGCCGACTGCGTTGACTGGGAGAGAGTGGGGCCAGGGCCTCCTGCAACCGGAAGGAGCTGCTCTTGCGGCCCGGCCGCCAGCTCTCGATCCCGATCACCTCCCAGTCGGTCCGCTCGAGAATCCATCGCAGGAGGTGCGATCCGATAAATCCTCCAACGCCTGTCAGCAGAACACGTTTACTCATAGCAATCCTCCGCGGGTTATTTGGACTTCATGTAGCTTCGGCTGCGGACACCCACCAGAGGATCCCACAGCGAACCAAAATCGATAATCGTGTGCTTCGTGCCGAATCGATCGAACAGGCGATCGCAAAGGATCTCGGCCGGCATGCCAGCCGAAAGGCTGATCAACAGCGGCTCGGTCTGCTCCTCCGCCGCGGCGACAATCCGGCGATACGTGTCATCCAGAGATAAGAAATTGTTACGAGGCGGGACCTCGACGAACTTCCAGTAGGGAAGTTTCGTTTGCTTCAGGCGTTTCAGGTGGGGCGGACCAGCGACCAGCAGTTTCCGGCGAGCGACCGCTTGGATGATCGTATCGAGCTGCCCCTTGATGGCTCCGTAGTGGAACACGTCGGCATCGATCCAGTCCAGCCGCTGCAGCTGATGCTGCTCTAGGAACTGGAGGATTCGCTTGCCGTACAATCTCATAGCGAAATTCTGCATCCCGAGCAAGTAACCGGGTTGAGCTTGCAGTACTTTTCGCAATTCCTGCCCCATCTCCGGATAGAACGTGTGCCGGTCGCAGTTGGCCGCTCCCTCTCGATGGGCTCCCAGCACGCTCCGCCATTCGCCATCCCCCCAGCGACTGAGGGTGAAAGCCTGCTCGGGGTGTTCCAATCGCCGCAAGAGGGTGGACAGTTTCAGCTTGGTGATCATGTCAAGTTCCGCACCGAGTACCAAAGCGGGTCGGTCACGCGGATATCCCCGGCCCGTAGCACTCGCTGGGACACCGCTCGATTGACAGCCTGACGGACGCCGGGACGCTGGATAGAGGCATATTCATCCCCCATCAGCACCGCCGCCGGAAAAAGCATCGCCGCCGAGGCGATCTCACTGTAAACCGTCTCTTCGTCGTAGGAAGCGTTCAGGTAGACGGGCCTCCGGGCGGATCCCCAGGCGGGCGGCCGGCCTGCACTGCCGCCGATCAAGCTCAGCCGAAAAGGGAAAACCCGCTCACGGTCCTCCCAGACGTTGCTGCAGAAATGCTCCCAGAGGACTTCTCCCAGCTGCGGGGCGTCCGGCTGGGAGGCAGCGATCGGGTGTCCCTTAAAGCGATTCACCGGCTACACCAGCGAGACCAGGGAACTGTCGCAACAGAAAGCAGGTGCTGCCAGCTCCGGTCCAGCAACCCGTCTCCAGAAAAACCCCGCCGGGGCTGCGGGCGGACCACCAAGGCCTGCATGGCCTGCTGCCGCTGGGGTCGGGACCAGTGATGCTGAGAAGGTTGTAGGAGCGGACGAACCGCCGGCCAGCAGTCAGCCGCTCGTCGCAGGCGAAACCGCTGAGAGGGATTGAGCATTGCGTGGACTCCTTTTCACGTGCATGACACGTCCCATGATCATCCGGCAGTCGTGCGGGTCAATCAGGCACTGATCCACCGCTCGCTTGTACGCCAGCCGGACGCCGTTCCAACGAGGCACGCAGTCATCGAGCAGCAATGTCGCGTGCGGCCACAACCGAGTGCAATCCACCAAACGAGCGAAGACCGCCTCTTCTTTGTGATCATCATCGACCAGAATCAATTGAGGCTGGACCCCTTCCTCGGCCAACTGGAACAACAACTCCGTGGTGATCGACTCGGCGACCGGCACGACGCGGGCCTGCCAGGCGAAGGTGTTGTTGAGGAAATGCTCCAGAGCGGTCCCCTTGCCCTGCAGGAAGTCGACCGTCTTTTTATCGCGGGTCAAGCGGCCCCGGGGCGGAGACTGATTAGCGATCTCAGCGGTAATCCGCCAGTGATCGACACAGACCGCCCGCAGGGAGGCTGGCGATTCCATAGCCAATCGCGTGGTGCCGGCTCCCAGGAAAGAACCCAGTTCCAGATAAGTGCTCCCCGTAGGCAGCTTCGCAAAGACCTGCCGAAGCGGTTCGACCAATTTTCGGGCACACCAGTGACAGCGAGAAGGTCCCCAAGGGAAAGGCTGCAGCGGGTACTGCGTGTACTTTGCCTTCAACTGTTTCCAGGTCGCCTCATCCATCGCTGGCTCGTGGTTTGGGGGTCTTCAACCAATTGGCATGTCCAATCGCTCCCTCGAAGTTGCGAATCTGTTGAGCTCGCTGATCCTTCTGGTACTCCCAGGGGCGTTCCTCCTCAGTGGCCGATTCTACCTGCCGGTAATCCTCCGCGGAAACCTCATTTACCTGCCCCTTGCGAACCATCGGACTGCCCAGCACCGTCAGCGGGACCAGGTTGCTCTTGCTCACGTCGTCGACGAACTCCCGATCCCGCCGGCCCGGCAGCTTCAATGCCGCACCGCAGCGGCCGCAAGTCGAGAGGATCTGCTTGGCGTAAGGACCATGCGGCCGTAACACCCCTTGCTCATCCCGCTCAAACCAAAGGTGATGGGACCAGACCCCGTCTTCGACCGGCAGCCCAGTGCCCAGGTTGAAAACCCGATCGAAAGAGGAAGCGACCTCGCAGAAGTAGAACTTCGCCTCCTGATTGTAATCCAGGGCATACGCGGCCGACCATTCGGTTTGCACCCAACACTTGGAGATCAGGTCCCAGCGTTTCTTCTCATCCTTGACCAGGTCCTGCGAGGCGGCCAGCACCGAAGAATGCTCGCAGGGCTGGGACTCCTCGTGCATGTTCCAGTTGATGTAACCGGTCTGGTTGCCCCACACGTCCCCAGTGGGATTCTCCCCGAGCAATTTCTCCACCTGCACGCGATAACTCCCCCAGCGTTTATCCGCACCGTTGACCCAGTCGAAACTGGTCCACAGCCCGCGGTGGATCTTGGGAACGTACTGGCACATGATGTCGACCAGCTCAGGGAACTGAGGATGTAGCAGCGGCTCTCCGCCAAAGATCCCCAGCACCTTCTTCCGTGGCGGCAACCGTCGCCGATTGCGATTCTCCCGTAGACCCAGATCAACCTTGCTGTGCCGGATGAAAGGAGCCGCCACCTTGACGCACTGCTCAAATTGCTCGGGCGTCATGAAGTACCGCTTGGTTTCGTGCCCAAGCAGTCGGGTGCAGTTGCTGCAGGCAGGCTTCGGCCAACAGGCCGAGGTCACGGAGATCTGGTGGCACCACTGATGCAGGGGAGGCAACATATCAATTCTTCCTTGCGTGGATTTTCGGAAAAGGGATCCGAGGGAGCGGGGGAGGAATCTGATCGGACGGAGCGTAATTCGGCCGGGACAGGGCGTCCTCCAACATCCTTCGCAAATCACGCGTCCAACGAGCGTAGACCTTCGCATTCGGGTAGAGGGCCTCGGTGACGAACCGACGGCCACGATCGACCCGCTCCTGAAACTCGTCCAGGTGAGTGTAACAGTAATCGAGTTGATCCGGCAGTTGCTCGAAACGAAGGTCCGTCCAGACCAGGAACTGCTGCCGAGGATCATAGATGTCCGGATAAATCTTCGTGTTGCTGCACTCGGGCTTGATCAGCAGGCAGCCGCAAGCAAGGGCCTCCAGGTCCCGCACACACCAGGAGGACCAACCCCAGGGACTAACCACAACCTTCGACCGCAGCAGGGCATCGACGTACTCATAGGGGTACTTGAACACACGGACCGATTGGCCGCGGTACCGCGTGCCGGCGAAGTTGCCGTAATAGCGAAGGATCTTCTCCCGGCCGGGGAGCTGGTCCCACTGGTCGATCAACAACCGACGATGAATCGTGGGATGATTCCACTTCCCGCCGGGCGGGTACAGCACCCGGCCGCTAAAGAAGAGATCGACCTCACGTTCCCGAAGAGGTCGCAATCGCGACTGGATGTACGCAAACACCTCGTCGGAAAAGGGTGGCGTCGGCGGCCGGTTCAGTGGAGCGATCTTCTCGCAGACCGCCGCCGGCAGGGGCTCGCGTTCGGGGCGAGGGTCCGGACCACAACGGTAGAGATCATGATGCTTGAACGCATGACCGTAGTACTCCCCGCCCCAGGACTTCCGCTGCTGCACGGTGTCGTCGCGAAAATGCACCCCGCTGAGGTAATACCGCAGCTGCGGATGGCTGAGCAGGTCCCGCATCACCGGATCGAGGTAGATGTAATCGATCGAGCTGTCACAGATGATCGGTGTGTCCTGGTAGTCCAGCTCGCCTCGGTTCCCCTGCGTGATCCAAAGAGTCTCGTCCCGATGGGCGAAAGTCTCCTGACCGGGTAGGTGCGGGCAAGGGATCGCCAGCACGTCCTCCGGCTGGTTATCGTCCTCGTTGACCTGGATCTTGTACTGCTGCAGATACGGGTTGCTGGGCGACCACAGGTAGTTCGAGCGATACCAGCGGATCGTCCGGTAAGTCTTGAAGCGGTTGACGCGGATCGTCTCCATCAGGAATGCCAGTCCGGGTTGATAAAATGAGCATGGCCGCCGCGGGGCAGCCACACCGGGAAGTAATAGCCCAGCTGGATCAGCAGCTGCTTCATCCCTTCGCGTTGTTGCTCAGGCAGCTGCGAAGGCACGATCTTCTGGATGCAGCCCGAACTGTTGACGTAGGGCGGGCAGTAGGGCGGAGAATCAACAGGCACCTGTAGCTCCTGCAGCAGAGTCTGCGGACCGTTCTCCAGCCGCAGATAAGCGAGCTCCTCTCGCTGCCGGACGGCCAGCCGCAACCACTGGTTCAAATACGAGCAACCCGCCTGGGCGGGTTTGCCGCGATAACGGGCCTCGAACTCCGGCAAGTGCCGGAAGGCATATCGCTCCACCGCCGAAGGTCGCTCCCCATGCAGCAGCCCTAGGAAGTAGAGACTATTGAGCACCCGCATCGGATCCCGGGCCAGGAACAAGACCTCAGCCTGCCGGAGTTCCGGTCGGTTGAGGAAAGGCACCACGAACGGCGAGACCTCAAAAGGCTGACAACGAGCGGCCCGCTCGGCAACGTTCTCCTCGGTGGTCTGTTCATCAAAGGTATATCCGACCTGCTGGCCGGCCAATCGCAGCAACTGAGCCACGTACCCTAGACCCCCTCGGCTCCAACCGACGATTAAGCGGAAACGAGCTTTTTCTGGATCTGACATTTCGCCTCAAACAATCCTTTCGCAGTTCCATGGGTCTCCCCGCAGCACCACCACATCCACCACTTAATGGAAAAAATCTTCAACGCTCCGTCCTCTCAATCCGGCGGCGTCGCGATCCTTCTCGGAAACCTGCACCTCGAGTCCTTCAAGCTGCCACTGAATGCCTACTTCCGGATCAGCGTAGTGCAAACTTCGCTCCGCCGCCGGGTCGTAGCTGCCGTCCTGTAAATAAACCACATGGGCCGTCGAACTCAAAACCAGAAACCCGTGAGCAAAGCCCGCCGGCACCCACACGCAGCGGCCGCCCGCTTCCAGCAGGTACTCCTGCCACTGCCCGAAGGTCTTGCTTTGTCGCCGCAAGTCGACCGCCACGTCCTGTACCTGCCCCTGCGTACAGAGAACGAACTTCCCCAAGGCATGGGGCTCGACCTGCCAGTGCAACCCTCGCAGCACTCCCTGCCAGGAGAGGCTCATATTGATCTGATCGACCTGCCGCGGTCGCTGGTGACGCTGCCGCCGCCAAAGTTCCTGGAAAGACCCACGATCATCCCCGTGCAAACCCTGAGCCTCAGTCAGGTAGGGCACTTCGGAGATCTGGCCATCAAAGTGTGGGCACGGCTTCTTGGTCACTGTTCGCCCCTAGGAGTTTGACTTGTTTGCTGGCGTGGAACAGGCTCTCGATGGTCCCGGCATCGGACCACCAGCCCGGCACGTTATGGGTGGTCAGGGTTTGCTGCTCGAGATAATGCCGATTGACATCCGAGATTTCCAGTTCACCTCGCTTGGACGGTTTGAGCTGATTACAGATATTAAATACCGAGGGATCGTAGAAGTACGTGCCGGTGAGCACCTGGCAATAACCGCCGCGGTTGATACGGCCCTGGACCTGCGATCGCTTCGGTTTCTCGATGATCTTGTCCAGGTAATGCGAACCATCGGTCGTCTGCCGATGGAAAGCCACCCCGAAGCGGCAAGGATCGAGTGTCTTGTCGTCGAGGGACTTACTCAGCACCATCGCCCCGCTGCCCTGTCGCTCGAAAGCCTGCTTCGCCTGCCGGATCGTGTACTGGTAGATGTTGTCCCCCAGCATCACACAGCAGAGTTGCCCTTCGACAAACTCCTGGGCCAACTTGAGGGCATCGGCGATGCCGCCTTCCCCCTCCTGGTAGGCGTACTCCAGATGATTGACACCCAGCTGATGGCCGTTCTTGAGCAGGGTCAAGAAATGGCCGGCATGGCGGCCGCCGGTCACCAGCAGGATGTCTTTAATTCCGGATTTGACGAGATTCTCGATGGCGTAGAACACCATCGGACGGTCCCAAACCGGTAGCAGGTGCTTATTGGTCACCTGCGTCAACGGCCGGAGTCGGTTCCCGACTCCGCCGGCCAAAATCACACCACGCATCCTTGCTTCCTTGCTTCCGGAGGGAACTTCCTGGGCTCACCCTGAGCCTAAGCCGCTTCTCGTAGCTGCTGCAGCTCCGCCATCCGTTGCAGCTTCGCCTGCAGCTCGCCTGCCTCGCGTTTGGTCAAGTCGCCACCGGCAGCGTCCGCGAGTTGGCTGGTGTCAGGCTGCACCCAGTCTAACAGTTTCGTCAGCATCTTCTGCTCGGGCAGGCTGAACTGCGTCGCTTCCAAGCGGTAGGTGGAAAGCTCTCACAGGTCTTGCTGAGTCAACATGAATCATCCTCGCTCAAGGTCGCTGGAATTGTACACGGAAGCCCTCCGAGGCGGACAACGTCGACCGCTGGTCGGCCTGCCAGACCTGCTCGAGCTTCCGAGCCAAATGAGGCACGTTCGTGCCGTAAATTACCGTACTGCTGCTGTAGAGCGAAATCATCGACAGAAAAAACAACCACCCGCTCAACGTGATCGTTAGGTTCAAGATCCGGCCTATCCGCCGCCAAGACATCAGCCACCTCCATATCAGCCCTCAGAAAACTCCGAAGGATCAGGTTCTTCCTCCCGCCTATCCTGCCGGACCGCCCGAACTGCTTCCCCTGTCCGCCGGCTGAAGATGACCTTCTGCCGAGATCGCTTGACACGAAATTGCTGGAGCTCCTGACAACGATGCCCGTACAGCTGGACACCATCTTCGGCCATGGTCGCTATCAGGCGGCCGCAGTGCTGACAAAACTGATCGGCGGGATCTCTATTGCTCATAGGTCATCCTTTCCATGGACCTAGCCGCTATAACCCGGCGGCGGTCCCTCGTCATCGTCGTCGTCCCACCGCAGGCCGGCGATCCAACCCAGGGCCACGACGAGAAAGAAGGCGATCGCCACGGCGACGAACTTGGCTTGATCCCACCCGACTTGATTCACGATTTTGCTTCCTTGCAACGATAAGTTTTCCGTAACAACTAGGGGACTTCCCCTTCACCCGGTTCCCAGAACACCGGCTTGTGAGGCTGAGCCAGCGACTGCTGGATCACTTCCTTGAAATCCTCATACGTCGGCACCTGGAAACTGCGGACCGCGTAGCGAGCGACACTGGTATCGTCCACCAGTTCACCCAACCTCTGGACGATCTCCCGCTTGTACTGAGTGACCTTCTTCTTGGGGACATCACTCAGGCAGAGCAGATACAGCCCCTGAGGGCTTTGCTGGCGGAAGAAACTGACCTGCACTCGCCGCTTGCGATCGAGAGCATGCGGCATGTAGCTGACGCCTAAAATCCGGTATTGAAAACCGAGCAGCGTACTTTTCCCTTGCGTCGGGATCGATTCTTCCACGGAATTTCCTCGTTTAGGGGTGA
>Ga0136558_1000849_pt1 | contig 16332 bp, 13 predicted proteins | sample AntRauTorckE6833_FD_101391 | JGI IMG/M metagenome (GOLD analysis project Ga0136558, IMG submission 101391) | Saline lake microbial communities from Rauer Islands, Antarctica - Metagenome Torckler E6 #833 | ecosystem: Environmental > Aquatic > Non-marine Saline and Alkaline > Saline | place...
AAGTTATGCCGAGCGACGCAAGCTTGACATATATTATGTCCAAAACTGGAGCTTTTGGGGCGATGTTGTGATACTCATGAAAACAGTGAAAGCGATCATCAACAATAATTGACAAACTTAGCTAAGTTAGCTAATAATATAATTATGAAGACCGTAAGCATACATGATGCCAAGACTAACCTAAGCAAATACATCGCTGCCGCCAAGCAAGGGGAACAGATATATATCGGTAGCCATGGCAAGCCGGAAGTCAAGCTGGCCTTTATTAGCCCTGCCATTTCAGACAAAAAACCCCGTCGTCTGGGGCTGCTTAAGGGCAAAATCAGTGTTTCACCAGATGCTTTTACAAAGAAAACTGATAAAGAAATTGCCGATTTAATGTATGGTGAACAATAACCTTTTTGCCATATAACTTTGCGAGGCCAAAATTGATGATTTTTGTTTTAAATAGTCAAATCGTGACAAAGCGTAACCGTAGTTACGCTGCGAAGCGATTTGGTCTATTTTGGACAAAAAGGGCGGTTTTGGGGCCGTGAAGTTATATGGCAATAAGGTTAATAGATATCTTATAGATACTCAAGTATTCATTTGGACGATTAAAGAGCCTGAAAAATTAAGTAAGTTCGCCAAAAAGTTAATCAGCCACCCAGCCAACTTGATTTATATCAGCTATTTTTCTCTGCTGGAAATAAAATTAAAAAATCTGAGTGGCAAGCTGGATTATCCCACAAACGTTTTAAAGCTGCTTGGCAAGCTGGATATGGAACTGATTTACCCTGAAACTAAAGTGCTCGACACCGTTAAGATCTATAAGCCCAGTAACAAGGACCCTTACGACAACCTCCTGATGGCAACCGCTATTAACCATAATCTTGAGTTTATTACGGCCGACAAGGATATTTTAAAAACTAGCGCCAATCGCTTGAAGACGATTGCCGCGAGTTAAAACAGGAGTTTCGCACTTGCAATTCCCATTCCAGAAGCACCAGTGTCAGAACATCTGTCATTTGTCTGTTTTTAACGATACCACAATCCTGAATACTACTGGAACGGAAAGTCAGTACGAAACTCCTGTGAAGTTAGAATCATGAAAGTAGCAATTGTTCACGACTGGCTATATGGCGGCGGCGCGGAGCGAGTGGTCTATGAATTACACAAAATATTCCCAGATGCTGACATCTATACTTCTTACTGCTCGGATGAATGGAGAGAAAAACTAAGTGGTAAAGTAAAAACTGGTTATCTGCAGCGCTGGCCATTTTCCAAACTTCGCAAGTTCCTGCCGGTTTTAAGAATGCGCTGGTTTCGCGGTCTAGATTTATCCAGTTATGACCTGGTGATAAGTTCTACAGGCAATGGTGAAGCAAAACATATTAGCGCCTCAAAAAACACAACTCATATTTGCTACTGTCACACTCCTGTTCATTATTATTGGCGTCATTACGATCTCTATCTAAAAAACCCAGGCTTTGGTGTACTAGACCCTATCGCCAGACTTGGTTTGAGGTTGCTTGTATCGCCACTTCGTAAAAAAGATTACGCTGCGGCACAAAATCCAGATTATTTTATTGCAAACTCCCACCATATTCAAAAAGATATAAAGACATATTACAATAAATATTCTGAAGTTATTTACCCGCCAGTAGACACAGGCAGATTTATTTCAACGAAAGGCCCAGAGGAACGCTCCGGGTTCATAGCAGTGGGCCGGCAAGTACCACACAAAAAGACAGATATCATTGTTAGCGCTTGCAGCGAATTAAACTTACCGCTCAAAGTCATCGGTACCGGCCCAGAACATAGCAACTTAAAAAAAATAGCCGGCCCAAGCGTTAAATTCTTAAGCAACGTATCTGACGACGAAATGCCGCTGCACATGGCCGGCGCCGAATCGTTAATATTTGCAAGTTACGATGATTTTGGTATCACGCCAATAGAAGCTATGGCCTGCGGGACTCCTGTAATTGCCTACAAAGCAGGCGGCGCACTGGATTACGTCATACCTGGCAAAACCGGGGAATTCTATAATTCTCAAGATGTTGAAAGTCTCGTTGAAGCATTAAGCCAATTTGACAGCTCTAAATATTCATATGGTGATATAAAAAAGCACTCCGAGCAGTTCTCTAACGGTGTTTTTGATGAAAGTATTGTCAAATTCATAAAAGATGTTATAAGATAACCATTACCTTGGAAGGTATCGATTTTATTGAATTTCCAAAGTATCAATACCAAAAGAGTTTAAAGCATTGAAAATTGGTTCATTAAATGAAAATTGATAATTGGAGCATAGCGACTCATGTGCGGAATTTTTGGTTATATAGGCAACAAAGCAGCTGATAAACCGGTGATTGATGGTTTGAAAGCCTTGGAATACCGAGGATATGATTCGGCTGGGATCGCGGCGATATCAGAGAAAGAGCCGATACTCGTCAAACAAGTAGGCCGCGTAGAAGGGCTGGAAGAAGCCGCTAGTAACAAAGATATGTCTAATTTTCACCTAGCCATAGGACACACCCGCTGGGCTACTCACGGCGCACCGACAGCTGTCAATGCCCACCCACACACCAACTCCGACCAAACAATCTTTGTTGTCCATAACGGAATCATAGAAAATTATCAGCAAATCCGTGACAAGCTAAAAAAAGAAGGCTATGAGTTCCAGACAGAAACTGACACCGAAGTAATCCCGCAGCTAATAGATTATTATTTGCAACAGGAAACCGAATTCTTGGTAGCTTTTCAGTCGGCGATCAAAGAATTGCAAGGCGCGTACGCGATTGCCGCTGTCCATGTTGATGACCCTGATACAATTTATGTCGCGCGTTTGTCTAGCCCGCTAGTAATCGGCGTTGGCGAGGGTGAAAATTTCCTCGCCTCTGACGCAAACCCTATTATGGAGCACACTAAGAAAGTCATTTACCTTGATGATTTTGAAATGGCGCTTATCAGAAAAGACGACGTAAAAATAATTAACCTCAAGAGCGAACTCGAAGTTGAGAAAAAAGCCGAAGAGCTGGATTACGACAATGAAAAAGCCGAGCTAGGAGACTATCCACACTTCATGCTCAAAGAAATCCACGAGGCGCCTCAGACAATTCAGTCTGCTACAAGAGGACGAATAAGACCTGAGACAAACACAGTCAAGCTCGGAGGTCTTGAAGAGGTTACAGAACAGCTTAGATACATTGACCGTTTGGTTATTGTGGCCTGCGGCACATCTTATTACGCTGGTTTAGTTGGGGAATATTTGATTGAAGAACTTGCCAGCATTCCTGTCGAGGTACAGCTAGCTTCTGAGTTCAAATACCGCCATGAGCCATTCTCGAGAAGTACCGCGCTACTTGCAATATCCCAGTCCGGTGAAACAGCCGATACTATTGCGGCCTTAAAGAAAGTTGAAGATTACGGCGTGCTTAGACTTGGCATAGTAAATGCTGTCGGATCAACTATCGCCCGCATGACTGATGCTGGAGTTTATTGCCACGCTGGCCCGGAACAGTCAGTGGCCAGTACTAAAGCGTTCATAGCCCAAGTGACTGTATTGTCAGAAATTGCTTTGCATCTTAGCCAAGGACGGACGCCGCTTTACCGTCCAATGTTGGAGGAGCTTGCCGAATTACCCAATAAAGCAAAAAAGGTTCTTGACCAGGCTGGAGAGATAGAGCAATTAGCCAAAAAATACACGAATTACCGCGACTTCCTGTATCTTGGCAGGAATTATTCTTTCCCCTGCGCGCTAGAAGGCGCGTTGAAACTTAAAGAAATTTCCTATATCCATGCCGAAGGCTACGCTTCTGGCGAAATGAAGCACGGACCACTAGCCATGATAGACAAAAACTTTCCAACTTTTGCCCTCGCCTGTGATTCGCCGCTGCTTGATAAAACACTCTCAAACATCGAAGAAATTAAAGCCAGAAGCGGCCCAGTGATTGCAGTAGCCACAGAAGGCAATAAGCAGGTTAAGGCAAAAGCCGATGACGTCATATATACTCCAAAAACCCTAGAGCAGCTTCAACCACTCCTAATTGCTATAGTGCTTCAGCTATTCTCCTACTACGTAGCGGTTGAAAAAGACTTGAATGTAGACCGGCCCAGAAATCTAGCTAAGTCAGTAACCGTAGAGTAGTACCGTGAATAATATATTAGTTACTGGGGGTTTGGGATATATTGGCTCGCACGTTGTGGTGGAGCTTATGGATTCTGGCTACAACCCGATTATCATAGATGATTTGCACAACTCAGATATCAGCGTGCTTGACGGTATTGAAGAAATCACCAAAAAAAGACCGGCTTTTTATCAAGGAAAATTTTTCGACACCAAACTGCTAAATTTGATACATGAAGAACACAGCTTAGACGGCATAATTCACATCGCGGCCTACAAGTACGTTGACGAATCGGTTGAAAAACCGCTTATGTACTATGCGAATAACGTTTCGGGCTTCGTGTCTTTGCTAGAATTTACGGTAAAAAATAATATAAATAATTTTGTTTTCTCATCAAGCGCTGCGGTTTACGGCAACCCGCCAAATGAAATAGTTACTGAAGAGACTCCATGCCGCCCCGAAACACCGTATGGCTGGAGCAAGTATATGGACGAAATTATCTTGAAAGATACCTGTAATTCAGGTGCCAATTTACAAGGTTTAGCCTTGAGATATTTTAACGTTGTAGGCAGCCACGGCTCCAATAAAATAGGCGAGCTGCCCAAAGTAAAACCTCAGAACTTATTGCCACTTATTGTAAAAGCAGCGGATGGCCAGACGCTATCGATTACTGTTTTTGGTGACGACTATCCAACTCCAGACGGGACTTGTCTGAGAGACTACATACATGTCGTAGATCTCGCCAAGGCACATTTAGCTGCGATACAGAGATTAAGCGCGGCAAGAGATTCCGGCTATCAAACATTCAACGTAGGGACCGGAAAGCCCACTAGTGTTTTGGAGCTAATAGAAACTTTTCAGAAAGTCAATGAAGTGAAAATATCGCATAAAATAGGTTCCAGGCGTTTAGGCGATCCAGTTGCCAGCTACGCCAATGTGGAAAAAATTGAAAGAGAACTCGGCTGGAAGTCAGAAAAAAGCATCAAAGACGCCTGTAGGGATGCTTGGCGCTGGCATCAGTCAATCAGTTAACGACTATTCGTTGCAAAATATTCGAGGCCGTATTGTTAACGTCATGGACTAGTGGACGCTGCCACTCCCAAGTCTCAGGCGACCTGATAATCCATCCAGCTGATCCGCCTCCCCATACATAGAAAAGTAAAAAAACAGCAACAGCTAAACCTTTCAGCTTGGCATTTTTAAACTGCCAAGAAGCGCTCTGAATCATGACCGCAAACAGGAGCATTAATATCGGGTATGCATATCTTGCCTGTGCGGCAACAGGCCGCCAAAGCTTCAAATAAGTTCTGTAATTCCACAAAAATTGCATAAACAAAAATCCGACAGCAATTACTAACGCAAAACGCAAATAGGGGTTACGCCAGATTTTTTTAATATTCAATATTATCAAGACTACCCCCATAAATAGAGCGGCTGACCCGACAAATTTCGGCACAGGCAACCAGCCAGCGCCTTCAATGGTGCCGTACGGATCACCGAGCTTAGGGTCCGCACCTGCCTTATGAGAAAACAACACGTAATTGCCCTCGACAATCCAAGAAACCCAGTGCTGGCCAAAGCTAAAAATGTTGCCAAAAGGCGGTTCGGCCGGCCTAAGCCAAGCTATGTCAATATTGTCTCTCCGCCATGGGCCCCAGTTGCTGCAAACTTCAACGGGCTGGATTTTGTCACAAGAAGGCCACATATCTCCATATCGAATAATGTTTATCCCGTAGCGTTCAACGAATAATCCTGCGCCAAGCAGTACCCAAATAATCAGCCCCAGTGCCACAATACTATTGGCACGATCCCGCCAATATTTCCGTATTTCAGAAAAGATATTACTGCCATATTGCTTGATTATTAATACCGCTAGGTACCCAGAGGTTAGCGCGACAACCGGCAAGAAAGTCCTTTTTACTAACACTATCGTCAGCGCAAGTGATGCGAACAATATTAGGTTTGTGGCCAATCTTTTATCGCCCTTAATTAGCCTAGTTGCGGTCAAGAAGAATAATGGTGCACCCAAAAACATTAAATTGTCGTAGTTAACGTGCGCCGAAATTAAAGGGATTATGGGCGTCGAAATAAAAGCCAGAATAGCTATATGGGCTACTCGCGGTGATAGCTCCCACGCAAGAAAAAGCTTTCTAAATAAAAACAATGCAGCTGCTACAAATGCCACATTGATAAGCCTCAGAGCAATCACAAGACTCATGCGGGAGTCGAGAAATAAGTCGAACAATCTATAAGGAAAGCTCATCAAGTAGTGATAGAGGTATGACGGCTCCCTCGTTATATCGCCCAACATGTCAGCAGCCGGTGTTTGGGTGTTTATAATTGGGGAATATTGGTTTGCATAAATTTGTATTATTTCGAAGTGATAATATTCGTCGAAGGGTAGCGGATATACAGCAGAGAAAACCAGCCATAAAGAATTCAATAGAAAAAGAGCCAAGATAACATAGAAAAATTTCTTGGTTGAGGTGAATTGATAAAGTCTATCTAAATATATTTCTAATTTTTTTGTCATCCGTATTAACTATAACAAAGACTTTAACGGCTATTTATTCGGCAGTGTGACTAGCCCAACTGGCTGCTCCACCAGAATAGATTACGAAATTTCCATCAGACTGGAGTACTGCCCTCTCGCCTCTCCCTACGGTATAAGATGCCCACTTTGGCGATCCGCCGCTGTAGAGCACTAAATTCCCATCCCCTTGCATCACTAGCCTGTCAGACCCCTTGCCGGCAGTCCCGGTGTTCCATAGCACTTTATGCCCCGCTCCATAAAGCACTAGGTCGCCATTAAACTGCATCAGTAAAGCGTACCTACGATCAGATGAACGGAGATACTTGCCTTTTACTAACGTTTCTCCTGTTTTTAAGGCTCCGGAGCCAAAATAACTGAAGCTTTTATGACCTGAGGTATGGCTGGCCCACGTCGACCTGTTGCCCGCGTATCCGACAAAATTTCCATCAGTTTGCATAACAAACCTATCGCTAGAAGTGCGCTGGGTACCGCTATTCCAAACTGCCCTCCCGCCGCTCTTGTACATCACTAGGTTTCCATCGCCCTGCATAACCAACCTGTTTCCGCCCTTGCCGGCCGTGCCGGCGCTCCAAATACGCTTGTTTTTATAATGGATGGATAAATTTCCGTCATTCTCAAAAAACAGTTTGAACCGGACATTGCCAGACAATAGATAATCTCCCTGTCGCAGCGTTTCGCCTTTTGAAAGCTTGGCTCCTCGATAATTTTCTTTCGCCGATGATTGAGCTGGTAATACTTGCTGGGAAGAATTTGCAAAGTAAATAAATTTGGAATATCGGCTAGAACCGTATTCAAACCAAGGCTCCTCTTTGTAGCCGTTGTAGCTTTTTACATCTATTGTCCCGTCATTGTTTATTTTATCTACCACAGCAACATGATTAATTTCCGTAGATACAGCTACAGAACCTAGTTTAGGCGTAGTGCCAACAGCTACTCCTTTATTCTTGGCGCTTAAATACCAATCTCCGCCATTCCCAAGACCTTTAAAGTCACTTTCTGGAACTCCTGCCGAAGCAAGCCTTTGGGACACGTAGCTTGTGCAATTTCTAAGACAGTAGCCATATTGATCATAAACACAACTAGTTCCTTGCCAGCCATATTCTACATTCGACATATACCAATCATCATCAGTGCTACGCTTGGTTAAGACTGAACCGCCAGCTGCTCCAACGCCAGGAGCAACAGTAGTTATCCAAACAAATAGCAATACAAACATCAAATTGTTTAGCATGGCTAGCCTCTGAATTAATACCCAGGACTTCCGCGCTTGAGTGCCAATTGGATTTTCTCTGTGAGGAAGCGGAGGAGTCGTACTTGATGTACGGCGACGAAGTACCGGAACAGAAAGATTCAATGGGTGCCAAGAGTGCTGAAATAAAACGGGCTTTGCTCGTTTTGATTCCCCGCGGTGCGTAAGTCCCGATACCCTCAAATTCATGAACTGCAGTTATATCACAGCCAAGGTTCGCAGGTTAAATGGTAACGTTAAAAAACTTTGAACTAATGAAACCGGCGTGATTAAGATTCCGCAAATTTACAGATAGATAGTGTTGTATATTATGATTTCAATGTTATAAATTTTACTTTTTAATATTCACTACGTTTTTTTGTATTTGTGCGGCTTTGGGGAGTTAATTTGGGCCTAATGTATACTTAAGGCACGTTAACCTTGTTGCTATTAGGAGGATACATGCCAGAAGATTCTTTGGAGTCAATTTTTAAGGCCTACGACATACGCGGAAAAGTCAGTACACAGCTCAAGCCGGGAATAGTAAAAGATATTGCCAGGGCATATGCCGACTGGCTCCCTACGGGTGGCATTATTGCGGTAGGCCATGATATGCGCCCGGACTCAAAAGCCCTATCCGAAGCTTTTATGGAGGGGTTGACGGAGCAAGGCCGCGAAGTGTGGGATATCGGCCAGGTTACAAGCGATATGATTTACTTTGCTGTCGGCAATTGGGACCTGGCTGGAGGTGCAGTTATAACCGCGAGCCATAACCCGGGCGACGACAACGGCGTGAAGCTATACAGAGACGGTGTTGTGCCAGTAGGCCTGGATAGCGGGCTTTCGGATATTCGAGACGCTTTTTTAAATAAATCTTTTGTCGCTGCAGCCACGGAACCAGGTAACAGAACCGGCAAGCAAATTACGGAAGAGTGGGTTAGCCATTGCTTAAAGTTTATACGCGAGTTAGCTCCGTTTAATATTGCTATTGATGCTGGCAACGGCATGGCGGGAGCAATATTGCCGCATATCCTGCCCAAGTTGCCGCTAAATGTCGCGGAAATGTATTTCGAGCCAGACGGAACATTCCCGAACCACGAGGCCAATCCGCAGAATCATGACAACCTGAAAGACCTTATAGATAAAATAAAATCAAACAATCTTGATTTTGGGATTGCATTTGACGGCGACGGAGACCGGGCGGCATTTGTGGACGACAAGGGTAGACCGGTGCTTGGCTCCGATCTTATGGCAATAGTTGCAAAATACTACTTAAAAAAGTACCCCGGCAGCAACATCATTCATGAAGTCCGCACCAGCCGGGCCACAACTGAGCTCATCCGTGAATGGGGAGGTAAACCGGTTAGAACAAAAGCCGGCAGGGTTAACATTGGTCCTAAAATGAGGGAGCTAAACGCGCCTTTCGGCGGGGAGACAACCGGACATCTTTTCTTCAAAGAGAACTTCGACGTAGATTCAGGCTTGATAGCGGCATTAGTTGCCATGCAAGCATTAACTGATAGCGGCAAAAAGCTTTCCGAGCTTGTAGACGCATATCGTAGGTATTCAATGGCACCAGAAAAAAGCTTTGCGGTCAAAGACAGCAAGAAGACGCTGCAGGGGTTAAGCCAAGTCTTCAAGGATGGCGAACAAGATTGGCTTGACGGCCTAACCGTCAATTACCCGGGTTATTGGTTCAACATACGCCCGAGCAACACAGAACCAGTGATTAAGTTGACGGCAGAAGCAAGCACCCAGCAACAACTTGATAGCTTGATAGACAAGATTAGCAATATAGTTAGCTAGAACTGTTCAAGGAATTAGCAAAGTTTTCCAGCAGCCCGCCCTGCTTTATTGCTTCGACGACTAAGCTGTCGGCGCGCTCCTGAGAATTGCAATTAGTATATACTCGCAGTTGAGGTGCGTTTCCGGAAGCACGTATATGTATGACATCGCCACCTTCAAATGTCATCCGCAGCCCATCAATATAGTTAATATCCACAGGACTGCCCAGCGGTGTATTTTCGAAAACTTCCGATACAATCGCTTTAGTGGCAGGAGAATCATCAAGCTTTCTCATCGGTAAAATCGCATCATCAGTCAAATCCAACAATCCTCCACCGGTATACCTTTTAGGTAATGCCCTAAAAATTTCTGACACCCTTTTATTTTGCTCGCTTGCCATATTTAGTATGGATATAATCGGTAAAAATGCATCCCGGGTAGGGAGCGGCCTTAGCTTTCCTTTGCCAAATGGCGCTTCGCTGCCGAGTAAAAAGCCACCGTTTACCTCCCAACCAACTATGGTATCAAATTTGTCGGCGACCTCTTGCATTGAACTTATTACATAAGGCGATCCAATTCTGGTGTGGTCTAATGCGATACCTTTCGCCTCGCAGAACTCGTTAACAGCATCATTACTACTGATAGTTATAGCCGCATATTCCGCGCCTAAGTTTTCTGCTACGACAGCCCCTAGTATATCTCCTCGGTAAAATACACCCTCTTCATCTATAACAAATGGCCGGTCGCTGTCACCATCTGTCGAAACTATGGCAAAGTTATCTGGATACTGCTTGGCAAGCTTTTTAAAGTATGCCTTGTTTCCAGTTGTCACGTTTTCGGTATCGATTGGCACAAAAGATTCTGATCTTCCAACGGGGCTCACTTGGGCACCAAGTTTCTCAAGCAATTCGTGCAGCATATCCCTTCCAACGGCAGAATGCTGGTACAGAACTATATGCCTGCCCCTCAGCGGCCTATCAAACTGGCTAGAGTATCTATCTATAAAACTCCGCCTGGCATCCTCCTTTGCTTCGGGGATTTGCGGCGGCGTTCTTAGCGCGCCATCCTCTGTGAATAGCGAGTCATTGAAATCTTGCTCGTATATATTATTTCGGATGCGGGCGACATGCCGCTTTATACCGGCTTCGTCGACTTTTAGCACTTCGCTTGAGCGTTTATGGAATTTTATTCCGTTCCTATCAGCCGGTATATGACTACCGGTGATTTCAATGCTTGGCGCGTCATGGATAAAGCCATAATAAGCAATCGCAGGTGTGGGTATAAGACCATAGTATTCAACCTCATTGCCTTTATCCTGAATAGCCTTTATGACCGCGGCGGTTATGCGCGGCGTGCTATCACGTAAATCTCCCGCCACAAAAATAGAATCCCCGGGCTTTAAATTATCTGCTTCTTGCAAATATTCTAGATACCCAAGAGTATTTATGTAGCACTCCAGATCAGTCATAACCGTGACCAGCCCTCTTAGGCCAGACGTCCCGAAGTTAAGTTCTGACGGAGTATAGTTGAGCGATTCGTATATGTTAGGCTTAGGCATTTATATTTATTTGCGGTTAATTTTTTTGCTGACGGTACCGATTTGCTTGGATAAGTCTTTCCTAGACACCAGAACCCCGTGCTTATTATTCACAACCACTACGTTATCCAAACCAATCACAGCTACCGGCTTATCTTCATAGTTTTGGATGAATGAATTCTCTACTCCATCAATCTCAACGTCGCCATGAGTGTGATTTCCTAACTCGCTGCTTTCTACGACCTTGTGGAGATCCACATAAGATCCGACATCCATCCAGTCAAATGAAGCTGGCAAGACCAACAGGTCATCAACCTTTTCTATCAGAGCATAATCAATCGCCTCGTCCTCTTGCCTGAGATAGGCTTCTTTAAATTCTTCAGGATTTTTTGTAGCAAGCAATTCCGCGTAAGCCTTTAGCATTTCTGGGGAGTGCTTTTGCATCTTGTCCTTGAAGGTATTTACGGACCCCACAAAATAACCGCAGTTCCATAAATATTCACCGCTCTTGATGTATTTTTTGGCTGTTTGGAAATCTGGTTTTTCGGTAAAAGAATCTACCGTAAAGACAAATAACTCTTCATTAAAAATCTTGTCTTTCTTGATATAGCCAAAGCCTATTTCCGGGCGATCCGGTTCAACTCCAACCAAAACCAGCTTCTTCTCGTTCCTGGAAATATGTCCGGCAATCTTAAAGCTATGCACAAATCCCTGAACGTCGCGTATGTAGTGGTCGGCATGCATGAAAATTATCGGCTCCGCGTGATCGTGCTTATCAGTTAAGTGGGCAACTGCAGCGGCAACCGCATTAGCCGTACCCCGCCTAGCTGGTTCGATTAATAAGTTATCTTCGGGCAAGTCAGACAGCTGCTCTTTTACATGATTAGCATGGCTGTCGTCTGTCACGACATAAATTGTCGACGCTAGTTGATCAGCCCTGTCGTATGTGTTTTGTAAAAGAGACTTTTTGTCGCCATTGAGCTGCATTAAGTGCTTTGGATAATTAGGCGTCGAAAGGGGCCAAAGCCTAGTCCCCGAACCGCCTGCGATAATTACTGCAATCATAGAACTCCTTGCCTATCTCTGTCTGTTAAGTGAAAGCCATTATGGCGAGTACGATTTATTAGTTCTCGTGACAAGCTGTATCCATATAGCCACTCCAATATAAAAGCTGTAAATTTTGGGCAAATATCTGAGTGATTCAAAAAGTTCGTTTTCTGACAGAAACGTATCAGTTGATACACTGAGGGAAGAAACCAGCTTTTTGGACTCTCAGGCTTGTTCGAAAATGCTGGTTTTGTATTGGAATGGCTATGGATACGGCGCGGAGCGAAACTAAGAAAGCGTGCCGGCAGAATGGGTTGAAGCTGGAGAGAGATATTCAATGAGTTCATAATCATTAATAATAACAAAATTAAACATATTTCGCCATAATTTTCGGCAAAAGCCAGTTTTTATGTTTTTCTATCATTTCCGGAGCGTTATGACAATATATTCTTAATACATTACAATATCACGCATGAATGAAGTAAAAACTATTACTATATTAGGTACCGGATACGTCGGTATCACTACCGCGGCACTTTTTGCCGCTTCAGGCATTAAAACTTATCTGGTAGACATCAATCAATCTAGGCTTGATTCTGTAAGGCAAGGCAAATCGTTTTTTTATGAAAAAGGTCTCGACCCAATCCTTAAAGAAGTAGTCGATAAAAAAATGCTGATTCCGACATCGGAATATGCTGAATCTGTTCCAGAAAGCGATGTCGTAATTTCTGCCGTTGGCACTCCCGATAATCCAGATGGCAGCTCGAACATGAGCTACGTCTTTGCCGCGGCTGAGGAAGCGGCAGAGCATATCAAGCCTGATGCGGTTTTTGTTCAAAAAAGCACCGTACCAGTAGGCACCGGCAAAAAAATAATAAAACTTTTCAATGAAAAAGGCGTCGAAGCAAAATACGTATCCAACCCGGAATTCTTGCGCGAAAGCACAGCTGTATTTGATAATCTGTGGTTTGACCGAATAGTCGTAGGCGGTGAGGACGAAGCTGCACTAGATAAAGTCATGTCGGTTTACAAAAAGGTGCAAGTTTCTAGGGACAAAATTGCCAAAATAAGCGGCCTTATACCGCCCGAGAAAGATTTTGCCGAAAAATACATTGTTACCTCGCTCGAGAGCGCGGAACTTATAAAAGTGACAGCAAATGCCATGCTGGCTCTTAAAATTTCTTTTGCTAACTCAATTGCTATGCTAGCTGACCAAACAGGTGCTGACATAAACGAAGTAATGAACGGGGTAGGCTCTGACAAGCGAATAGGACGGGCATTTTTGAATGCTGGCCGAGGCTACGGCGGAGGATGCTTTCCGAAGGATGTCAGCGGGCTAATTAGCAGCGCTGAAGCTCATGGGGTTGACATGTCAATAATGACCTCGGCAGCCGATGTTAACGAGTCAATGCCCGGCTATATTGCCAATAAAGCCAAGCAGACCCTGGGTAAGCTTGATGGCAAGAAGCTGGCTGTATGGGGTCTATCATTCAAGTCAGGCACCAGCGACGCCCGTAAGTCTCCCGGTGTCAAGCTAGCCAACATCATGGCCAAAGCCGGAGCAGAAGTTAAGACTTATGACCCGAAGGCCAATGAAGAAGCCAGGGCGGATCTCAGAAAAAGCGTCCTAATTTGTGAAAATGCCGAAGAGGCCATAAACGGTGCCGATGCAGTATTTATTGCCACCGACTGGCCGGAATTTACGGATTACGACCTAGCAAAGATTAAGAGCCAGATGTCGGGCAATGTATTGGTAGATGCGATAAACTCGTTTAAGATAGAGGAAGTAGAAAATGCCGGCTTCAGATATGTAGGAGTCGGTAGAAGCGGAGATAAATAGAGGTGAAATTAGTAGTTCAGATCCCCTGTCTTAATGAAGAAAAGACACTGCCTTTGGTGTTAAACGATATACCAAAGAGCATAGATGGCATCGACAAAGTTGAAGTGCTGATAATTGACGATGGTTCGACTGACAAAACAGTCGAGGTTGCCAAACAGCACGGTGTAAAGCATTTCGTATTTCACAGCAAAAGAATGGGCCTGGCTAGGTCTTTTCATGACGGAATAGACTATGCGCTTCGTATTGGAGCTGACATTGTAGTCAACACCGATGGCGATAATCAATATCCCGGCGGAAGAATTGGTGACCTGGTCCAGCCAATCTTAGATGATAAAGCAGAAATTGTAATAGGCGACCGACAAACACATACTATTGCCGAATTCTCTCCGATTAAGAAGTTTTTTCAGTGGTTTGGCAGCAAAGTAGTTAACAGAGCCGCCATGACAGACCTCCCTGACGCTGCCAGCGGGTTCAGGGCGTACTCGAAAGAAGCTTTGCTAAGACTCAATATAGTCACTCAGTTTAGTTACTGTATGGAAACTATAATCCAGGCAGGGAACAAACGCATCCCAATCACTAGCATAAAGATAAATACAAATAAAAAAACTCGGGAATCTCGGCTTTTCAAAAATATTTGGCAGCATATGTTCAAATCCGGATCTGCTATAGTCAGGAGCTTTATTATGTATAGACCTCATCTGATATTTATTAGCCTTGGTACAATTTTGTTTATCTTGGGCCTGATCCCGTTTGTCAGATATGCAATATTATACTTTGCAGGAAACAGAGGTGATCATATCCAATCACTCTTGCTTGGCGCAGTTTTGATATTTTCATCAATGATAGCATTTGCACTGACAGTAATTGCCAGCATGACGCAAACTAACCGGACCTTACTGGAAGATTTGCTTGAGCGAATTAAGCGTCTGGAATTCGACGGTTAGTCCGCAATCCGCGCATCATTAAGCCTCAACTTGTTCTATCAATGACGGTGTGTGATGTTTTATAGACTTCGCAAAATAAAATATGATTTAAATCATATTTAAATCATATTTTTTCTTAAATTAACAAATTTAACAGATGTAAATCGATATATAATATTATAGACTGCACACCAACCACTACCTATACCACACCTCTGCTCTACTCGAACTTCGAGAGGTGGGCTAGGAATTATGAGTTTGAGTGCAGTTTGGATTTTCTTCTCGAGAAGCGCACGTAAGCGTACTAAAAGTACGCTGAAGGAGCATCGGAAAGAAAAAATTCAAAATGTGCCAAAATCATAAGTCCTACACTTTTTTGGCTATTTCACGCCAATCTATACTATTCTTGGTTGCTGCAACAAAAAACGGATTTTTCATGTTCTCTCTTGGGTCATATACAAGCGACCCCCCTTTTAAGTTACACATCTCGCCGCCAGCGGCTCGAACAACAGCATCCGCGGCTGCTGTATCCCAAAGATAGGTGGGTACATATCGGGGGTAGAGCATGGCTTTGCCCTCGGCCACTAGACACATTTTAAGAGAAGACCCCATAGACATCTCGTCGTGTTCGCCCATAAGGTCTAAGAACTTTTGGGTTTCTTCATTTTTATGGGAACGACTGGCAACTACCATTGGTTTTTCGCCTTCAAATACTGCTTCTATCTTGGTTTTGTTGTCGCCATCTATCTTATACGAACCATCACCTCTCAGGCCTGTATAGACTACGCCAGTAACTGGCACCAAAACAACTCCTAAAACAGGCTCGTTTCTCTCAATCAAAGCTATATTCACTGTAAATTCACCGTTGCGGCTAATAAATTCTTTGGTCCCATCTAGCGGGTCGACCAGCCAAAATCTTTTTGCTGACTCGCGGGCCTCACCCTCCTCAGAAATAATTGGGTATTCTGATATTTTAGATAATTCGCTGACAATTATTTTGCTGCCAGCTTTATCGGCTTCGGTTACCGGGAACTTCTCGGCTTCTTTTGTTTCTACCTCGTAGTCATTTTTGTTATAAATTCGCAGAATCTCGTCGCTAGCCAATCGACTAATACGCACTACTTGCTCTAGCAACTCTTGTTTACTCATAAGAGGTTATTGTACCACTTGCCGAAAGTCTTTCGATATATCGTAAAGTCTCACCCCAAATGCGACTTTTCATATACTTTCGCTGATGCCAGTGTAGCAGCCTCAGGGTCTTGTTCGTAGTACTCCTCGAACTGCTTTGGTGTCATCATGCTTGGCAGCCCCA
>Ga0136558_1000858_pt1 | contig 16265 bp, 13 predicted proteins | sample AntRauTorckE6833_FD_101391 | JGI IMG/M metagenome (GOLD analysis project Ga0136558, IMG submission 101391) | Saline lake microbial communities from Rauer Islands, Antarctica - Metagenome Torckler E6 #833 | ecosystem: Environmental > Aquatic > Non-marine Saline and Alkaline > Saline | place...
TCACCCTCGACGATGTAGAGCTCCGAGTTACTTGGGTCGCGAGATGAACAGTCAGCGAGCTTACCCGGCAGACCCGACCCTTCAAGGACACCTTTCCGGATGATATTGTCGCGGGCGGCGCGGGCAGCTTTTCGGGCACGGGCGGCCAGTAGTGCTTTTCCAACAATCTTCTTGGCAATCGCAGGATGCTCTTCAAGATAATACGAGAGATACTCGCTGAGCACTTGCTCAACGTAGCCACGAACCTCTGGGTTCCCAAGCTTATTCTTCGTCTGACCCTCAAACTGTGGGTCTGGTAACTTCACAAGAATTACCGCGGTCAAGCCTTCGCGTGTATCTTCGCCGGAGAGATTCTCTTCTTTTTCTTTAAGTAAGCCGTTTTTACGTGAATAATCGTTAATGACACGTGTCAACGCTGCCCGGAATCCAGTCAGGTGTGTGCCGCCGTCTGGGTTATAGACATTGTTGGCGAACGCCTTGACGGTCTCTGTGTATGTCTCTGCGTATTGCATCGACAGTTCCACCATAGAGTCTTCCACTTGCTTCTCGACATAAAACACATCGTCATCAATAACGTCTTTACCGAGATTCAGGTGCTTTACATACGAGCGAATACCACCTTCAAAATAAAACGCATACCGCTGTTCGGTTCGTTCATCTGTTATGAACGTTCGCAAACCCTTGGTCAAATATGCCTGGTGGCGTAGGTAATCAACCGTCCACTCATACTCCATGTCTACTGTTTCAAAAATTGCGTCATCGGGATAAAAGGTTATCGAGGTACCTGTTTCGGCTGTTTTGCCGATTTTTTTGATTGGGGTCAATGGCACACCGTGTTCGTATTCTTGGCGATAGAGGAATCCGTCTTTGTGTACTTCGGCAACCAATTTCTTAGAAAGAGCGTTCACGACGCTAATACCGACACCGTGAAGACCACTCGAGACTTTGTAGCCACCGCCGCCGAACTTACCACCAGCGTGCAAAACAGTTAAGACAGTCTCGAGGGCGCTCTTGCCCGTTTTAGCGTGTGTGTCTACCGGAATACCACGGCCGTTGTCTTTTACGAAGACTCCCCCGTCAGCCAAAAGTCTGACGTGTACATCGGTCGCATAACCAGCTATGGCCTCGTCGACCGAGTTGTCGGCAATTTCTTTTAACAAATGGTGCAGACCGTCACGACCAGTACCACCAATATACATACCTGGTCGTTTACGTACTGGTTCAAGGCCTTCAAGCACCTGAATCTGAGCCGAATCATAGTTTTTTTGTTTCGACACGAGCAATATCCCTCAATTAAAAATTCTTTATATGATGTTCCCTGCGCTACCACACAGTATAGTCGAAAATAAGTCCCCTGCCAAGTCTTATCGCTATTGATTGAACACATGATTTCATGCTTTAATAAAAGCAGTAGCACTTAAGAAATAAATATGTATAAAAAATTACTAAGCAATCTGCCGTTTAACCCCAGCCTTATTGGCCAAGTCTCCTTTTATGCTGCGCGTGTTCACCAAGAAGAGCGCCTGCGTCGTATGGGGATTATGTTTGTGGCGTTATCACTTTTTTTGCAACTTTTTGCGGTCATTATTCAGCCAGAACCATCATTAGCGCGGTCAAATAACGACATAGTCGACGGTGGCTTCTCAACAAAAACCGAGGCAATCAATCACTGCAACAACAACACCTACAACTTTCGAGACACACTCGAGCATTTTGGAGTAAACTGTGATGCCCTCAACAAAGCATCGAAAAAGTCTATCCGCTCAACCGATTACGATAAAAAACTTCTATCGCTCGGCCGTCTTCCGTACGGAAAAGAAGGCGAGCGAAAAGTCAGCATCAAAGGTAAAACCTACTACCAGCGCTATCTGTGGAGTTGGGATACATACGCATATTCAACCTACGATGCTCTCGTCGGCACGCGAGCCGACGGCTCACCGTTTATAATCCTATACAATTGCGGAAACATCACCGTAGTTGAAGCGCCCGCCCCCAAGCCAGAACCTGAGCCCGAGCCAGAAGAGCCAGAGCCAAGCTTTACCCCGGGCGAAGCTGTTTGCACTGGCTTAAGCGCAACAGCTATCACGCGAAGAAACTATCGATTTACTGCACAGGCTGCAGGAACCGACTTCGTTGTGCGGAGCTACACATTTGGCTTCGGTGATGGTGCAGAAAAAGTCATAAACACAGGCCTGCTCCGTGCTTCGGCTGAGCATACATACACAGATACCGGCACGTACACCGCCACGGTTGAGATACGTGTGAATGTACAAGGTTCCGATGGAGTATTACAACAAACACTTCGTTGCCAAACGAACGTCACTATCGCCGAAACCCCTACAACGACCGTCACGCCAGAACCGGAGCCAGAACCCGAACCTGAGCCAAAAGATGTTTGTGAAAATATACCCGGCCTACAGACTGACGAAAGCCAGTGCCTGCCTTGTGACGATGCTGCAAGTGCTGATGACGTAACAGTCTGTGTTGTACTCCAAAAATCTGCAAACAACATCACCCAAGGCGTTACCGAAGCCAACGGCACAACCGCTCGCGCTGGTGACGTTATAACGTACACACTATCAGCAGAAAATACTGGAACACTTACAATAGAAGACTTCGTTGTTGAAGAGCACATTGCCGATATGCTCGAGTATGCGGTAGTAGAAGATTTTCACGACGGTCAGATAGACGAAAACAGCATCGTTCGCTGGAACCCTCAGGCGATTGAACCAGACCAGACTATCACGGAGGAAATCACCATCCGAATCAAAGATGTCATACCAGAAACACCCGTATCGTCGTCTAACCCTGGATCATACGATTTAACCCTTACAAACGTTTATGGCAACACTGTCGAAATCAAACTACCAGCATCTCCTGCGAAATCAACCGAACAAATCGTGCAAACACTACCTAATACCGGTCCCGGGGAGAGCCTAGTAATAAGCCTTGTGGCGACTATCTTTGTCGGGTTCTTCTTCGCACGGACCAAACTATACGCTAAGGAGCTTGATATCGTCCGTCACGACTTTGCAACGACAGGAGGGTCACTATGAGTGAGCACCTACGACCTCACGAGTCGCATAAACCCTCAGAAATACTCGACCTTTCAGAAGAAGTTAAAAAAAACTTAGATCGGCTCGACATTGAAGCCGAAGAAGATCAGCGCGAAAAAGATAACCCTGATCTAGAAACACTTGCCGTCTCTGCGAAAGAGACAGCAATATCAGGAAGCGAAACAGTAGCTGACACATCAGAGTCCACACGCCAGACTCAATCCTACGCTTCACGCGCAGACCTTAAGCGTGATGCATATGGCAGAATGGTTTGGGATATACAGTCTCGCCTAAGTACATCAGAAAAGGCACTGAGCAAGTTTGCCCATAAACCAATCGTCGAGGCAGTAAGCGAGGTAGCCAGCAAGACAATTGCACGGCCTACTGGTATCGCTGCGGGTGGAAGCATTGCCTTCCTCGGCATGATGTTGACACTTTTTTTGGCCTACCGATATGGGTTCACCTATAACTATTTATTGTTCGGCTTGCTCTTTGTTGGCGGATATATCGCCGGCACCATTATTGAGTTAGCTGTTACATACATCAAACGACTTAAAGGTCATAGATAGATTCCTCGAGTTCTGTTTGAAATAAATCCTGTTTTGCGTGGCTATGCTTAGCCTGTTGTCGCAGATGCTTCTTCCGGAGCAGACTGTTGCAGATTACCATCTTTATCGATAAAAATAGTGTCTTCCTGATCTCCTTGATCGCCGTGATGCGGAGCAATCTTAATCTCTCCGGTATCTTTTTGCTTTGGTCGTTCGACGGCGGGCAGATTTGCAGGTTCATCTTTAGTAGTATCGTTTGGTGGTGATGACGATTCAGCCGTGCTTTGAGGCTTGTCAGTCTTTGCCAGAGACGGCTGTTCGACTGTCGCTGGATTGGCGGTGCTAGACGGGGTGCTGGTGCTAGATACCGAAGCTGGTGTATTCGGTGACGGGGGGCTTAGAGTACTAGACGGATTTGCTGGAGGCTGAACTGACTTTTGTGCGGACGGTTGCGCAGGAAGCTTTCGTTTAGCCAGCCAATCATCCAAAAATGATGAGCTCGATGATGAAGGTGCTTTTTTAGGAGTCGAAGACTGCCCACCGGCTCGCGGCGACGCTTGGGCACTTGGTGCCCCGAAAGGGCTCGATGCACCCATGCGAGGTTTCGGCCTTGCAGGAGTAACACTTTCGAGTCGTTTGAAAATCTCTTTTTCTACCTTTGACTTTGGGCGACCATACTTTGCTTGAGAGAGCTGCCGAAGAGCTTTACCGAGCTGCGGATTAGGGTTACCAAGCGGCGGCAGTGCAGCCATACTAAACGGCTGCGTTGGCACACCATTTATAAGCGTTCGAACGACCGCATTAAAGTTCGGAATGCGGAGTAAATCGTCTGAGTTAAACAGCGGTTGATAATACCGCGTCAATGCGTCTACGTCATTTTGACCGACCCGGAACGTGACGACTGTTCCCATATTTCCAAATACAGCGTCGCGAATCTCCTCAGACAACTGCGTCGTAAACTGGTTGGCCACGATCAGGTTCAGATGGTACTTCCTGGCTTCTGACATAATCGTCGCGAAAGAATCGGTCGAGAAGTTCTGAAACTCATCCACGTACAGGGCGAAGTCCTGTCGCTCACTCTCGGGAATATCCGACCGACTCATAGCGGCAGCCTGGAATTTCATCACGAAAATCATACCCAAAAGCTTGCTGTTTAGGTCTCCTGTCCTACCCTTACTTAGGTTGACGATAAGTATTTTTTTGTTGTCCATCACATCCCGCAAATTGAAAGAGCTTTTTGTCTGACCGATGATATTTCTCATCATTTCGTTTGATAAGAATGCGCCAAACTTACTGACTACCCAGCTGGTTACTTCTCCGGCATCGTTGGAGCGCTGGGAGTTGGGCCACTCTTTTGTCCAAAAATCTAGAACGTTTTGATCCTTTACATATTTCAGTTTGCTCTTCATGAAATCAGGATCTATCAGCAGTTTTGGGATATCAACGAATGTTCCACCTGCCGGATCGGCCATCAGCAGTAACGCACAGTTCGTAAAGATACGCTCAAATCGAGGACCGATAATACCCTGCTTTGTCGGGTCGTACAGCTTATAAAGCATGTTCAGCGACTCCTGGATGAGAAAGTCCTTTTGATGCTCGTTGCTAAACTCAAACATATTTAACCCCATCGGATAATCCATATCGGCAGGGCAGAAATAAATAACGTCTTCGGTGCGCTCCTTTGGTACCATAGCCAGAAGATTCTCTGCGGTGTCACCATGTGGATCAACGAACGCAAAGCCATTCCCCCCTATCATGTCTTGCAGGGCCAGGTTTTCAAGAAATGTTGATTTACCAGTACCGGTTTGGCCGACGGCATACATATGGCGTTGCCTGTCTCCAAGTGCAAGCTTGATTGGTTTTTTGACGCTACGGAACACGTTATAGCCGAGTAACATGCCATCTTCTGCCATATTGCGCGGACCATCAACTTGCTTGGATTGCTGACGTTCTAGCTGTGACGTCGGTATATTCTTTTGATCAGGAAAGTGAAACAGCGTCGCTAATTCGACAGTATTGAGAACACTCTTGTCCAGTTCGGGCGGAAAAAAGCGCATAATATACGCAGTCACGAACGAATCTATGTCTTTTGCAGGAGTATAGGAGAAACCGTTCTTCCCCTGAGCATTAAAGAGTGCGAACGCTGCGACCACATTACCCAAAAGGGATTCAGACTTTCTCTGAGCATCAGATGACGCAACAACCCGAATGTGTGTCTCAAACCCTGGATACCTGGTTTTCTCATCGATAGACTCCAAAATAGCCTGATCGGCGGATGAAAGCTCGGGCTTGTCTGTACCTCCGCCAGACTTACCCTCCGGTGGCTTTATTAACGCACCAAACAGCTCTTGAAACCACCAAAGAACTGCCTCAAGCCCTTTTTTACTCTTCTTGCCGTTTCGCTTCTTGCTGGCAACTTCGGAAGCATTACTCCGCCACTCTGACGGCGCTGGACGCAGGAGAATCTGAATACCGGCGCCGTCCTCTTTTCCAAGTGTCGACATTGAGTTAAGTATGGATTGTATAGGATCACGTTTAACGTCCTGATACGTAGCCAACGGGTACGCATAATTTTCTTTAAGAGTGAGTTCTCCGCCCGCCGTACCGCTCAACTTGCCTGTCTTGCTAAAAATATTATGCTCTTCGACTTCTTCGAGACGTGCCGACGGATAGGCACTTACAATTGCCTGCCGAACCACGTCTACGAGGATAACTGGGACAGCAGCATAGAAATCTATCGATCCTTTGACGGCGACAATCTCAAATGAAATGTGACGCTGTCCATAAAATTTACTCTTTAAACCTTTCTTGAAGATACTTGAAAGAATGCCATATAACACCTGGGCCTTCGAAATATTCTCATCGATGATATCGCGAGCGTCTCGACCGCCACCGTCAGTGTCGTCACTGGGCGGTGGTAACTGAATCTTAAGTGGGACCATTTTAAGTCCTCGCTCAAAATTCTTCTGTTCGCGGAAGGCTTTTCGTATTTGCCAATAGACCAGAGGACCCACGATGAGAGCCAATACAATACATACAACCAGTACTGTTATGATTACGTTCATTCGTCCTTCTGTAACTTAATATCTTTATCGTATCGCTTCTTCATATAGTCAGCTCGTAGCCTGCCTATTTCCTTATTCTGAAGATATGGGTCTTCTTTGGTTTTGTCGACGATTTCTTTTGCTTTGTGGACCCACTCCTTTTCGATGAGGTCCACGTCGTCGGCGATCATCGGCGTGTCGACAGGCGCAGATGTCTGCGATGACGGTCCTGTAGGTGCGGTGCTCTGAGGTACAGGTTGTGGTGATGGCGGTACGCTCGGAGGCGGAACAGAAGGTGCTGGGCTTCCAGGGCGTTCCGTAGATGCCGAGCCAGCTGACTCTGGCCGGTAAACTTGCGGCTCGCCGGCACCCTCGGAATACCCGGGAACGCCTGAACGGTCACCGGTCACTCGTGGTTGCGGTAAAATATCGTTTTGTTGCTCATTCATAGTCATTAAACAGTATAGCAGACCTCTGTTATAGTACCACTCTTTCCACCTGACTTCATCTACCTCAACGACACACCCCGGCGTATCACCTATATGAAATCAGCGTACCGAAGATACAGAAAACTACCAAGCATCAGAAGCCCAACAATGACAACATCCGATACTGACAACTGATTAATAGAGCTCACCACCAGCACAATAGTAGGAAACAACGCAAAATAAAACGACGCAACTGCTGAGGTGATTTTCTTAAGTTTCGTAAATTTAGAGAAGACAGCTCGAAAACCGTAATAAAAAAATAAGAAAATCAGTAGAAAAGGCAAAAGAAAAAACGGCAGCAGCAAAGACCTCGGGTCAACCATTAACACAAGAAAAGTAAGTAACAAGAGACAACTCAATGAGACGGTGATGCTTTGTTTAGGTGTGGGGTAAAATACATTCATAAAAGGTTGGTAATTGTTAAGTATAAAGCAAATAACAAGCGCCCGGTGCGGGCGCTTGTTCTAGCGTTTGGTTCGACGACAAATCCGCTCGACGTAATATAGATTATGTAGCGCTTGTCGTGTCACCGGCTTTGACTGACCGCCCTCTAAGAAGAGAGCGTTATCGAGTAGCTAGCAACTCGTCGTTTTGTAAGTTTTTGTTTTTGACTTACTAGGTTGAAATATAGCAAATGTATTCAATTATGTCAAGAAATAACGTTGTTTTATATATAACTTCTATCTGTAGTAGATGCGTTACTTGCACGTATATCGTCTTAAATAATGTAGTGTTTTATATAACACATACTCAGATTTGTAAGACATAGTCGTACTGAGTTTATGATATCAGCGAGCACATTTTGGTGTATGCGTGCGGGTATCTCGTTGAGCCGAAAATGCCTCGCCATCAATCAAAGCGCCTAGCCAAATGTGTGTGACAATCACGTTAATGCACAGGCCTGTATCGCCCCGTCAGTACAGCCAGAATGTGACCATGAGCGTCAAATAACACGAACTATCTACTGCGATTATTGTTGGCGTTTTTGTCAAAAAAAATGACCATACAAAACGACGAGTGTGCGAAATCGGTGCTCAAAAAAAACGTGAAGACGCTTCATGTATTGCATTGATAGTTCGTGCTTAGGCTCGCAATTAATCAGCCTAGCCACGAACCATGTCGATCGGACTAACTAAAGCAACGACACAAACAGCATTATTTCGGATGTTCTATATACATGTCCTGCAAATCCTCATCGTAATGCATGAATAGCTATTTCGATTGAAGAAACTGCTTTTCGTGTATACGGACAAAAAATAGCTCGCCTAAGCAGAATCCTTTGTCTAACCTAACGCGCCAACACATGGATGATATTTTTTAAATATACAAGTTGTAGTGTCAAATATATGTTAAACGTAATGACAATTCTTCAAAAAACGATCTGCCCGTAGCTCAAATTCCTGAACGTCACGTATTTGAGCGTTATTTTCGAAAAACGTGCAGTACGGGTCAATGCTTACATGGTGCCCTCGTGTAGCCGCTTATCCAACATGCCCGCTACACAAAGCCTAGCGCCAGTCTTTACATAACATGAGCCAAAAATATGCCTAGACCGGACTGAAATACTAAAAAGCGTCAGCGACAAGCCACGGTCCGTGACGTACACGAAGCTCAAGACTAAACATACACGGCAGTGATTTATTGTGTTCAGGTACAAAAAAATTTCTTACATCTTATGCACAGGCTAGACTGGTTCGGGTACCATTCCGCGACAGCGTAGAGCTCATATATATGTACACATACCCTTCATAATCTATAAGAAAGTTATACACAGTTTCTAACCAATAAACACAAACATGTTGACATCCGAAATAATGAACACTAATATATGAGTAGCACTTGAATAAATTAAGTGCTCAAAAACAAAAACGCATCTGTAACAACGGCTTCTCGCAAGCCGTTGTTCGATAAAGAAACAACATTTTCTCCTTACACAAAAACCTTATATCAAAACCAAAAACTTCGCCGGCACATCACCCTCAGCAATGAGGGTGATGTGCATTTTTGGGTATGTTTTTGAGATGCGCTACACTACGTTGTATGCCCTCTATCAAAAGCATCGCCCTGCACGGTACCCACGGCTCAGTCGTTGAAGTCGAATGCAAATTATCGAACGGCTTGCCGGCGCTCGTTATCGTCGGACTAGCTAATAAGGCCGTAGACGAAGCAAAAGAGCGTATCCGAGCAGCATTCGCGAGCTCCAACATACCTCTTCCGCAGAAAAGAATCACCATCAACCTCGCCCCAGCAGACATGCAGAAGGAAGGAACTTCTCTAGACCTGGCAATTGCGCTCGCAATACTTATGGAAAGCAAACAGATACCATCATCCTCTCTGGCCAACACAATTGTGTTCGGAGAGCTTGGTCTCGATGGTACTATCCGGCCAGTTAGAGGTGTTATAGGCCGGTTAAAAAGCGCAAAACGGCACGGCTACACACGGGCAGTAGTGCCAGACAAAAACGCAGACCAAGCAACCCTCATTCCTGACCTTGAGATTATTACTGCTCACACATTCCGAGACATATACAGATCGTTGAGCGGTACTGCGCCCCTTCAGGCGGTCGAATCGACTGGACTACCCGAGAAAGGTCGTGACACTCAGTCTACCGGTCTCGATATGTCTCACATCGCTGGGCAGAAGAAGGCAAAGCGAGCACTTGAGATTGCGGCTGCCGGAAACCACAATATACTACTAAGTGGGCCGCCAGGGACAGGCAAAAGTATGTTAGCCAAGGCACTGCTCGGTATACTTCCAGACTTAACAATCGAAGAAGTTCTTGAGGTGACTCATCTCCATAGCCTGGCAACGCGTCAGTACGATGCGCTCATAACCGATCGCCCATTCAGAGCGCCACATCACAGCGCCAGCGAAGTATCTATTGTCGGTGGCGGTCAAAATCCTAAACCCGGCGAAATAAGCCTGAGCCATAAAGGTGTTTTGTTCTTTGACGAGTTTCCAGAGTTTAAACGATCTGTCATCGAAGCACTTCGACAACCGCTGGAAGACAGGACTATATCTGTATCCCGCGCAAAAGAAAGCATCAGTTATCCAGCAGACTTTATGTTTATTGCAACGTGCAACCCCTGCCCCTGTGGCTATTACGGTACAAGCAAGGACTGTCGCTGTTCGGCACACGAAATTACCAGATACCAACAAAAACTATCCGGCCCTATTATCGACCGAATAGACATACACGTCGACATGCATGAAGTCCTCCACGATAAGCTGTTAAGCGAAAAGCCAGATGGCGAGTCGAGCAATATCGTGGGTAAGCGCATTCAACAAGCGCGTCAACGTCAAACCGACCGTTACGCATCCGCACAGCACACCAATGCATCGCTCGATAATCAGCGCATCAAAAAGCACGCTGCCCTAACTGATGACGCCCGAGAACTGTTGAACATGGCCGCTGAACGACTCGGAATCTCCGCCAGGGGGTATATGCGCACCGTAAAAGTAGCCCGAACAATCGCTGACCTTGAACAAAGTGAAACGATAGAAAAACACCACGTGTCCGAAGCCCTCCAGTACCGAAGAAGTGAAAATCCGGTTGCCTGATAGAACTAAATTCTTGACCTCTGTTAGTGAATCTGTTACCATTGGGGTCGAATTGATTATTAACTAGACAAGGAGAAAAACCGTATCGACAAACGAACTCGCCTGAACGAAATGATTCGGGCACCACACCTGCGTCTCATAAACGATGACGGTGATCAACTGGGCGTACTCTCTCGTGAGGAAGCCCTCCAAGCAGCGCGCGACGCAGGACTTGACCTGGTAGAGGTTTCACCCAAAGCAAACCCTCCTGTCGCAAAAATCGTTGACTGGGGTAAGTTTAACTACCAGCGGACGAAGCAGCTTCAGAAGAATAAGCGCAACACCAAAGTTGCCGACCTCAAGCAAATGCGTCTCGGGATGAAAATCAGCGACCACGACCTTGAAGTCAAGCTCAGCAAAGTTGAAAAATTCCTCGACGCTGGTCATAAAGTGAAAATTACGATATTCTATCGGGGTCGCGAAAACGCCCATAAAGATCTGGGTTTCAAGCTTGCAGAGAAAGTGATCGAGCGATTCGGCGAGAAAATTACGGTTGATCAAAAACCTCAAATCGCAGGAAGACAATTAAATTTCGTCATAAGGAGCAGCTAATATGCCAAAGTTAAAGACACACAGCGGAACCAAAGACCGCGTTAAAGTAACCAAGACCGGAAAAGTCCTTCGCGGAAAAGCAGGGATGAACCACCTTCTGTCAAAGAAGAGCAAATCACGCAAACGACGACTCAACATCAGTAGCAGTGTCGGCAACAGCAAGGTCGCAAAAAACCTCAAGCTGAAGCTCGGCTCAAAGTAAGGAGAACAATAATGAGAGTAAAACGAGGGGTAGCTTCGCACAAGAAGCACCAGAAGATTCGAAAAGCAACCAAAGGCATGAAGCACGGCAACCGTGTCAGTATTAAGCGTGGCAAGCAAGCCATCACACGATCACTGCAAAACGCTTACCGTGACCGCCGTAACCGCAAGCGAACATTCCGACAACTATGGAATGTACGTATTAACGCAGGGGCTCGCCTAAACGGTACAACCTACAGCAAGCTAATCGCAGGACTTAAGAAAAGTGACATCAAACTCGACAGAAAAGTTCTGTCCGAACTAGCTGTCAACGAACCAACCGCTTTCAGCGCTGTTGTCAAAGCCGCTAGCAAATAACTTTTATCTTTTAAGACATAACGAAGTTATCAACCAAAAAGAGTCTGGATTCGCTCCAGACTCTTTTTATCCTTATTCAGGAAAGAGCAGCCGGACAAAATGTATCTCATTTTGCCCGTGCGATGAGAAAACCTATCTCGGTTGCATCATAGTTGTCAGGCTATCTATAAGCCGGGTTTTGTCCCCGCACATAAAATGGCTCAATCATGTAATGATTATTGTGCGTACGCACGAGCCCTTTTATGTACGGGGTCTGATCATCTATCTAGTCTCATCGTTGCCAATAAGATCAAGCGGATTAGGCGACGACTCGAGCGGGAACTCACTCCAGTAAACTAGAGCATGAGCCATCTCCTTGCAGTAGGCAGGGTTTACCTTTCTTGATGGTCACCCATCACGACTGTAGGCTTTTACCCCACTCGTTTCACCCGTTCCCCGCACCTGAAATGATTCAATCTAACCGATTGTCTATAGTTTTTTCGTATAGCCTGTATCTTTATGTGACTACCAAAGTTTTACTACTTAAGCGCGATAGCGCTAATCATTTCAGGTGCGGGGTGGTTTCGTTTCTGTGGCACTTTCCCTAAGCTTACGCTCGGTTGCCGTTAGCAACTGCCATTCCCTACACTGCCCGGACTTTCCTCCCCGCACCTGAAAAAGCTTATACCTCATAGCCGAGACGCTTTTTTAATTCAACCAGTCCTCTGCCATATTTCTTCAAGCTACGTTCACGCTTTAGTGCTAGAGTTTTGCTTTGAAAAGCCTCGTAATACACTAAATTCCACGGCGCGGCAGCTTTTGTTGACTGGCTCTGCTTACTGTTATGTTCACGGTATCGACGGCGTAAATCTCCTGTCGACCCGACATAGAATGGTTTATTTACATGGCTACGAAGTAGGTACACATAATACATACCGTGATTCTACCATAAGCTTTTTCAGGTGCGGGGCGATCAGATGAAAGCCTGACGAGGTCTTATTATATAGTACTATGCGCCGTTTTGGGCATCTAGAACTTTATTAACCTCTGCATCAGCTAGTTTGTTAAGCTCTCTGGGCACATGCGTAAAAGTCACGTGCTTGAACTTCTTTACTAGTGTCTTTATAGCGTCGTGGATAGGCCATAGGTCTCGGTTCTTTACCTTAAAGATACCCTTCATCTGATTTATCACCAGCAAGCTGTCCAAGTAGACATCTACTTCAATCGAGCCACTCGACAGCGCCTTTTCAAGCCCTAGCTTAAGCGCAAGATACTCTGCCTGGTTGTTGGTTGTTATTCCTAGGTATTCACCGCTCTGATGCAGTATATGGTCCTCTTTGTCCAAGATAACGTAGCCCGTTGCCGAAGGCCCAGGGTTACCGCGTGATCCGCCGTCGGCGTACAGCTTTACGCTCTTGTGCACAGGAGGTTTTGGCGCGTTTTCTTCTGTGGATTCTTCGGGCTGTTTCAGTAAACCATCAATTGCCTCCGCCAAGGCATGGTCTTTTTCGGTGACGCCATCGCTGTCGTGAGTACTCAGCCAAAACTCCACGACATTGTATTGGTTTTGCCACTTCGGGTGATGGTTTTGCTTCTCGGCAATGTCAGCGACCTCAATCATAAAAGAAAAAGCCTGCGCAAAATCGTCAAAGGTACATTTTTTATATAAGCTGTTGTTCTGTTCTTTCCACATATGAGGTCTATTGTACGGATAATATCTGTTAAAGTCTAAGTTTTTAGGTGTTGAGTAATAAAAAATGTGTGGTCAGAGTGAGAGGACTTGAACCTCCGGTCTCACGACCCCGCCAGGCGCGAGTGCGAACTAAGCTACATCCTAAAAAAATAGAAGAGGACTGGAAGCCAGCGTGACAACCTGGCAATAATCCCAGGTGGGTGTTCGCACGGCAACACCACGGCGTTGCACGGATATTGAACTCCCTAATGATAGCTATTCAGATTATCATTAAACTGACGACCAGCCTCGCATTCTATTATATAGAACCTAGACAACACCAGCCAGCAAAAATGACGTAATCGATTGAATAATCGTACCCAGTAACGGGGCTATGTAGTTGAACAGCAGGAAGAAAAATACAACAAATCCAATCAATCCATACGACTCAATTGCCCCCATAACTCGTTGAACCGGTTCTGGTGCAAGTGCGTACAACACGCGAGAGCCATCAAGTGGCGGGAACGGAATCATATTAAAGACAAAGAAACCGATATTAACAACAATGAACAAATACATTATTTCGATAAACACTGCGTCTGCCCCTCCTGCGAATATACGCAGAAAAACCGAACCAATGACTGCCAGCACAAGGTTTGTCAACGGTCCAGCAAGTGCAACCAGTGCGGCCCCAAATTCATCGTACTTCAGCCGGGCCGGGTTAAATGGCACCGGCTTGGCGGCACCTAATATTGGTGCTCCGGCTAACGCCAGCAATACTGGCATGCCAATGGTTAAGAACGGGTCGATGTGTTTCAGCGGGTTTAGCGTTACTCTTCCCTGCAAATAGGCTGTATCGTCACCCAGCCAGTGCGACGTAAAGGCGTGCATGGCTTCGTGCAACGTAATTGATATAAGCACCGTCACGATGACAACTATTATTAAGAACATTTGGCTTTCAATCATTCGTCCCAGTATAGCAGGAGAAATAACGCATTTTTAGGCGTTCTGTAAGTCATCTGTGCAAAAACTGTTCAATACGCAAGCCGGCTTGCGTATTGAACAGTCCGCAGACTGTGCTATAAAAACAATACCCATGCACATTAAAGAGATTAGCGGTATACTATCACCTATCGTGACGAGGAATATACTGAACCGTATCCGCGCCTACCTGCACACCCGCAGAATCATAGCCATCATTATCGGTTTCGTATTGGCTGTGATTATAATCTTACCTCTGCAGTCTTTGACTACTCAATCCATTCTGAAAAAACGCTCTAAACTACTTTAGCAGCAAGCTGTATTGCTGCGAGAGCTAAACGACATACCTCATCCTGACGAAATGGTGGCTGGTATTAGTAATTCTCAGGCAAGATTTGTCGTCAATCAAACGGCCGAACGCGCCAGCACTTTTGAAGAAATTGCCACCACCATAGAGTATCCACTGCGCTACAGGGCGATAGGACTTCTCACACGCAATCCGTCTACCCAGGGGCTCAAGCAAAACCACGCCTCAATCATCGCAGCCGCAGCCGACGCATCGAAACGCTTATCGGCTTACAGCGAAACACTTGAGAGTCTTTTGCTTTATCTAGAGTACAATCCCGGCGTCGATACGGCTGATTACGCCCCAGACTTAAGCGAGACACAGGAGCGCATGGATCGGCTCAAAAACGACTTAGCCGAGACGCTGGCCTGCTGAGCGATTATTTTTCTGGGCTGCGCACAGAGCTTAGAATACATATTATCCAGATAGCCAGAGACCTCCGCTAGCCTATTCTTTCTCGCTACTACCCGCCGAAAAGTTCTTTGGTCGTTCCAGCAATAGCGCTCAATAAATACTTGACGCGTCAAGTATTCCAGAAAAACGACGTCTGTCGGCGGTGTGGCCTTGGCGATAATTCATATATTCGATTGCAATACTCTATTGATTTTTATCAATTGAGGAAATTGTGAGGTAATCGAACGTATATTGGTGGCCTGATTTCGGTAACTTCTTCGTACCGATAATGAACCCGTTGTCTGTTTTTTCTACGTAGAGTTCTAGGCCAGTACTTGCCGGTCCAACAGGCATCAGGCTTACGTGAGGAACCGCATCGGTGATGCTATCTGCAAACACAATCTCCGCCAACACAATGCCCTCCCCTCCCTCCAGTCCACTCCAGTCTAGTTCTTCTTGGGTATTGAGGGTAATTGTACCGGCAGTGTCGGTACCGTCTATGGTGACCATACTGTCTTGGCCAAACAGTTCACCAAGAGCTATCTTGGGCGCAGCCGTGGCGCTACTGAGAACGCGGCCATTGACGGTGAGATTACCAGTAATAGTGGCAGTGGCGACAGTTAGCTTACCGCCGACAGTTAAGTCACTGGCAATGCTGGCGTTGCCAGTGACGCTGAGGTTGGTCAAGGTGGATAGGCCAGAGATGTTAAGGCTCGAGAATGTGGCGCTTTGTCCGTTTTGCAAGTAGCCGGCGGCGGCGCCTGGTTGTAGTGGAGCCATGTACTGTTCTGGTGAGATATAGACTTCAATCAGGCCTTCTTCAGTTGAGTCAGAGTTATCATAGCTCGTGAGAGCGGTACTAATGATGTAGCCGTTGTCGACGGCCTTGGTACCAACACCAGGCGTAGAAGATAGCGTAATTGGATCACCCGGTTGGATGGCACCAGTCTCAGTGACGACACGGACTGGAATACGTCCAGCTAGAGCGATGGTACTAGTGTGTGGGGCTTCAGACAGTTGTTCGTTGTCTTCCCAGCCGAGGACAAAA
>Ga0136558_1000861_pt1 | contig 16243 bp, 8 predicted proteins | sample AntRauTorckE6833_FD_101391 | JGI IMG/M metagenome (GOLD analysis project Ga0136558, IMG submission 101391) | Saline lake microbial communities from Rauer Islands, Antarctica - Metagenome Torckler E6 #833 | ecosystem: Environmental > Aquatic > Non-marine Saline and Alkaline > Saline | place...
CCTAAAATAGTTCCTTTATCTCTAATTAAGTCTCTTTGTCCTGCTGAAAGCATTAACATATTTATTTAAATTATTATTATTATACTGATATTATAACAAGTTTTTATCAAGGTTTATCATCATTTATCATCACTGAGGATTACCTTTCAGTTAACTAACTGATTGATAAAATCAGCTATAAGTATTTTTTATTATAATCTAAAGATTATAGATATTGGCTAATCAAAAACAAACTAGAGGTATATTTAATTAAAACTCTGCGAAGGACAAGGGCAAATTCTTGAATGATGTTGGTCATTGCTTGGCTTGTAATATATTTCAAGATGAATTTAGAGTAAGAGATCTAGCTTCTTATCACTTCATTGCAGGTAAAAGGATACTAGGATAGTCGTATTTATGGAGACTTATAGTAAATCACATACAGGTCACATACAGCTTTGATAGCAAAAGTGCTCATCTAAACAAAGGTCTGACCCATAAAACGCATGTTAGTTAGGGTAGACGTTTAATACAAAAGAGTAATTGTTTATCTGTACGTCTGTTAAAAAAACTGAATTCAAGTACTTACTTAAGGCCACTCAGCTTAACTAGTTGACAAATTTGTGAATCAGGTTAAAAAAACAAAAACTTACTCATTTTTCACGATAAAATTTGTAATTCTCACTCACTTTTTTAGTCTAAAAAGTTCTATTTTGATTAAACTCACATGCTAAAATAAGACTAATAATATGTGTGTTATGTGGAAATGGCCAAGTCTTATTTGGTGTCGTACTCTTACGGCACTTTTGGTAATTCTACTTATTCTCTCTAACCTCTCTTCGCTTGCTTTAGCTCAACCCGCAGAAACCATCAACTACCAAGGCAAGCTCACCGACTCCAGTGGCGTATCAGTAGCTGACGGACAGTACGACATGGAGTTCAAGCTATATACCCAAGCTTCAGGTGGGGTAGCTATCTGGACCGAAACCTTAACCGGCACCAATCAAGTCACTGCCACCAGCGGTCTTTTCAGTGTAATGCTCGGAGCAGTGACACCCCTGACCAGCGTTGATTTCAATCAACCACTATACCTAGGAGTTAACATAGACTCAGACGGAGAAATGACTCCACGTAAGCCACTCGGCACCGTCCCCGCCGCTTTTGAAGCAAGACAACTCGGAGGTGTAGCCTCTTCCTCATTCCTCAGAAGTGATCAGGACGATACTGCCTCTGGCTTGATTAATTTCACCGGAGGAATTATTGGTTCAGCTTCTAGTACTATTTTTGCTCTATCAGCCAATACTGCTACTACGAGCAATTTTGTTTTAAATAACCAACTTTTCACTGACCTAACTGGTACTGGTTTGGTGAATAACGGTGGAGTGTTAACTGTCTCGACCAGCTCGCTTGGTCTAACTTCAGCTCTGGAGGATCTAACCGACGTCTCCACCATGACCGAAAACCTCGGTGACCTCCTATACTGGGACGGTTCAGCTTGGGCTGACCTTGCTACCTCATCGCTCGGTATTGCCACTTCTGACCTTGTGGGTAATATAGACGTATCAGGACAAACCAACCTCGGAGTATCGGCTACCGGTCTTGAACTTTCAGGTGACTCAATCGCTCTCTCTTCTGGTTACGAAATACCACTCACCGCTAGTACCAGCAATTGGCATTCTTTCTATAACACCCCGAGCACTCGTATTACCGGTGGAACAGGTCTTTCTTGGGCTGGCAATACACTCAACCTAGCTATTAATGAACTTTCGACTGATCCCGGTTTTGGTTCTGGAGACTTCTTGGTGTACTACGATGATGGTGGTAATACATACAAAGTTAATTTCGATAACTTACCTGGAGCAGGAGGAGGTCTAACCTCACTCAATGGCGAAACTGACACCGCACAATCATTCGCCACCACATCAGACACTAACGTGACTCTGACCGTGAACTCAAGCGGTGGGACTCATACTTTCTCACCCGGCTGGACAGGTACCTTAGCAGTGAACCGAGGTGGAACCGGACTCTCAGCGACAACTGAGAACGAGCTCTTAATCGGAGGGCCGGGCAATACGTGGACGCAAGTTTCTACCAGCTCACTAGGAATTAGTACCGATGATCTGGTCGAAGGTCTTAACCTTTTCTATACTGATGGTCGAGTTGAGTCACTTATCTTGAGTTCTAGTTCAATTTCTCGTCTCGGACAAATGATTGAAGCCAGTGAGTTGGCCTTCGATCCCCTTGAAGAAACCGAACTAGACACCATGGCTGAGCTCGAAAGCCAGATTGGTGGTACTGACATCATCACCAGCGCCGAAAACAACGACTCCGCCGACGACCTCTCAAACAACTCACTCGAAGACCTGTCTGACGTCGCTTCCTTCGTCCAAAGCAACGGCGACATCCTATACTGGGACGGAGCTAACTGGAACGTCACCGCTACCTCTTCTTGGGACACTGACACTCAATTATCTGAAAACACCGTTGAGTCATACATCTTTGACGCAGATGGGGAAGTCATCACTGGTAACTGGGATAATACTGCTAACCCTTGGGCTGATAATGAGGTAGCTAACAACATCACTATTGACGCTACTGGCTCAGTTAACATCGCCGCTCTTTCAGCTGATGTTATCACCGAAGCGGAACTAGACTCCGAAGCGGAGCTAGAGAGTCAATTGGCTGGCGTGTCTAATGTCTTCACTAATAATGATGGAGCTCTAGATGATGACGACCTCTCAAACAACTCACTCGAAGACCTGTCTGACGTCGCTTCCTTCGTCCAAAGCAACGGCGACATCCTATACTGGGACGGAGCTAACTGGAACGTCACCGCTACCTCTTCTTGGGATACCGACACCAACACCCAACTATCTGAAGAACAAGTGGAAGACTTCACCGGTGGCATGCTCGGTGGTACCGAAAGTGGTATCAGCGTGACCTACCAAGACGGTACTAACGACATCGACTTCGTAGTCGACAACGTCACCGCTGCTATGCTTAACGCCGAAGACTTCGGCTCCTTCACCTGCAACGGCACTACCTGTTCCTTTGATAATGACGAAGGCTATATCATCGACGGAAACACTGGCTGGAACAATAGTTACGGCTTCATCACTGACGCTAACGATACTGTTTCAGAAGCTGAACTGGATAACGCTTTTGCTGGGGGTGGAACGGGATATGTTTGGTTCGATGACTCAACTGACACTGTCTCTACCGAGACCAGTCTTGCCGACGCGTATGTTTCTGACACCCTAACCATCAGCTCTGGTGGAAGCGTCGCTGACGGTGCTCTGTCTGCTAACGTCTCACTCCTTGGATCAGCTATTAATGCAACTGAACTAGCTTCGGAAGACTTCGGCTCCTTTACCTGCAACGGCACCACCTGTTCCTTTGATAATGACGAAGGCTTCATCACCGACGGAAACACTGGCTGGAACAATAGTTACGGCTTTATCACTGACGACACCTCAGTGGCTAAGAATCATTTAGTTAACTCAGGCACCTTAGGCTTTGACTGGAGTGATAGTGAAGTTTCTAACACTTTAACCATTGGGGTTGGTTCCACTGTGGCGGACGGGGCACTATCAGCTAACGTTTCTTTATTAGGTAGCAGTATCGCCTCTAACGAAATCGCTAACGGCACCATAGTGGAAGCAGATTTGTCAGCAGATAACGGGGCAGTCGATGGAGACTTCTTGCAATATGATTCCACAGGAACAAACTTTGTCTGGCGTAGTGGCTCAGAAACTCTGTCAGACATTGGCGCAGAAGGAGATTTGGCTAATGAAGCAGGTCTATACGCTGCGTTATCTGACGTATCTCGATTTTGGGAAGCAGGGGATACTATTAACTCAGGAACTCTGACACTCGATTCGCTCTCTTTTACTGGCACCTTAAATCATGAATATGGCGGCTTAGAATTAGATATTTCTAGTATCGGTACAGGAGACATCTTAGCTGGAGCTTCTGCTGGTACCTTAGAAATTGTAGACGGTGGAGCGGCAAGTGATGGAGATGTGCTGATGATACAAGCTGACGGAACAGTAAATTTTGAAACTCCGGCACCTGGGGGAGCCTTCACCTCCTCAGGAGGATATACATATTTGAATACTATTGGTGACAGCGTAGGTATAGGCTCCTCTTCACCTTCTTCAAAACTAACCGTTCAAGGAGATTCTGGAGGACTAGAAAACTTATTCTCATTAGCAACCTCTACGGGATACAGTCTATTTTCAGTTTCAAGTTCTGGAGATGTTGATATAAACGATGGAGCATTTTTCTACGATATTTCTGAGAACACGACTGCTATTGAACGCCTGGATCTAGGTAACGTTGAGTTTGAGGAAGATGCTGGTTGGGTCAGCTGGATTGACTTAGACGTTACTTCCAGCGCAGCTTCGGGTGATGTGATGGCATACTCTGCACAAATTGATGCTTCGGAATTACTTACTGTCTATGGTGAGGCAGATGGTAGTGGAGGTACACAGTTACGTCGAGTGTATGTTGGTGATGTCGATTCTGGAGTATTGAGTTCTTCTAATGTTCCAGACGGTTCGTTTATTGTTGGAGACGGTATTATCTGTGTTGATAATGCTGGCGGGGCTAACTGTGACGATGCGTCACGAACAGCCGGCTACTTATACGCTGAATCTAGCTCAGTAACCGCAATCGACTTAGCGGAAAATTATCCAACTCGCGACACATCTATTGAGGCAGGGGAACTCGTGTCTCTGGCACCAAAGTTTGACGAAGTATGTACCGAGATTGATGAAACAGGTGAATCACGATGTAAGGATAGTGATACATCCTCAGTGCCACTAGTTGAGCGGGCAGAACATAACGAAGAGAAGGTGCCGACGTTGTTAGGGGTTATTTCAACCGAACCAGGTATCTTGCTTGGTGGTTTTGGGGCAGGGGAAATGACTGGTTACCATAAAGTACCAGTAGCTCTTAGTGGTCGTGTACCAGTGAAAGTAACAAATGAAAACGGTATTATTACTCCAGGTGATCATATTGTTCTGTCAAAGACTATGCCGGGTTACGGTATGAAGGCTGATGAGCCAGGTACTTCAGTAGGATTGGCTCTGGAAGGATTTTCTCCAGTGAGTGTCGCAGACAAGGTAGATGTAGGTACGGACGACACTATTGAAACTACAATGGAGGTTTTGGATAATGAGGGAGTTGAGTATGAAACAGTAAAGAATAAAAGAGCTAAAAAAGCTACTAGTTCAGATGATACTAGAAGCTCAATAGATAGGGAATTGGAGACTGGAGAAGATGATGAAATTGTAGAAAATATTGTTAACGTAAACACCACAGATGTTGCTACTGGAACGATTATGGTCTTCGTCGATCTTACTCCAATTTACTTTGACGAATTAGACACTGTACTAGCAGAAAGCGGGTTCTTGGATGCTAGTGAAGAAGATGTACCTTCTAAGCGAAGTTGGGTAGATTTCTTAGCTTGGATAGGAGTAACTCTTAAAGAGAAAATGGTAGCTTTTGTAAATGTAGCTACTGAAAGTCTAACGGTTGGTACTGCAGAAACTCCATCTGGCATCACTCTATACGATGAAGTGACTGGCGCACCATACTGTTTGGTGATGAGAGGCGGGGTTATGACTTCACTGGCAGGAACTTGTGCAGAGGTAGATGTGAATACTCCTGCATTTAATCCTTCTGCAACGGTAGACACTAATGCAAGCAGTACCGATAATAGTGGTGGAGATGTGCATGATGTAGATAATTCCACCGGCGATTCGGTTACTGGTGACACGTCAACTACAAGCAGTACTTCATCTATTTCAGTTGCTCTGCTAGGGGATAGTACTGTTACTCTTTCTCTAAATGAACAATATACAGACATGGGTATAGAGGTTTCAGGAGCATCAGACGACGCCTATCAGTACACACAAACAGTAGATGGTGCTGAAGTTACTGAGGTTGTGCTTGATACCTCCACTACTTCTCAATACGAGATTGTTTATCAGGTGGTGGACTCCAATGGTAGTGTCGCTTCGACCACCAGAGAAGTGTTGGTACAATCAAGTACTGGTCAGTCTGCAGAAATGAACGACTTAGACAGTGTTTCCACTACCTCAGACAGCTCGTCGCCTGGTGAGACTATCAGCACCACTACTACCGATGAGACAGAAGAGGTGTTCGTAGATGAATCTACTGATACTGTCGATGGTAAGAGCACAAGTACACCTAATGACAATAGTGCCAGTACAGAAACTCCGCCCGTAGACGATACTACTACCTCAGAAAAAGGGACGATTGATGAAGAAGAGATTGAGACTGACTCTATACCAGACACTTCGAGTACAAATGAAGGTTCAACTGCTAATGCGACCGACGAATCAACTGGAACGTAATTTATATTTTAATATATGAGTAACAGAGAAAAAAAAGAACAAAGAAAAACAGAATTTTCTTTCATTACCAAACTTCTGATCATGATTGGGGTGTGTGTTGTAGTGTCACTGCCATATATTTCGTATAAAGCATTTGGGTTAACTACCTTTGGCGTTACCTTGACTAGTAATCCTAATTTGGAGTCCGGTTTGGTGGGGCACTGGACTTTCGATAGTTCTACAGTCAGCACCAGTTCGGTGTCTGACAGGGTAGGGAGTAACCACGGTCTTTTTTCTGGGTGTGATTACGATAAAGTTGTGTCAGATTTAGCACCTCAGTTTCGGTGGAATTTTGCTGGTGACGCCAATGATAGTAGTGCTAATAGTCATGATCCAACCTCTACAGTAGGGTCTCCGAGTTTCCCGTCTGACCAATTAATCAATTGTTCTGATTTTACCACTAGTTTGCTTTTAGACGCTGATGAGGGATATATATATATCCAAATAGTAATGATATAAATACCTATACAAATGGTACAGGGGACTATTTTGCAGTTTCTCTTTGGTTTGAAGCTGATAATTTACCTTCAACGGGAACTAATGGTCAGGTGCTTTATGAGCAGGGTGGAGGAAATGACTCTCTTTCAGTATATACCCATAATGGATATATATTATGTACCATGGTTGAAGACAGTGGCTCCTCTGAGCCAAACATTGACTCCGTCGCTTACAATGGAATAAGTACAGATACCACATATCATTTAGGATGTATTTGGGATCCCTCCCAGAGTAATTTACGTATGTATATTAACGGTCAATTAGTAGATAGCGATACATCACTAGCGGTTGGTTCAGATTTATCCTCACATGCAGGTGATGTGGCTATTGGTGGCGTAGGATCTGCAGCACCAGATAATTGGAGCGGAGATCAGATAACTGACACGTTTGAGGGAAGTATTTCTGATTTGGCTTACTGGGGAGTAAATGATGACGACGCAGTGACGGGCTCTGATTTTGCAGATATTTATAATGCCGGAATTGCTAAAAAAATTGTCAAAGCAACACCAGGAACACTCGGCCAAGCACTTGGGTTTGATGGGGTAGACGACAAGGTTTTGATACCCGCAAACACCGATTATGATTTTACTGGAGACTACACCTTATCGGCTTGGGTGAACACGGCTTCAATAGGTAGTACTGAAGGTATTATGGGTAAATACAGTGCCAATGGTTGGGGAATGAATATTAGTAATATTGGAAAACCAAACTTCGGATCACATAGTTGTTCAAACTTTGACGGAACGACAGTTATGGAGACTGGACAATGGTACCACTTAACCATGGTGTATCGAGAAAGTGGCACCGAAGAAATTTACGTCAATGGAGTATCAGATGGAACAGGAAGTCTCTCAGATGGTAACTGCAATGCAGATACTAGCGATGTGGTTATAGGTATGTATCGCGATAGTACTTATTTTGAAGGGATGGTTGACGATGTGCGTTTATATAATCGACAGTTATCTGAGGAAGAAATAGAACGTTTACATGGTTTAGGAGCTACTACTCACATAGGTACCTCCATAAATAATAATTCAAATTTAGACACGAATGCAATTGCACACTGGACGTTTGATGGTAAAGATTTATCGCCCACGACTGCAAGCAGTCGTATAAACACTGGTGCTGGTACAGATGGAAGTGTTCCTTCTGGTCAGAGTAGACCTACACCATCTTTTGGTAAAATTGGCCAATCGCTTGAGTTTGATGGAGGTAGTGATGGTAGTTTAGATTACGTCACTATTTCTAATATTGCTGACGATATTGATACAGACAAAGGTGCTATTGCAGCGTGGGTGTATGTGCCTTCAGCTGAGCTGGGCTCCAATGACTCTATATCTATAATTGAGTTTGGCGAGCAGACGGCTTCTGCTGGTAATTATATTTCGTTACGGATAGATACTAGTGATCAGTTTAGGTTTCGGTATCGAGCGTCTGATGTTAATTACAATGCTCCGGTAGAACTTGCAACAAGTTACACCGACACATGGACTCATCTAGTCGGGGTGTGGGACGCAAGTGATAATTTACATCTGTATGTGAATGGTGAATCTGTTGGATCTAACCCTAGATCCGCTAATATTTCTCCTGCTGTACTTGACCAAGGTAGGATAGGTGCTGATGCTGTGGGTACAGTTTCAGAGGGGTTCGGAGGTAAGATTGATGACGTTCGAGTGTACAACGATGCTTTATCGGAGGAAAAGATTAGAAGACTTTATGAACTAGGAGCTACTACTCACATAGGTACCACTGTTACTACTAATCCCAATCTCGAAAATGGTTTGGTGGGGCATTGGACATTTGATGGACCTAGTATAAGTACTACTTCAGTCTCAGATCGGGCAGGAAGTAATAACGGAGTGTTTTCTGGTTGTGGTTACGATCAGACAGTCTCAGATCTTAGTCCTGAGGTACGGTGGAACTTTAGTGCCGACGGAGATGATGATAGCGGTAATGGACATAATGTGGTTACGACCACGGGGACGCCTACCTTTCCATCAAATCAGTTAATACCGTGTTCTAATTTCACTACCAGTTTATTGTTAGATGCCGATGAGGGGTATATTTATGATAACAGCACCGAAATGAACACTTTCACTAACGGGACGGGAGATTATTTTGCAGTTTCTCTTTGGTTAGAAGCAGATACGCTCTATGGTTGGGGCGTTAGTGATGGGCAGGTTATTTACGAGCAAGGCGGCGCGTCTAACTCATTGTCTATATATACTTACAATTACGCAGTTTATTGTACTATGGTTGAGGGTAGCAATACCGACTCTGTTGGCTATTCTATAAGTATAGATACTATATATCACTTAGGATGTATTTGGGACCCATCTCAGAGTAATTTACGTATGTATATTAACGGTCAATTAGTAGATAGCGATACATCACTAGCGGTTGGTACGGATTTAGCTCCACATGGAGGTGATATTTCTATTGGAGGTATAGGAGCTACTGCCCCGGACAATCATTCGGGTAACCCTATAACTGATACCTTTTCAGGTAGTATTTCCGACATGGCTTATTGGGGGGTGAATGATGATGACGCAGTTTCTGGGTCTGATTTTGCAAATATTTATAATGCTGGAATAGCCAAAAATTCAGCAAAAGGTGTGCCGGGAAAAATAGGCCAAGCCTTAGAGTTTGACGGGGTGGACGATTCAATAGATGCCGGAACCGACGCCTCTTTATCGTTCGATTCGACCGATAGCTACACGTTGGCTGCGTGGTACAAGGGTGCTGGTGCACCAGGGGCTCTCATTACTAAAATGGATGCGTCAAGTAATTTTAAAGGATACGAACTTGGTATTGAACCAACGACGGGCTATGCTTCGATGCGTTTGGTTAATTCGTGGAGTACCGATGCTCTTAAAGTGGTTTCTGATGTGCAAATCAATGATGACCAATGGCATCACGTTGTAGTTACCTATACTCCACAAATTGACCAAGACGGATATCGAGGACCAAGCGGGGTTAAAATATTTGTAGACGGAGCTGAAACCACTCTAACTACCGACAACCACAATCTTACATCAACAGACACCTCTCCCAATGTGCCATTTAGAATCGGTGCTCGGTCTGATATTGGTGACAGTATTAACAATCCAATCGAAGGGTTAATTGATGACGTGCGGGTGTATGACCGCGAACTTTCCGCAAAGGAGGTACAACGGCTCTACGAACTGGGGTCTTGATGCTAGATTCACTAAATATAAATAATTATGAAATATTGGTTAATTAAAAATGAGCCCGACTGTTATTCAATCGACGACCTGAAACGGGATAAAGTCGAGATTTGGGACGGTGTCCGTAATTATCAAGTGCGAAACATGATGCGGAATGATATGAAGAAGGGAAATGCGGCTATTTTTTATCACTCAAACGCTGGTAAAGAAACCGGAGCCGTTGGGGTTATGACTATCTGCAAGGAGGCTTATGTCGACCCAACTCAGTTCGACCCAAAGAGCGAACATCCAGACCCAAAATCGAGTAGAGATAATCCACGTTGGTTGGCGGTTGATGTCAGGTATAAGAAAAAACTCAAGCGATTAGTTTCCTTACAAGAGATGAAAGAAGTCAAAGCTCTTCATGGAATGAAAATATTACAAAAAGGTAATCGTCTTTCAATTACTCCAATTACAAAAACCGAGTTCGATAAAATAGTGGCTTTGTCAGAGAAATAATATGAAAATTGGTTTTTTCGACTCTGGTTTAGGCGGACTCACTATACTGAAGGCGGTGGCAAAGGAGCTGCCTGATTACGATTATATTTTTTATGGAGATACGGTTAATTTACCTTATGGTAATAAAACCGAAGAAGAGGTTTATAACTTAACCTTAAAAGGGGTTGAGTACTTAATTACAGCTGAATGTACCTTAATAATAATTGCCTGCAATACAGCTTCTGCAGAAACCCTGCGTAGACTGCAGACCGAGTACCTGACAACTAAGTCCGCTAATCTTAAAATTATCGGTGTGATTAGACCGACAGTGGAATCGATAGACTTGTCTGTCAGTCTGTCTATTTCGCTGCTTGCTACTAAAAGAACGGTTGAGTCGAATAAGTACCAGATGGAGTTAACTAAGTTAAATAAAAATAATCAGCTGATACAAATTTCAGCTCCAGATCTAGTGCCACTGATAGAAATTGGTGACCTTGAGCTTGCAACTGAGCATGCAATAAAATTGATAGATGAAGAGGGAGGGGAGAGCGGTGTGGTTGTGCTCGGATGTACTCATTACACTGAAATTAAAAAACTGCTAAGGAGTCACTATGGAAACCAAAAAATAATTTTGTCGCAAGACGAAATCATTCCTAAAAAATTAAAAGATTATCTAGAACGTCATCCGGAAATAGAATCTCGGCTATCGAGAGGGGGTGAGAGAAATATCCACCTAACCGAACACAAACTATACTTCGATAAAATCCTACAACAGCTGTTGGGAGGGGTATATCTAGAGGAGTAAAAAACATAGCTTTAAATACTCCCTAACGTCGCACAATATATCTTTTGCGACATAGAGGCAAAGCCTTCTATGTCGTATATTGGTATGCTGTATAAGCTATATGTTAGCTAATATCTAGGTCTGTATATATAGTACTGCGCTTATGTAGCTTAAGTAGTTCAGCTGGTCGCTCGTTTAGATTTGCATCAGTCTGATTAAGTTCAGTTAACACTTTTAGTTTACTTTGACCTGATACATATCCAATTAATTCATCAGCGTTGTTTAGTATCCAGCCTGGTGTAAATGAGGCTCTAGAATCGATTTTAAGACCTTCTAGATGTATCGGTACGTACATCTTGTCGTCTTGATAAGTCTTCCGAAACGATACTTCGTCCATGGGAAAAATTCCGGCTGTATGACCGTCGGTGCCAACTCCTAGTATAAAAATTATTTTTGGATTAATTAGTGTAACTAAAATTTCTGAAAATTTTTTTTCAATTCGTTCCGCAAACTCACTAGCTGTTTCTTCGGGTTTTGCTGAAGTGTCAACTAGCTTGGATAAAATAGGATGATTTAGATAACAACTTTTTATCTGTAAAAAGTTGTTAATTTTATCCTCCCCACTCACCCTTTCGTCCCCTGTCATAAATATTGTGCGACATTCAGTTTTCCGGCATAAGGTTTTTTCGCTTGCTTTGTTCATACATTCTTGATGAAAGCATTCCTCTCCTGGATGTATATATTCAATAATGTCCAAAGCAGACCCACCAGCTAATAGACACATTAAATCTCCATTGTGTGTCTGGATTATGTTGTTTATATGCTTCCCTACTTCTCTAGCAGGATCGTTGGTTATTATTAGTTTAGACATCTTTAGTGAGTGGTAATCGTATTGCAAATAGCTTACGTGAGATAGGTATGCCCAATGGCCTGATTGTTTTTGGGTGATTTTAAGCCTGTATTCAACACTAGTGCAGTTCTGTCTGAGTCAGAAGTCTATTTTCTACTTCAGGGATATTATCCATAGCACCGTAGTCAATCTAGCCCAGAAACCCGCCTTGCAAGCGGGCTTCCATTCGGGTAAGTTCCTACGATGTCTTACATCGCATATTTATATTAACACCTTTTACACAGTATTATCCACTAAATAATCAGTACTTTTCCACAGCAGTTTCCTCTATCGAGGTGGCAGATAAAGCATGGGGTCAATATAAGCGTCAATAGCAGCCACGGGAGTGGAGGCTGGTCCACAACTGGTTACCGTCTTGATTTCGTTAAACTTACGCACGTTTACTCCCTCTTTTGCATATACAGTGAAGTGTAGGTGTGGGCCAGTTGAGAATCCAGTACTTCCTACGTAGCCAATAACATCTCCCGTACTAACTTTTTGTCCTGGTGATACAGATATTAAGTCTTGATGGGCGTACAAGGTTGTTAGTCCGTTAGAGTGATCCACTAGAGTCCATTTACCCCAAGAATAACAACCGGGAACTAAATCAGTATTACCCGTAGCTCTCACTGTTCCGGTCAACGGAGCATAAATCGCTGTTCCTCGTGGTGCTCCAAAATCTACACCTGGGTGATAAGCTCTTCCTCCGTAGGCGGCCGCATTCCTAGCTGCGAATTCAGTTCCACCAAAAAGTTGAGTTATGATTACGTTCTGAATTGGCCAACTGAAGACCATTGTTCCTGGGGTCGGAATAGTATTTGGATCCAGAATAAATTGTAGTTTAGATTCAAATTCTCTAAGCTCTTTCAAAATATTTTCTCGGTCGCTTTCTTGTCTAGCTAGTAGTTGCTGATAGCTTTGCTCTTCGCTTTTGGTTATTTCTAGCAACTCAGCTTGTTCAGCTTTGGTGTTAGAAAGAATTTGGTTTTGATCGGAATACTGATTTTTTAATGAGCTCAAGCTGTTTCTCTTACTTTCACTCTCTTCTCTTTTGGTTTGCAGTATTTCTTTGGCCTGACTTAATTCCGAAACTTTTGTATAAAGGTTGTCGCGTATACTCTCGTGGGCATCATATGTGCTCCAAAACTCTGAAAGCTTTTGATTGCTGAGAAGCATCTCAATTAGCGAGTCTTCTGCGTTCTTGTGTTGTGAACGAATAAGTTCACTGATCCCAGCCTGAGCAGAGTCGATATCTTTTTCTGTACGATTTATCTCTAGTACGAGTTTATTAATTTCTAAGTCAGTCGAGGTAATTTGATTTTCTGTTTTAGAAATTTCAGCATTTACTTTTTTTCGTTCTAATTCCAATTTGTTTATGGCCGATTGTAGAGTTTTTCTTTCGGCGCCAACTTCCTGCAGCTCTGCTGAGTATTTGGCTATCTCTGCTTCAATTTCCTGTAGTCGATTACTTCTGTCGGCTATTTCGTCACGCAAAACTTCAATTTCTGAGTTAGCAAAAACACTTGGTATGTTTGACCAGATCAGACTAGGAATTATCAATCCTAAAAAAAATGCTACGAACAAGTGGGTTTTCATTGTTAGCCTATTTTATCACAAGCCACTTTAATACGAGCCAGGGTTTCTTCTTTACCAATAATGTGAGCTATTGTAAATGGATCAGGTGACTTGTCGCGGCCTGATAAAGACACTCTGAGTGGCCACAGTACTTCCCCTCGGCCTGTTTCATCCGCATAGGACCAGATTGACTCTTTGATTTTATCAGGTGAGGAAAAATCAGCTTCTTTAAGCAAATCAAGTAGTTTTTTTAGTCTTGGTAATACGTTATTCAATTCTGGATCTTTTTTCCACTTAAGTAATTCCTCCCTGTAGTCAGGTTTACTAAATACCCAGTCATATTCCCCTGCCTCAAAGGTTTTTGTAATCTCTGATTTAGTATGAACTCTCTCAAAAACCACTGGTACTAATTTGGTAATTGTTTCCGTAGTTAACCTTGTGTTAACTTGAGCTGAATCATCAATGGCTGATTTAAGATAATTTTGTAAAAATTCATTCGATTGCTTTTCTAAATAGACTTTATTCATCCATTGCAATTTTTCTATATTGAAGGCTCCGCCGGATTTTTGAATTTTTTCTAAAGAAAAGAGATTGACTAAGTCTACCTCACTGAATATTTCTTGATCTCCACCAGGATTCCAACCAATTAAAGCTAGAAAGTTACACATTGCTTCTGGTAAATATCCATCACTTCTATACTCCAATAAATCTTTAGCACCGTCTCGTTTACTCAATTTCTTTTTCCCGTCAGAACCCATAATTGGTGGCAGGGTCACAAATTTAGGATATTGAATCTCTAAAGCGTCATAGATACTTAAGTATTTTGGCGTGCTAGGAATAAATTCTTCTCCACGCATGACATGTGTCACTTCCATTTCAATGTCATCAACGATGTGTGCGAAGTTATAGGTAGGATAACCGTCTGCTTTGATCAGGATAATGTCGTCCAGCATTTCTTCACCGGCGGTTAGCTTTCCTCGTACTTCATCATGCCACTCGTATCTCTTTACTACCGGAGTTTTAAATCTAAGTGGTGTTTTGCCGTCCCACTCAGAAAATTTATCCGGTCTATGAGCCCTGTATAAAAACGGGCGGTTAGTTTTTTTCGCTTCCTCACGAAATTTCTCTATATCATCTTCGGTAAAAGGATCTGGGTAAGCCAATCCTTTTTCAATTAGTATTTCTGCATATTTCTTGTAAATGTCTAGTCTTTCAGACTGCAAACAAGTACCAAATTCACCAGGCTTATCCGGACCAAAATTCCAGTTAATTCCTAACCACTTCATTGATTCCATGATGTGTTTAATCGAGCCCTCTACTTCCCTAGCTTTGTCCGTATCTTCTATTCGCAGAATAAAAGTACCGTCATTCTTTTTGGCGAATAAATAAGCGTACAAAGCAGTTCTAACACTTCCTATATGTAGATATCCAGTGGGTGACGGTGCAAACCTGGTTACAATTTTGTTTGATTTATGATCCATGTTCTTGTCCAATTGATATTAAAATATCAGAAATTTTCTTTGCTGAGCCCTCAATATAAAATGATTTAGCAGCTACTGACATTTCTTGGTATTTAGTTGTATTTTCTATAATAGTGTTAATTTCTTGTGCCAGCAAGCTTTCTGTGAGATTTTGCTCCTCAATCACAGTCGCTGCTCCGGTTCGAGCGTAAGCATAAGCGTTAGTCCTCTGATCACGACTAATGTCTTCTGGTATAGGAATTACTATAGACGGTTTAGCGTGATTAGCTATTTCAAATAAGGTTGTACTTCCAGCCCTGGTAATTACTAGGGCTGAAGCCTGTAACAGAGCTGATATGGTAGAAGCTTCAAGTTTTCCTTCAAGGTAATAATCCTTTAGGTATGGCGTATTTCCCAGCAGGCTCTGGGCCGACAACCTCATTTCCTCAATATTTGCTGGACCAGTTTGGTGAAAAATTCGGTAGTGAGGTAGTAGCGTGTCTAGTGATCTAATGATTATATTATTAATACGGTCAGCACCAGATGATCCTCCGGTTACATAAATCAAGGGCTTGTCATTTGCTATACCGAGAACGGCAAATGGATCATCGCTGGTGGCAATAACTTCCCTTCGTAGAGGTATTCCAGTTAAAGCTGTTTTTTCTCCAGGAAAGAATTTAGCAGCGTCGTCATATGAAATTGCTACATATCGAGCGGCTTTCGTTGCGATTTTATTGGCTCTGCCTGGAACGGCATCAGACTCATGGATTACTATAGGGATTCTTAGAAATCTGGCCGCCAGTAGTACCGGTATACTAGTATATCCACCTTTGCTAAATATTACGTCAAGGTAAATTAAAAAAAGTTTGATGATAGCTACTGGAACTCCGAAGAAATTTCTAAAAGCATCAAAAAAGTTTTGAATAGAGAAATATCGTCTCATCTTCCCTGCCGGACAGTATACGTATTTA
>Ga0136558_1000876_pt1 | contig 16063 bp, 28 predicted proteins | sample AntRauTorckE6833_FD_101391 | JGI IMG/M metagenome (GOLD analysis project Ga0136558, IMG submission 101391) | Saline lake microbial communities from Rauer Islands, Antarctica - Metagenome Torckler E6 #833 | ecosystem: Environmental > Aquatic > Non-marine Saline and Alkaline > Saline | place...
ATCCGCTTGAACTCCCGTTCAATTGCTCATTGGGCTTTTTTGTTGAAATCGTCAATGAACTCGACGCGTTCGCCGTACATCTCGTCTACCGGCTCCTTATCCCTTTGGTGTCGAGGATGGCCCAGAACTTGTTGGGGTTGTCGAGCGATTTGTAAACCATGTGTCTCATTACTCGATCTCCTCTGTTTCGATGCTGAACATCTGTGAATCCTTCAGCCATGAGACGTAGGCTCGCTGCGGAACCATTGGCCCCATTCGCATAGCTTCCATAAACTGCTGTTCGCCGCTGTTCTGAAACCACACCTCGAACTCACCCTTGGTCTCCTCGTCTTTGAACGCGAAGATGCTCAGGGGACTGACCTCTTTGTCAGTCGAGACGAAGTCGGTGACCACCTTCCGACGCTTCTTAACCTCGGTTATCTCGAATGGACCACTTTCGTCGAAGGTGGTGTGGCACTGTTGCTCGGTGAGACCGTGGAACCACTGCATCCGCCAGTAGCGACCATCTCTATCCTTACAAATGGTCTCCTTGTACTGACTCCAGCGGTTCGTCCACAGATCATTCTGCTCGACCATCTCGTACCGATGCTCGAACTCGCCGTCTTCGGCGTACTCCTCCTTCCACTCCTCATCATCGTAGGTTCCGGCGTGGTGACCACGGGCGAACATCGTTGCTTCTTGCTCGCTCAGCTCTCTCTTTTCAGCCGTCTTCTTCCTCCAATAGTTCAACAATTTCCCAACTTACCCAGCGTGTCAACGTCCAAGGTAGCCCCTCGAACGTGCCACTGAACCTGATAACGTAATCTCGGGTCCGGGCGCAGTAGTGTGTAATCTTGCCTATACCCATGCCCTCAACCTTCGCCCTCCTTCCTATCCTCTTCATCGCCTACCGCCTTGATACTCAATGTCTTCTCGTTCATGGAAACCTCAACGGGCTTACAGTATTTGAAAGCATCTGTGAGGATACCTACCTCGTCATCACTTGGCCACAGGGCCACCTCCAGGCTGATAACAGCGTGGTGTCCGCTGTGTGCCCGGAGGTTGAAGGTGTAGCCAACAATGAGTCCTTCTGCGGGACCACCGATGGGCGTGATATCTGCCTCATCACTGCTCATCCTCTCAACCAGTATCTTCATTGCGTTCCTCCTTCATCTTCTCCCAGACCCAATCGTTGATCATCTTCTGCTTCCTCTTCTGAAAGAACTCCTTGGCACGGATGAGACCGAAGTGTTTGTACTTGTCGCGGATACTGTTAATGACCTCTACCTGAGTGATCTCTCCGTCGAGAGCCTGCTCCAACAGGGCGTCTGTGTCTTCTGCGATGTTGCTCACAATTAGCCTAGGTTATCTGAAGTGAAGTGATTGTACGGCTTCTTCCGCGACGGCTTGTCCACGGTGATGAGGCAGTTGGTGGCTGGCCACGTCTTACCGTTGGTCATGACCATCAACTTGTTCTTGTTGCGATCCCTGTATCCCGGCTGGGTGTAGGAGTAGCCCTTGATGGCTTCGGGACTGAGCCGCTGGAGAATCGACTTCATCGAACTCAGCTCCACAGCGCAGTACCTCTCCAGTACCTCTTTGTCCCACCCGCTGTCTCCCCATGTGGCCGTGAACAGGAACTCGGCAACAAGGTCGGGCCTGTTCAGTGCCGAGAGGTAACCCACGAAGTGGTCGGGCACGGAATGGTCGAGGTCTTCGAGTGGCTGCAGCTTAAAATCCTCGTCACGACCGATCATCCACGGGCAGTCCGTAGTGAACCAGATGGCTCGCCTCATCATCTCTTCGTCCAGCCAGACCTGAATCAGCGTGTTCTGCGGTGGTCGTACGCCGTCACGAATGATGAGCCGACCACCGGGCTTCAGCGCCTTGTACGCTGACTCCACGGCTCGGTACCAAGCCTTGTCGCCCATGCAGTCGACACAGACCTTGTGCTGTTCGTCCCGGTCGTCAGCTTCGATGTTGAAGTTGATGCCAACGAAGCTTCCCGCCGACCAGACCTCATGGAGCACCGAGGATAGAACCACGGTGTCGAAGAACCCTTCGCCGTAGTATTGCGCCACGTCTTGGGCACCGACTTGTTCCACTTGGTCGTCAGCCGGGTTGAGGTCACAACCCCACACCTCTTCGACTCCGGCGATTCTCTCCATCCTTCGGGTCAGGACGCCGTCTGCAGCTCCGACATCGAGCACCTTGGTGCCACGCTTCCAGCAACTGTACCGCCCACAACAGGAGTTGACGGGTGATATTTGCGGGGAAAATCAGTAGCAGTCCAGCTACAATAGCCGGTGTCGCTCTCATTCATTGCTTCAACCTCTCCATCCTTCTCCTCCTTCCATTATCTCAACTGGCACCACGGTGTAGTCCGGGGCCTTCTTGTACTCTCGACAGGCAACGATTCGCTTGATACCGGCGTTCACGAGGATGCCGTAGCACCAGACGCACGGCATGTCAGTGACGTAGGCGGTAGCACCCTCGATGGATGCACCACGACGCGCAGCCGTTGCAATAGCGTTCATCTCGGCGTGGACCGCCCAGCGACAACTGCTCACCTCTTGACCCTCGGGGTGGCCGTGGTTAACGGCGTCGCAATGCGGTGCATTTCTAGGACTTCCATTGTATCCCATAGCAATCTGTTGGTGATCTTTGACTAAGACGCAACCGACACTTCTCCTGTCACACGTTGCCCGCAATGCGGCTGTAAAAGCAATTCTCATAAAATAATCATCCCAACTCGGTCTATCCTTCACCCTACCTCCACCGTGATAACCCCTGTAGGACTGTTGCGTTTCAGAATGGCGATAAACTCTTCTCGCGCCTTCTTGTTACCCTTCATCTTCATCTTCGTCTCCGTACAAAATCTGGGCACCCTTCACAATGAGGAAGATCTCGTCGGAGGGGATGCCTTCTGCCTCCAACCTTTCCACAGCTTCAGCCTCGGTGCAGAACCACAGGCTGTTAGCCACCCTCTGGACCTGCTTTTCATAATCCATGTTAACCTCGGTTAAATGATGCAGCTATTTCCACCGCCGCAGCAAACCATGACGAACAGCATCAGGATTGTCAACCACATGAGAAAGTGCTCTTCCATGTCAACCCTTTGGTAGCAACCAGACTACGATGACGGATAAAAAGATGAACATTCCAAAGATTTCCATATCACTCCTTAAAAGCTAGACGCTGCCTTCCAACGTCTTTGTAGTAACGTATCTTGATCCTGTTGAGGCCATGCTTCATGTCATCACCGAGCAGCTTCTTTGCTACCGGATAATTGAGGTCGGCGATGCCTCGGTACTCACAGCCCTCAATCGGGGTGACACCTAGGTGCCACTCACCATCGGGACACGTCATCCCGTAGGGGCCGCGATCCGCCGACTTCGCCCAGACCCGTCGACCCCTGTACTCTAGGAGCACCCAGCGGCCCAACGGAATCGTTCGACTCGCAATGGTCATACCATCGGGAGTAATCGGCTGGCCATTGGCCATCGTCCCATTTCCTCTCAGCCCGTGGTCACCATGAGGCGAATTGTAGAAGCTCGCCCGTCCGCTTAGTACCACAGGTGGAACTTCCACCTCTGGAACCTCGGGTGAACCACTCATCATGACCACGAGCACAGCTATCTTGATCACACTCATTGGATTCCCGTGACATAATGAGCGTTGTAGTCCTCGTCATACGGGAAGTAGCCCATGATTTCACCACCACGGATCTGCCGGATGATCTCGGCCCACCGGTCCATGATCCTCGCCTCTCCGTAATCCATCCAGAAGTAGTCCCTTCCGGTGAACCTACTGACCATTGCCTCGATTTCGTGAGTCGCATGGATAGGAGCACCAAGTTCGTTCTTTACCAAGATGTTCTGAGTATAGCCTCGTTCCTCCCAGAAAGAGCGCATGGTGAGTAGCGTCGGTAGAACAAGAGCGTATGAAGTTGGGAACCATACGGGGTGTCTGATGTAGTCGATGGCGTGTACCAGTTCGTGGCGCACCATCAAGTACGTGTAATAGTTCGTCAAGTCCTTGGACTTGCCTTGTTGCAGGTAAATCGTCTTGCCCACCGTGGTGGCGTACAAAACGTTGAAATTGGCAACAAACAGGGCACCCAACCAAAGGATGATGGCGTGGATGAAGTTGCCGGGCTTGTCGTGAACCTTGTTCTTGACGGTGATACCGTGCTCGTCAAGGTACTCTTGGAGATGTTTCGCTCGTGCGTCTGTAATCGTTGGCTTACTCATCTTCTTCCTCTACTTTCTGAAGAGGGTAAATTCGTTCCATGTATGACGGCGGCACCTTGTCGGTCCACAGCATCATACCTGTGAGTACGTAGGTGAGGGCCCAGCCAAGGAATTCCTCTTCTTCTTCCTTTGTGGCCTCACCTGACTCTACTAATTCTTCTCTGTCATCGAATGGCTTCCAGCACTCTTCAGCTGTCACCTCTGTCCTTCTCGGAGCTATCACTGTCCTTCCTCTTCTCAACTGATGGTCGTTCAACATCTGCCTCTGGGCGTCTCGTGTACTCATCGTTCGTGGTAAGCGAGGGTGCCGGTGGGCACTTCATCGGGGGCGTACATTCAATCGTGCCGGTGAGCACTGAGCTAAGGTAGCCGCGACCTTCAACGTATAGCGTCGAGCCCTCTTGGGGCGGAAGGTGCTGTTCAATATACAGATCCAGCAACTCTTCCAGTTCGTCGAACTCCATGTTGTACAGATGGTCGACGAAATTGCCCTGAACCTCGCGGCCAATGATGTTGTAAACGAGTTGGCCGAATCTAAGATCTGGAAACCCCTTCCAAATCTTTTGGATCTTCCCTGTGACAACGAGTATCCTGGCTTCATCCTGCACGATGCGCCTCCACCCGTTCCTTGACACTCTTCCAGTGCTGCGAGAACTTCGCGTCCCATTCATCGGGCTCGTAGGTCACCGTGTACTCTTTGAACGCCTTTCCGTCCGGCGTCTCAACAAGGGTATCAACATCCTGCATACCGACGACCAGTCGACCACTGGATTTAATCAACGACTTCAACTCTTCTTTCGTATGGGTTGAGCAGGCGTTGATATTGATGGTGTTGTCTTCGTTTGAGAAGCTTGTGATATGGTTATCATGCGTGACAACCACTCCCTTCTCGTTGCGAGCCTTGGTGTAGGCTCCGTACGGCATCAACTCTAGCTCTAAAAATTCATACTTCATGTTAACCTCGGTTAATCAACCTCGGCAGACGAGATTTCCACACCTCGATCAGCCGAGCAGCTAAGACTGTAGTGACTTCCATTCCATGTCAGGCCAAACAAGAGGAACCAGATAGCGATAAAGCTGATGATGATGGGCAAGCACCCACATCCAATACTGGCTGACGAACTGCTCGAACTATTGTTGCTCATTTGCGTCTCCGAAATACCATGCGTTCATAACCCCGAAAAAGAGGTCGTTATCTAAGTCGAATTTCGTTGCGTCTCCGATGAGGGCATCAATGCCACACTTCGGACACAGGGCGGTACGTCTACCGTCCACCCACTCCGTGATCTCTTCGGTGCTACTGGTCTCAAGGCAGTGGAAGCAGCGAACCTCGGTGCTGCTCATTAGGATGAAGACGTGGTCGCTTGAAGTATCATGCGCCTTCTTCATGTTGTGCTGATTCATCTGCATGCGTTTCTTAGTACCCATAGCCGTCTCCATATCCGTATTCACAGGCGATATCTACACACGCCATCTCAAATAAAGCCCTGCCCGCATCCTCGGGGCTGAGCACAGTGGTGTTCGCTTGAATCAACCGAATCTTTGCCGGAAGCAAGCCGACAGGCTCTTTTTCAATGATGGTTGGAAGTAGCTTCTTCTCGGCTCGACGAGCGGCCCGACAGATGTACCTGATGCGACGGCTGAGTGCCTTCGCCTCGCCGGACTTTACGATCTCTTCGGTCTCATCGAAAAACTCCGCGCCACCATCCTTGTCGCGACACAGCAGCCTGTTGACTGCCTCTCTGGGGTGGCAGAACATGCGTACCATCGACATACGGTCGAAGTGGCGTGCAAAGGCTTTGTATCCCCGGTCCAAGATGTAGGTAAGGAATGGGCGGTCTTGAAGGAAGGAACCTTGTGACCGCTCGAACCCCTGATAGGCCGCAGTTGACATGAAACTGCGATCGAAGATAACCAAGCAGTTCATCTCCAGTTCCTCGACCAGCTTTGGAAGTGCTGTCTCGAAGTCCCTGAGATGAAACTCGGCTCGTGAGCCGGGAGCATGGTCTTCAGTGGGGTATGATGTGGGAAACTTGAAGGCGTGTACCGGGATCTTCAACTGCTTGCGAGCTATCTCTACGGCGTGCTTCACAGCCGTCGTCTTGCCACTTCCGTCGTGGCCGTCAACACAAAGGGCTACTTTCATTCGTCTTCTCCTATCTCAAGTACGGCCTCGATTTTATCCAGCCGTTTCTCAATCTCTTCTGTTTTCACACGGGCGAAATCCAGTGCTACGCCCATGCCAACCAGTGCCATTCCTACTAGTGCTATCAGGGGTGCTGCTTCCATTAACTCCACCTCAGCTTCTTTACCACCGCCGTGCCATCGTCTTGGAGCATTACGCCCTCTTCGCTTCCGGCGTCGATGTCATAGTCTCCTTCGTGTTCCTCTCCAAACAATGCTTGGCATTCCAGAAGGCCATCCTGAAGGACACCGGTCACCTTTTGGTTGAGGTAGAACAGGGCCTTCTCTCCGTATTGCTGGATGAGTCCTTCCACGAAATCATTGAGTTCCAGGAATGTAGCCTCATCCATAACGATCTGGTCAGTGAACTCCATCGTGGCAGACACTTCGTAGTCCACTGGACGAAACTTGATCTTCGCCTCGAACTTCTGGATGCGCTCAATCCTTTTCGGATTGTTGCGCATGATGGCTTCTCTTGTCAGTCCTTGCTCCATTAGCGTTTCCCTTGGCTGATGACGCCTACTTCGCACATACCCTTCGCTTCTTCAAACTCCCTTCTGAGGGAGCGTGGAGACTCCCAATCATCAAGGGTGACGCTGTCGGCGTCCTCTACTGAGAACTCAATCACACTGATTTCCCGTATGGACTCCAGTCTGCTCTTCTTAGATGCTCCAAACAGTGATTCATAGTGAAAGATGAGGGGAGCAACGTCGGCGGCATATTCAGCGGCCACCCACCAGCTTCCGGTCTCGGAGATAGCGTAAAACAGGCTTATTTCTTCCATCGCTACTTAACCTGGGTCAAACGGGGACTAAAACGACTCTTCTTCTTCCCACTTCACCGTGATAAACGGCTTGTCAGGGTTATTCTTGGTTCCGCTTCCATCACCTCGGTACTTCTTTCCCCAGCCGGTCAGGTCGTCATACTTCTGAACCCTCTCACCAAGGTCGATGTCGGCATCCTCTGGAATCTCCAGCCGCTCGACTGAGACCTCGTCTCCGTCTTCGTTGACGACCTGAGCCTCGGCATCGATCAACTCCTTGAGCAACTTTCGGGTAATCACAACTTCATACTTTGCTGTCTTTTTCTTCGGCATTATCTATCCTCGATTGGAACCCTCGGGAGATCCCGAGGGTCTTGGTATAAGTAAGAACTGAGGGGCCTGTTGATCCCAGCTATGCGGTCGCTGCCCCGTCGCGACCCAGCCAGCGCCACTTCTATCTTCGTCAGGTAGCGCTGCTCTGATTGCAGCCAGTACCCAGACTCTTCATCCTTCTTTTTCTTCGTCGGTTCCGTCATCTTTGTTCAACAGTACGTTGACCTTTTTGCCTACGGCCTTGCCGCATTCCTGAGCGAAGTTCTCGCAGAACTTCTTGGCCGTCGCCTCGGCGAGTTCTTGCCAGAACGGCTTCGTTGCCTCTGCTACTAGTTTGAATAATTATCCCTCCTTGCCAATGTCTGAAACTATGTCCGGCCTCTCTTTCTCGATCTCAGCGTCATTCTCGACTGGCTCCATAACTTCTGTGTCAGGTCGAGGTTGGTGTACGATATTGGCTGCACACCGCTGTTTGATTCCAGCACCAATCAACAATACCACGAGTATGAATGCCGCTCCGATGAGAGGCACATACAGCCTGATTTTGTCGTCAGTGTTCATCATCTTCCTCCATCGCTTCCCTGACGGCCTCCGCATCATCGCGAAGGACGGCGGTCACCTTTCCCAGATAGCGGTCACCTTTCCCAGATAATCGTACAGCACTCCTGCCCGGTAGATAACCTAGATGGCGTAGATGAGAACGAGCGTTCCAAGTAGTGTCAAAATCATATCTTCCTCAGTCCCAAAGTTCTGCCAACGCTGAAATCAGGTTGGCCTTGTAGTTTAGTTCGTCTGTCATCCCGGAATGAATCTCCGGGTCTGCAATTCCTTCTAGCAGGGCACGGGTGACAGCGTTGTTGGCAACGTAATCCCCATACACCCGTCCTACGACATTATCATCGGTCGCCGGAGCACCCGCTGGCGTCAACACTTCCATGTTCTCTTTGACGTAGGGCGATACAGCTTGAGCCACGGTGTCGCTGAACCACACCTGATAGTAGATGTAATCCGGGCAGTCGTCATTGACTTCCAGATTGATGTGTCCGTTCAACTCTTCTTGGTTCATTTGTTCCCCGTCGAGCCAATACCACCTCTACTCGCGTCTGCTAGCATCTCCTTCGTCAGCTTCTTCACACGAGGGTGCTCGAAGGGAAGGAACAAGATCTGACAGAAGCGTTCACCCTTGCTGTAAATCAGATCGGTCTCAGGCGCTTCCGGGACGATATAGGTGCAAACCACCGCTGTGCCGTCAGCACGACGATCAATCAGCGGCCTCACACGGCGCTCATCGTACTCACCATCCAGGTGTTCGAGTGCCAAGCCTCGGATCAGCTGGGCCCCGAGCATCCCCTCTTTGATGAGGCTGTCGTCAGACCAGCGCTCCCCGATCTCTCTTTCCAATATTTCTTCATCAAACTCGAAGCAGTCGACCATCTCCATGCACAACTTATCCCTTCGGATAAAGATGTAGATCTGGTCGTCTGGCCCACAGTAATCGGGGTCGATAACCCCTGCTGTATTCTGAAAGCGGACTTCCATTTTGATCCCTGCGCTGCTTCTCGGCAGGGCAAGGGCAAACACCTTCTCTTCGAGACTATTGGTGTCGATGACCAGTCCGGTGTTCACCTTTGTCTTGCAACCGTGAGACAAGAAGATGTCACGAGGCGTCTTGATATCGAGGCCAGCGGCTTCATCATTGCCCCATTCAGGCATGAATTCGTCGCCAAGACTAGAGTGTACGCCGATAAAATCGTTTGGTGCAGTCATTGCTATCTCCCTTAACCGGGGTTAATTAATTGATGAGAGTTTGAAGAACATTCATGGGAACCTCGGCTCCCAGAACGAGGTTCTCAGCTTCGATAACCTGCTTGGCCAGGCTACCAGTCAAGGTAACACTCCCTCCTTTCCGAGCCATTGCTCCGGGGGCGTCGACCTTGACTGAGAACTTAATCTCTACTTCCCCGTAAGCATCTATGAACTCAGTGACTTCCAGGGTTCGCTCGTCAGAATCAGGTGGTGTACAGAACGTCTTGTAGTAATCCTTGTCCTTTTTTGCTCATATCCTCTCCTAGTGGACGGCAATGACGCCGTCCTTTATCTCTATTGTCCACGGAAACTTCTTCCGTCCGTTTACTTGTGTCATCAAGATTTCGAAGTCTTCTAGCGTAAGATCCTTGTAGCGCTGCTTTCTCACAAACGCTTCATGTAGCGCCTCGAAAGTGCAGGCGTGATGTTCACGGCCCACCCCTAGGTAGACGACGAACAAGACCACGTCTGCGACTGTTCGGCGCACCTCGAATGCTCGATATGTTCCGTCTAGCTTCTTCTTCAATAGTCCTCTCCCTTGATCGGACCACCGACTGACTTCCAAGTGACACCATTTACAACATCGGCAATAGTTCTGTACGACGCAGGGAACATCTCTTCGAGTTCGTGATACGTGTACTCGCCAGTTGCATACAGCTGTCGAATCTCGAATGCTTGATCGGTAGTCAAAACCGCGTGGCCACTGCGCTCTCCGGCGTTGTCCGTGCCGTGTCGCTTTCGGTCATGCACGTTTTCCTTTCGGGTTCCGTCTTCTGGTTCACCCAAGAAGGTTCGAGCGATAACTCGGTGCAGATCGTAGTTCGTCACATCACCGTCCAAGCTCAGATTAACTTGGGGGTATCCTTTAGGCTTGACAGGGGTTTTAAGCTCCCTAGGTGTGCCAGACTTCATACTGATTACACGACCGCCTCTTGTGGCTATGTAGTCACCACAGTATCCCGGTACTGGTTTCATCTCACTCATGCTGGCACCCCCATGCTCCGATCGTCTCCCAGATCGTGGCGCAAGTTGAATGGACCCACAATCTGATCGTTATTCTCACACACGTCCAAAAAGATAGCCTCGGGCGGTGCTCCAACATTCAACTTATTGAGGTTGTATTCGTCGTCGCCACAGAATGAACTATTCCAGACGGCTCGGAAGTTATACCCGGTGAAGACCTTGAAGCAATGATAATGGCCTTGGAGTATCAAATGTCGCGTAGCCGAGGGGTCTCCATGAATCTGCACAAAGGAAGCAAAGTCCTTGTGAGTCCGTAGCCTACGCAGGTGACCGTGTGTGCTAATCAGGTTGACCCTGTTCTCCAGCATGATGCTGCAGACGGCACCGCCAAATTCGACGGTAACTCTGTCTTCCTCGCGGAAGTAATCGGATACGTTCTCGGCAAGCTGGAAGGCCAGGACTTCTTCGTCCTGCGGTGACTTGTCCTTGCTGAGACGGTCGTGGTTGCCGCCCTGCACCAGTGCGAACACCGGGCAGTCGAAGGCTTCCAAGAAGGTCTCCACGATGAGACAGTACGCTTCCTTGACGGCCCGGTATTGCTCCTTGCCGTAGGAATCGGAGGTGATGAACTGTCCCTTGCGCATGTTCATGAGCAGCGCCTCGAAATAGTCTCCGAGACCAGCTAGATGAATCCGGCTGTAGTAGCCTTTACGCTTCTCGCCCATCGAGCGAACAAGTGAGCAGTACCGCTTCACACGCTCCCAGAACACGTCCTGATTGAACACGTTCTGAGGCTTGGCGTGCGGCTGGTCTTCGACCTTCTTGCCGTTGTGCAGGTCGCTCAGGGGCGCTACAAGGATGTGGCGGTCGCCGACAATCTTCTTGCTACGGAAGTCTGCCTTGATGACCTCGGCCTCTTCAAGCGCCTCACCCGTCACAGAAATCATGCGAGTGATATTCTTGAGCTGGCCCCTGAGCGTCTTGATCTGGCGCTCCTGCTCCTTGATGATGCCCTTGTACTCCGTGCCCTTGATGATGGCGTCGGAGCGATTGTAGGCGCTTCTGATAACCGCTTCACGGTTGTGGAAGACTTGATGCGGGGCCTGCGGGAACTTCCGCTTGGTGAACCCGATCTTTTTGAACATCCATTTGAAGAAGTCTTCGTTCGCCCACTCGTGGCCCTCGTTGAAGAAATACTGAGCGACTTCACCCGCTGTGTATCCCTCACCCGGTGGCACGCTGGAGTACAGCGTGATGGCCGTCTCCATCTGCGGGAAGGTGAGCCTAACTTCGCCACCCATCCAAAGGAACCAGTGGTGCGGCTCCTCGCAGTCATCGTAGATACGCCAGTCCTCTTGGAACTCGATCTCCTCGGGCTTATCACCCGTGTCAGGAGTGTTCTCAGCCGTTCCAGCGTAACTGGAAGGGGTCTGGTAACCGTGGCGGCTAAACGCCTTCCCAAGCGCGTCCACCGAGATTCTGTCTTCGTCGTACTCCACTTCGAGTCTGTTGAGGGCGCTGTGTATGCAGCCCTCTTCTTTGAGAAACGAAACCGCTGTGTCTAGTGTTTGCTTATCCCACTTCATAACTGCCTCATAAAAGCCTTTCTCTTAGATAGTCCTCACCTCTGCTTCCAAAGGTGTTGATATAGAAAATGTGATTCCAGCCTTCATCGAAAGTGGGCCAAACAGTGCTGGAGTGCTTATTCTTCAGAAATATCGGAATCTCTTCTTGACCTAGGTTAAGTCGATCGTTAACCAAGTTTCTATTGATGATTGCCTTGGTCGGACCATCGAAGACAAAGACAGCGCTTCGGCCACTCCCACTTGGCATGTAGCTCAAGTATTTGGTGCGGCGTCCACGCATCCGATTCCATCCTTCGATGACGATCTGGTGATGCTCACGGTGAAACAATTCGGTGAACTGCTTCTTCTCATACTGGTCGAGATAGTTGTAGTATTTCTCAACCCGCGTCCCATCGGTGAACAGCATGTCCATGATGGTGTCACGCTTCCACTTCGTCAGTGACCAATTTTTGCGCCCCTTGTAGGCGTCCATGAACGTCGACTTGCCAGTACCGGAGAGCCCCATGAGCAGGACAAAACGGTAGGGCTGAAGCAGGCGCTTGACCTGCACTTCGAGCTTCTTGGGGTCGTCCGCTAAGTTGAAAGCCTTCGTATTCTCGCGCTGTTCAATGGTTTCAAGATCCATCTTTTTCAAAGTCTCCGCAGCGGTCAAAATAGTGAACTAGCCCTTCGACATCGTCGCCGTATTCCTCATGCTCGTCAAAGCTGACGAGGCAACCCGTAACGTTGTCAATCGCCCATGTCAGGGTGTACTCAGGCTCCGTCTCAAGCTCGTGGCCAAGCCCGCACGCTCCCCACGGGTGTTCATCGGTGTCAAGGGGCTGGAAGTGCTCACAGTTGCCACAGCGGCGCGTGTCAGACAGACCTCCCAGGTCTTCAACCCGCGTGTCGCCTCGTGTGAGGCAGTTCGGGCAGACCTTCTTGAATTGCGGTCGTTGGTACGGGGTGAACCTCCGTTCCTCCCATTCGGAGTCGCATCTCGGGCACTCGTGCGTATAGGTGTAGGTTGAAATATCCATTATTCAAACCAGCAGGTAGTTCGAGATTGCCGCGTACTCGTGGTAGCCCCGAGCGAAGTCGTCGTACAGGTACAGACCGCTGGGCGACTTACTCACCCGTTTGGTCACCTGAGAATCAAATTTGAACAGTCGCTTCGCATCGCGGATGAACGAGTCGTTTTTGCGGACGAGAGCCAGCGCGTAACCGTCTAGGTTCCCGATGGCTGGGAGCAGGTCAACAAGCGCCATGAAGTCATCTCGGGTGAACCACTGGTGGACACTGCCTTCGTGTCCATCCTTGTAGTCGTCGTCCATGAACTTCGGGACGTTGAAGAACCACATGGTCTGAGAGTCCGTGTTAGGGACGTAGCGGTACATAAATCTGTGCCACGCCATGTCACTCATGTACACGTTCTTAATCTTTCTCGCGTACTGTGAGAGCTTCTTAATGGGGAGATCAATCTGGACCTTCTTCCCACACCACCCGGAGGCGAAACCTCGGTCGGCGTCGAGAACCAAACCTTGCGACTGGTCACACGTCATCTGGAGCAAGAAGAACAGGGAGCCGATTCGGATCATCTCGTCTGTCGAGCAGTAACCCCTGATGGTTCCGCGACCGCGCCCCTGTAGGACACGGCTGAAGATCTTGTTGAACTGGTCGAGTACGCGGTTGTAATCCTGCTCACTTTCGACGACCTGTCCGTCGACCATGTGCAGGAACTCTTCGGTGTGTTCCCGGATCACATAGTAAACGACTGAGAAAGGAGCGTACGACTGATTGAAAGCGCCTCGGTCTACGCCACCGATCCAGAACGGGTCGGCGTCTTGAACGAAGGGCATGAAGATCTGAGAGAAGGCCAGCTGGCGCTGGCCGAACTGGTTAACCTCGTCGGGCATCGCGTCAACGATCTCTCGACGAATCGGTTTGAGGGAGTGTGACGTCTGGAAGAGCGGTTTGTCGGCTCGGTCTAGGTATCCTCCTGCTTGCAAGCGGAACTGGTTGTCATCCCATTGGATCGGTTTCCTTGGGTTCTCTTCGTCTCGATAGTCGTGCATACGAATCACGCTCATGAATCTCGGTACTCCTAATGATTTCCTGCATACACATAGTCATCGCTCCTTAGTGGTGTTAAAGGATTTTCACTGCGAATCCCTGTGCTCCGCCTCTATCTGTGTGGTACCGTACCATCTACAGCAGGAGGATCAAGCAGTATTTGTGAAAAATTCCACCAGTAGAACTGTAATCTGAAAATATGATAAAAGTAGATAGTATAGCTGGGTTAAGTCGCCTATCTATTTGAAATTGCTCAATAAATAGACGACCTACCCAGCTTAACCTCGGTTAACCATCCAGCCAGTTTCCATCCCAATAGAAGTCGACCCGGTAGATGACAATGTCAAACCATGAATCTGAGGATGAACCATCTGGTACGAACAGCCTCAAGGAATTATGACCAAACGCGTCAATGAATTGAGGTGTCAACTGAAAGACATGGGTGTACATAATTGCACTTTCAGCATACAATTGGTCGGAACCTCCGGTAACTCCATCTGGTATAGGGTCTCCATCAGATGTTCCAATAAGTTCCCATACCAGCTCGAAATCTCCATCAAAATCTCCGGGACCAGCCCCGTTATCATACAGGGTGTACCAAACCTTGATTTCAACACTGCCCTGATTCCAGTTCTCAAGTGGAGGGAGGTTCATCACCCAAGACGGTTCCGAAGACTGCCCCTGAATAAAGGACATCGCAGGCATCTCATACACGAGACCCCTCTGAACATCTTGCGTCCACGAGCCATCACCGGGGTCGACCTCACGGTGGTGAGCTGCGTCGAAGGTGCTAATTGTTCCTCCCCCTCCACCCCCAGATGCGTCAATGGTGTATGTGGCTAGATCACCACTGGAACTTCCAGTGATGGTCACATTGGTGCCACCGATGAAGTTGAGACGATCGATACCGGAACCAAACGCCCCTCCACCGTTGGCGTAGCAGATGACATCAGTAGTATTGGTGTCCGTTGCGTTGATCGTTACATCAAACCTACTGCCATTGGTGACCGTTTTAGAAAGTGATACATTCGTTCCAGACAGGAAGTTGAACGAGTCAATCCCGCTGTTTCCGCTGTTGTCAACATAGGCTAAGATCTGGTCTAAAAACCCCTCGTCGTTGTCAATCAGCGAGGTTTTGATACCGCTTTGAATGACGTTGAACCACATGGTGTTTGAGGTGTCGTTGCCAGCAAAATCAACTGTATTCGAGTTCGAGTTGCTAAACGCTGCGGTCATCGTGTCTCGAACAGATTCGTCGAGACCCGTGATGTTGTTGCCACCCATGTTGATGGCCTCGGGATCTGTACCGCCTTGGTCTATCGGGAAACTGCTTCCCGAAAACACGAGTTGGCCAGTCATCGAGTCACCGGCCAAGTCGACCTTGTCTGAAAGGCCGTTGTCAACGTAGGTCTTGTTGGCAGCGTGTGAGTTTTGTGTCGGTGTACTCACCCCTGTGATAACATTGCTGCCAGCATTGAGGATACCAGTCATGGCCTCGCTGCCATCCAACTGGAGAAAAAGAGTCTTACCAGCGCCCTGAGTCAGCGCATCCGAGTCCTGATTCGGGTCACCAAGGTTGTCAATCTGGTTACCACCCATGTCGATGGCACCCGTCATCGTGCCACCGCTCAGGTCCAGCTTGTCCCCCAGCCCGCTGTCAACATAGTTCTTGTTGGCAGCGTCTGTACCGACACTAGGTGACACCACGTTTTTGATGAGGTTTGTCCCCATGTCCAACGCGGCGGTCAGCGCCAGCGTCAACGGCATGTGTTGTGCTGATCTCGGTACCACTTAGTGTCCAGTAGTCGGGATCGAGGAACACGCCGTTGAGGTGTACAGATTCTACACCTTCTGGGATCCCTGTGACTGTATACGCGTTGTCAGTGTCGTCTGCTACTATGAACTTCTCAGCAAGTAGCGTAATTGAAGTCCCGTCACCTCCACCAGACTCATCGTCTGGTTTCCACGGGAACAAGATTCTCTCACCGCTCATCTCTTCTCCTTAACCGGGGTTAACTGCTTCAATCGTCACCGTCTAGATCCATCGCATAGGGCCACGGCATGGTGTCTTTGGGATACCGAATGACGTAGTGGCGGTGAAACTTGTAGTAAACATCGCCCGCATCGTCCGAGAATAGTCGACC
>Ga0136558_1000883_pt1 | contig 15932 bp, 16 predicted proteins | sample AntRauTorckE6833_FD_101391 | JGI IMG/M metagenome (GOLD analysis project Ga0136558, IMG submission 101391) | Saline lake microbial communities from Rauer Islands, Antarctica - Metagenome Torckler E6 #833 | ecosystem: Environmental > Aquatic > Non-marine Saline and Alkaline > Saline | place...
CAAGAAAGTGAATTCTGTTTTCATCCTCCCAAAGGATCTGTTCATACTTTCCCTCAAAATCAGCATCGATTAATTGAGGAACCCCTCCTTGTGAGGAAACGATCAAAATACGACCATCAGTAGGATCATTAATATCAGCACCTGCACGAAGTGCAAGACGTTGACCGTTGGGGCTCCAGATCACCTGGCCGATCTTCCCCTCATTATTGATTTCAGCCACAACTTCTCTTGATTCATAATCGATTACAAAAACTTGCTGTGCCATATAAGAGTCATCAACTGTAGAAGTTGGAGCGGCTGAAATTGCGAGCTGACTCCCATCAGGCCCCCACTCTATCATATAAACAGAACCATCAACTTGAATCTGATGCGGAATATGACCTTCCCGGGCTACATTTGAAATGTAAGCGCGTCGTTGTGTTTGATTCTCTTCAAAAACCAGCGCTTGATAAGGAAGAGATGAATTGGATGATTCCGGTGTGTCAAAGGCAGTAAAAGCAATATGATTCCCGTCATTATGCCAAGTGTAGGATAAAATATTTCGTTCATAGCTGAAAATTTTAACCGCTTCCCCGCCATCTAAAGGGACTTCATAAAGAGATCTGGTGGCGTCGCCGCTTCTCTGTGTAAGAAATGAGAGAGTATTTGTACCGGGCCGAAAATCCAGGGCCCCGATGCTTCCGGAAGTATAAAATGGGCGGGTTGTACCCTCTTCAACATCCAACAGATAAAGTTCTGTTCTGTTTGATGCATTATCTTCATAAGGATCGGCCGGTGCACTAACTGTATATGCAATATAATTTCCATCCTCAGAAATAACGGAACCGGTTACAGCAGTTAACTCGGCGATATGCTCCGGTGTAACCCCATCCTGAGCGGTCATTGCTTCCGGAAGTGATATAATTACAATAAAAAGAAATGCAGATATCTGATAAATAGCCTTTTTTGGCAGTGGATAAAAAAGATTTAGTGATAGATTCATGGTAATATTTCAATTTTAGATGAAAGATTCATTTTGGATTTCAGATAAGCATCAGGTTATTAAATGAATGATAAATTTATGATATCTGAATAGTCAAATGCATTGGTTAGTATTTAATATAATGCGGATCATGGATAATGACACTATTTGATTAAGCGTGTTATCTACTCGGATCTGATCAAAACTGGCAGGAACAACAAATAAAATGGATAGTATTACGTATTTAAATGCGGAACATCAAATAATTTAAGAAAGCAATATATACTTGAAACTCACACCATTTATTAGTTAAAATGAGTTGGCCTCAAATATTTTACGATTCTATTAATGATTCCTTACTATCTTTTCACTATTCTTTAGAGACGGTTATAGACACACCTATTGATTATTAATCTCAAATAAAAATTCATGAGTTCAAAAAACTTCAGCAGACGCGACTTTCTTAAAACAGGAGCTCTTTCCACAGCAGCATTTGGCAGTGGTGTTTTGGGTGGATCTGCGAATAAAACACAAAAAAAATCAGCGGACGGGGATGCAAAAAATATCATTTTTCTTGTAAGTGATGGTATGAGTGCCGGGACTTTGGCACTGGCTGATTTAGTAAAACAGTCTGAAGTAGGTGAAAAAACACATTGGGTACAACTATATGAGTCAGATAAAGACTACCATAGAGGTTTGATGGATATGGCATCTCTAGACTCCATTGTAACCGATTCTGCTGCTGCCGCTTCATCATGGGGGAGTGGTAAAAGAATTAATAACGGCGGGATAAACTGGGGTCCAAATGATGAGAATTACAAGCCGATTCATGAAATCTTCAAAGATGCAGGAAAAGCGACAGGCTTAGTTACGACGACTCGTTTAACGCATGCAACACCGGCCGGATTTGCTGCGAATGTACCTCAACGGGGAATGGAAAATGTGATTGCCGCTCAATATTTTGAAAGGGGGTATGATCTTTTGCTGGGAGGCGGTGAGAGCCAATTTTCAGCCGATAGCCGGGATGATGGCCGGGACCTGTTTAGTGAGTTCGAACAGAAGGGGTATACGGTCGTAAAGAGTAAAACAGAACTTAATCAGGCAACACTTGACGGGAAAATATTGGGTACGTTTTATGGATCTCATCTGCCCTATAGTATAGATCAAAGGACTCTTCCGGAGCTGCAGGAGAGAGTTCCCACTCTCGCTGAGATGACAGATGCCGCCTTAAGAAGGCTGGATCAGCACCAAAATGGATTTATCCTTCAGATAGAAGGAGGGCGTGTGGATCATGCTGCACACGGGAACTGTCCATCCGGCTTGATTTATGATCAAATTGCTTTTGATGATGCAGCCAAGGTAGTGATGGATTATACAGAAGGAAGAGATGATACACTTGTTATTATGACAACCGATCACGGAAATGCGAATCCTGGACTGGTAGGTTATGGTCCCGGGTACAGACACTCACCTCTGATGCTGGATACCATTAAAGAGTATAAACACAGTTTTGAATGGATTCACGATCAACTGGGGATTTCATGGTCTGACGCCAATTTACCGGATCATGTAACTGTAAATCGTGTGCGGGAATTAATAGAGTATGCGTCCAGTACGATCATTACTGAAGAGCAGGCAATCATGGCATATAAATCTCTGTCAGGTGAATTTGAAGCTCCATTTCAGAACCGATCGGGAAAAGAAGGCGTATTTTCGGGTATTTTAGCGAATTATAACGGGATCTATTTTATAAGTACAACCCATACATCCGATTATGTAGAGATCGCATCCTGGGGGCCCGGAAGTGATCGAATACCGACTTTCGTAAGAAATACAGATCTGTTTGATCTGATGGTTGATATGGCAGCGGTTCGGGATTATGCCTGACAATGCACTGCAGCCGGACTAACGATTTATCTTTTCAGGGTTTATGTATCTCATAAACTGAAACGATCAGAAAAGTAGATACTGCAGAAATTAAAGAGAGCAGATAAGCCCGGATCAACTCTCTCTGCTTTTTTCAACAGCACTGTTTAAAAAACGAGTGAAACCGACTACATCCTGATATCCCCTGCGACGGTCAACAATATTTCCATCGGAATCCATAATCACAGTGAATGGAAAGGCGGTAACGCCCATACGTGCAGCAAAATCTCTTTCAGCAATCTCTTCGCCTAAAAAATTCATCATAGCTTCAGAGTTGCCATTTATTTTCACCGGATGATAAGCGCGATCCAATACACTGCGGACACTAGGTGAGGGATAAGTTTCGCGATCCATCTTTCTGCAAAATTGGCAACCGACTTCATAAATATCAACCATCACTAATCGATCGTCAAGAGAAGCTTGAGTCATGGCCTGCTCCATACTCATCCATTCCGGCGCATTTTCTATTTCCTGAGGTAAGATCTGATTAAAGGAATAGTAAGCAAAAATGAAAATAAAAAGGGCAATAACTGAGCCAATAATTATTTTGCGGTTCATAAATAGAGTTAGTTATAGAAATAAAATCGATTCAAATGTATATATGAACGGGTTAAATATCTATTAGTTGTATGGCTGTACGAATTGAGCAGAACTAAACCCTAGCCATATACATAAGAATATAAAAATAAATCATCATACTTCATGAAGAAAAGGAGACTCAAAATTCGGATCGAAATATGAGTAAACTTGAAACCGGAAGGGCTTTGATTTTCAAGTAACTCCTAATAATATATCGCCATTTATCCCTCAATCCCAAATGAAATTCTTAATCATATATTAATGTATACTAATCGTTAATTATATATTATCTTTATATAAGTAATGTTAGTTAATCCTAGGTTATAAATTTTTGTTATGGCTAAAAAAATTGGTTCTTTAACCCTCTATTCCGTCGATGATCTGCATGAACTTCTGGGGATCAGTAAAATGACGATCCGGGCATACTTAAGAGAGGGCCGTCTAAAGGGGAGAAAGTTAGGGGTTCAGTGGTTTGTAACAGAGGATGCCATTCGTGATTATTTCAATGAAGGCCTCTCAGAAAGTTCAGACAGAACCGCAGATAAACAGAAGGGTAAGAAAATAAAATATATTGTTCAGGGTGTAAACGATCTGGTTAGTGAAACAGAGGAGTGTGATTCGATTACAGATACAATTGAATGTCTGCACAGCCAAGCCATCATAAGTTTGTTTCAGGTACGAATAATTGATGCAGAAAATCAGGAAATTCTGGAGATCATCAAGGCCAGGGATTTCATTGAGAGGTATTCAAAATAAAAAGCCGTTTAATTCAGAGGAGATGAAATGAAAATGGATCAAACAATACTTCAGGAAGTGAATTTTGGGCCGGAAAAGACCGACGTCTATTACTGTCTGATCGACCAAAAAGTGAGTGCGGATGGATTGAATCTGGAGAAGATGAGGCTGACGGATCCGCGCAATATAGATCTGCAATTTCGGGAAGCCGGTTGCCTGTTAATGATGACCGGTGAAGAGATTGATGAATTAATGAATCGTGGGGAACTGAAAAAAGATGATCTGCATCAGTCACTATTTGAGTTAGCCGTTCGTGAAGGAATCATCAAAAAATAAGACGATTCGGGACGCTATTTTTATGTGAAAGATATTGAGAAAGGCCCATTTTTCTCCCACCACATTTTTGTCTGTATCAGAGTGGAAATGGTCTTGGCATCAGTAATTTCGCCGGTTGAAATCATTTCAAGAGCATTTTGATAGGGAATTCGAAACGGGTGCAAAAACTCATCCTCATCAACACGCTGTTCAGTGATTGTCAAACCCCAGGCGACATAACTATGGATGATTTCATCGGCATAACCGATCGCAGGGTAGAATGATCCGGTTTGAATGATATGCTGACACTCAATCCCGCTCTCTTCAAGCAACTCTCTCTCCGCCGTCTGAACCGGATCTTCACCGGGGTCAATTTTACCTGCCGGCACTTCAATAAAAATCTTTCGGGGCGGGTAACGAAATTGTTTTAAAAGCATGATGGTTCCATCTTCAAAAACCGGAACCACAGCACAGGCTCCCGGATGTTTTATCCACTCTCTGGTTGATAATGTTTGATCAGGTAATAACGCCTCATCAGAATACACTTTTAATAGTTTGCCATCATAAACCTGTTTGGAAGAGTTCTCTTTTTCAATAAGTGAAGAAATATCAGGGTCCGAATTTGAGAAATCCTTATTTTTCATTTGCATAAATCATATTTAAAAAGTGTATTATTAGTTAGAAAATAGAACAATCCCGGTTTAGTTGCGTACTGAAATTAACAAAGCAAACCGACGTCCGATTGAAAAAAGCTATGAGAGAAACCGCGAACATTGACGGGAAAAAATTAGTGGTAAAAGACTACATCATTACGTGGTCTAATTTTATCTCATTATCTCGTGTTTTGGTAGTCATCCCGGTGATCTATATCCATATTCATAACAACCACGAGATAAATACAGCTATAGTACTGTTGATCGCATATGGAGTTTTATCAGATTATCTGGATGGACTCGTGGCCAGATGGAGAAATGAAATCTCGGAACTGGGAAAAGTACTGGATCCAATTTCTGATAAATTAATGGCTTTTTTTCTATTCCTCTACACAGTGATGCTGGGATGGATTCCGGTTTGGTACTTCGCGATGGGTGTCTCAAGGGATTTGCTGATAATGACAGGGTCAGGATATATTAAAAAGAAAAGAGGCAAAGTGGCGATGTCGATCATGTCCGGGAAAATTTCTGTGAATATCATGGCATTCTACTGGATATCCGTCTTCTTTTTCAGAGAAGAAGTAACGATTCATTATTGGCTATTAATCGCCTCTGTAGCGATCATGATCTATTCGTTTGTTGATTATGTGATTCGATATAAAAAAATCATCAATGGTGCAGATTTCAATTAAATAAATCGAAAACAAGAATAATTTTTGAGTTAAAAAACATTTTTAGAAAAAGAATAAGCTATGAGTTGGTTAGATAAACTGGGTTTAAAAAAGAAAGAGAAGCTGGAAAAAGGGGTTGAAAAAAGCAGGGAAGGTTTACTCAATAAGATCAGTAAAAGTGTAGCAGGGAAGGATAAGGTTGATGATCAGACGCTGGATGATCTGGAAGACGCATTAATCTCATCTGATGTGGGAGTTAAAACAACGATTGAAATTATCCGACGACTGGAAGATCGGGTTGCCAGGGATAAATTTATAACACAAAATGAACTTCAGCAGATTTTAAGGGAAGAGATTACGGCACTGTTAAAAGAGAGCAGTCCGGATCAACCGGCAGAATTTGACGCAGATTTCACTCACAAACCACATGTTGTGCTCATTGTCGGTGTGAATGGAGTGGGGAAAACAACAACCATTGGTAAACTTGCACATCTTTACAAAAGAGCCGGTAAAGATGTACTACTGGGTGCAGCGGATACATTCCGGGCAGCCGCTGTTGATCAGCTAACCATTTGGAGTGAACGCGCCGGGGTTCCCATCATACAACAAGGACAGAATGCGGATCCCGCAGCGGTTGCTTACGATACCGTTGCTTCTGCAAAGTCAAAAGGAGCGGATATTGCACTGATCGATACCGCCGGCAGACTCCACAATAAAAAATCCTTAATGGAGGAGTTGGGGAAAATTAAACGAGTAATGGGCAAAGTGGTTGATGGCGCTCCTCACGAAATTTTATTGGTACTGGATGCATCAACCGGACAAAATGCCCTGCTTCAGGCAAAAGCGTTTACAGAAGTTGTAGATGTAACAGGACTCGTACTCACTAAGCTGGATGGTACAGCGAAAGGGGGAATTGTAATCGGTATCTCAAATGAATTGAGTGTCCCGGTCAAATATATTGGAGTCGGTGAACAGATTGAAGATCTGCAAGTATTTGACAGAATGGCATTTGTTAACGCCCTTTTTGGGGAGAATTAAGAGAGCTCATTAAAAATAGTCATTAAGAGATAGGTATGGTATTTTACCCATCAGGTTAAATTGTATTTTTATATTTAACCCATTAGGTATATATTAATACATAATTTCATATCGAGATGGACGTTACTTGTAATAATAAGAAACTGATGAAGGTATATCAGACCGGTAAACAGTCAAAAAAATATCGGTTGCAGAAGAATATTATTGACAAGTTTATTATGCGTGTTGATACGCTGATAGCTGCAGAAACGATCCATGATATATGGCAGCACCCTGCTTTAAACTTTGAAAAACTACAGGGATATGAATCCAGATACTCAATTCGTATTAACAGACAGTACAGGCTCGAAGTAGAAGTTGAGTGGAAGAATGATGAAAAGACCAAAGGAGTCATTGAGATACTGGATATATCAAAACACTATGAATAGGTAACCAATATCACACCAATTCTATTAAAATAACCATTACCGTGGAAGGAGGTAAAAAATGGTTCTCATTAACAATATTAAACCTTACAAGAGTATCGGGCCTGGAGCACATATTCAGGAATTGATTGACATAAGAGACTGGACACAGCAGGATCTCGCTGATGTTTTGGGGGTTTCCGCAAAACATGTAAATAAACTCATCAATGATGAGCAACCGATCACATTGAATATGGCGAAGTTACTTGGAGAAGCATTCGACTTATCGCCACAATATTGGATCAACCTTGATACCAATTATAGATTAAGGCTTGAAGATGAAACGGAGGAAGAAAAAGATGTAGATATTCGATCGAAAATTTATCAATTCATGCCGATCAATGAAATGTCTCGGAAGAGGTGGATCAAAAAACCGAAAACCACAGATAAACTTGAAGCGATGGTCTGTGAATTTTTTAAGATGGATACACTTAAATTTGATGTATTGGCGAAAGTGTCCACATTAAATTACCGCAAATCTGAGGCACATGATCTGTTTAACCCTTATGCTGCCAATTGTTGGTATCAGATGGCAAAAAATGCAGCTGAAGATCATAATGTAGCTGATTATAATAAAGAAAGGTTACAAGAATTATCAGATAGTCTTTATAGTTATACGCGTAGAAAAAAAGGAGTGGCAGAAATAATCCGCACTCTCAATGAAACAGGCGTAAAATTTCTCGTGCTCTCTCATTTACAAAATACGTATATAGATGGAGCATCATTTATTCACCAGGGCTCACCGGTGATTGTATACACTGCACGATATAAACGGAATGACAATTTTTGGTTTACAATAGCCCATGAAGTTGCACACGTTTTAAAGCATTTGAAGAAAGAGGGCGATCATATCCTGGATGATATTAATAAGAAATGTGAAGTTGAAGACAAGAAAGAGAAAGAAGCAAATAAATTGGCCGCAAACTGGTTACGGCACAACGAAATACTAGAATTTTTTAGTAATGATTTTGCTTATATCACTCAACAGCAAGTTGAAGAATGTTCTGAAGCATTAGATGTGCATACCGCAATTATTATGGGCGCATTAGCTTATCACAAAAAGATATCATACAAATTCCTGCATATCTTTACTGAAGATGTTCGCCCTCAAATTCCGATGGATTTTTATGTAGATAAAAAATAATGTGGATAACCCAAAAAGCATAAAAACTATGAAAGCTAACATTTATCACCTGATCATTCTTAATACATTTTTGATTATTTTCTCATGTACCACAGTCGAAGAATATGAGTGGGAATCCGGAGAATGGATTGATTTAACGCATGAATTTTCTGAAGAAACACTCTATTGGCCCACATCTGAACCATTTAAAATGGATACGGTATTTGTAGGCACTACCGATGCCGGGTTTTATTATGAGTCATACAGCGTCTGTACAGCAGAACACGGTGGAACACATCTGGATGCTCCCATCCATTTTTACGAAAACCGAAATACGGTGGAACAGATTGAAATAAGCAGGTTAACCGGTCGGGCCGTTGTCGTTAACGTTACGGACAAAGTTGAAATGGACAGAATATCCCCGGTTTTGAAAATGTAGCCAATTTGGACCAGCTTCCTGCAACCGGTGCATTTGTGATCGCTTTGCCGATGAAAATAAAAGATGGCAGCGGTGCTCCACTTCGTATTGTAGCGCATGTAAGAGAGTGATAAACCTCCGCGGTTTCACATTAAATTGATTGGTCTTTTACTATTTAGAGGTTAATCAAGCTGATAGAATCCCAATCCATTGCGAATTTTCAGTGTTATTTCGTACTATAATCTAACTTTAAACGATTTACATATAATCATGAAAAACTCGCTAATACTGCTTTTCACTACTTTTCTTCTAACATTGACAGCCTGTCAATCTTCGACATTTGATTATAATGGGGCAACAGTTATCCAAAATATAACGACGATTGACGCGGTTAATGGCGCCCATGAAAACCGGGATGTCGTTTTCAGAGATGGAAAAATAATAAAGGTATCTGAATCGGAGAATTTGTCTGGGATAGAAAATGTTGAAATTATTGATGGCACCGGGAAATTTCTGATTCCCGGCTTGTGGGATGCTCATGTACACTTCTCTTATGATGAGGAGCTGACTCCTGCAATGTTTGATCTCTTTCTGCTCTATGGCATTACAAGTGTAAGGGATACCGGCGCTGAGATCGGTTATGTGAAAGAGTGGAAAGACCGAGCTCTATCAAACCCGTTTGAAGCACCAAGGGTGATGATTGCAGGGCCGCTTCTGGATGGAATGCCGAATGTGTATGATGGAAGTTCACCCGGAAGACCTCTGTTATCTGAAGGATTTGCGACCGTAGATGAGATCACAGAGGGTATTTATCGGCTGGACAGCCTAGGTGTGGATCTGCTGAAAGCGTATGAAATGTTAACCCCGGAACAGTTTGAGGAGGTAACCCGATTGGGCAGAGAGTTGGGGCTTAAAGTTACCGGACATGTTCCACTCAGTATGGACGTTATTTCAGCATCCAATGCAGGATTGAACAGCATGGAACATATGAGAAACCTGGAACTCTCATCCGCATCCAATGCAGATGAATTGCTGCAAGAGCGCCGTCAGATGTTGATTGATGGTAAAGATGATGCAGGGGGAGAGTTAAGGTCCAGTATTCATTCGGCGCAGCGTGAAAGAGCGATTCAGAATTATGATGACCAAAAAAATGACGAGATACTGGCCGTTTTGGCACAAAATGAGACCTGGCAAATTCCAACTTTGGCGCTGAATCTTGGAGCAACCGAGCTTCACTATACGGAGCCGGAATGGGTAGAGACATTTAGCTATTTGCCTCAATCCGTTGAAGCGAGCTGGCGTGAGAGTGCTGAGGGGAGAGCCGATTCTGAAATATCTGAATTCCGAATAGAACAGAGTGAATGGCTACTCAATATGGCAGGAAAAATTCACAATGCAGGTGTTGAGATCATGGCTGGTACGGATACCCCTATCGGACTGTTGACACCCGGTAAAAGCCTTCACAGAGAACTCCAACTGTTGGTCGAAGCCGGTTTGACTCCTATGGAAGCATTAAAGACGGCCACTCTGAATCCGGTTCGATATTTTGGCATGGAAGATGAATTGGGATCTATAGAGGAAGGTATGTGGGCAGATTTGATTATGCTCAACTCAAACCCATTGGATAATATTCAAAACACAGAAGAGATTCATACCGTAATAAAACAGGGTAATGTTCTTGATCCGGACCAACTCAATCAAATAAAAGTACGGTTAATGAATCAGTGAAAAAACTGGAAACAAAAATCCCGCCGGTTGTTGTTTTTATCACTGCTGCACTACTAATGTGGCTTGTATCAAAATACGTACCGGCGATCGATATTCCTGAGTATGCCAGATTGTTAATGACCACTATATTTTTACTGTGGGGTGGGGTTATGGGACTATTTGGAGTTATCTCATTCTTAAGAGTGAAGACGACAGTCGATCCAATGAAACCTGAAAAAGCCAGTACTTTGGTTGATACAGGGGTTTACAAAATTTCCCGAAATCCAATGTATCTGGGGCTTGGTTTACTCTTGATCGCTTTTGCATTTTACCTGAAGTCGATAGCATCTCTGCTTGTTGTGGTTCTTTTTATGATCTATATGACCCGTTTTCAGATTTTTCCTGAAGAGAGAGCGATGATTGAGCTGTTTGGCGATGAGTACATTGACTACATGAAACGTGTCAGACGATGGATTTGATGAAATCTATAAAAGTATCCAGACCATCAGCTGAAGAGTGATGAGTCCGGTAATGCCCATGATAAGTGTTGCAATCGTATGTGTTTTCAGTGCTGTTGGGGTATCCATTTCTGAGAATTTTGCCACTACCCAGAAGTAGCTGTCGTTTACATGAGAGACGGTAAGAGCCCCTGCTCCAACAGCTAGTACGGTGAGTGCTTTACCAATCACCGAATCCAAACCAAGAGGGGCTAAGAGCGGTGCTGAGATAGCGGCGGCGGTGATGATTGCCACCGTTGATGAGCCTTGAGCTGTTTTCAGAAATGCGGCGATCAAAAAAGGAATCAAAATACCAAGACCCCCTATTTCTGCAAAACCTGCCGCAAATTCTCCCAGGTCTGTTTCTCGAAGAACAGCCCCGAAAGCACCTCCCGCACCGGTAATCAGAATAATGAGTCCGGCTTTTTTTAATGCCTCCTCAAGCCATGCATTCTGTATTTTTTTCTCACCGCTTCCCACCATCAAAAAGGCAAAACAGACACCTATCAGCAGGGCAATAATAGGATCCCCCATGAATATGATAATAGATAGGACCACTCCCTCCCCAAAAGGGGCTACAGGTAACTCTGCAATAGATTTGAGTGCGATCAACAAGATAGGGATCAGTATCGGCACGATCGCCATCAGGAAAGAGGGCGGTTTCAGTTCGGATGAAGCAGAAGAGTCTTTGATTTCAAACTGTATATCAAATCGCTTGCAATATTTCATTGCCCATACAAGAGAGACTGCCATTACCGGTATGGAAACGATCAACCCGAGGATCAGTACCCAGCCAACATCAGCCCCTAAGGTCGCTGCAGCGGCTAGAGGGCCGGGTGTGGGAGGGACAAATACATGCGTTGCATAGAGTCCGGATGCGAGCGCTACGGCCAATACGGCTAATGGGATATTGGCTCTCTTGGCAATGGCTTTGTTCAATGATGAAAGTACAATAAAACCGGAATCACAAAAAACAGGAATCGAAACGATGTATCCGGTAATTCCCATGGATATTGGAGAATTTTTTTCACCAACAATGGCTAAGATCTTGTTAGCCAACACACTTGCCCCGCCACTTCTGTCCAGATATTCACCTATGATCGCACCTGCGGCAATGACAATACCGATGCTTCTCAATGTACTTCCAAAACCATCGGCTAATGATCCCACTAAGATGGCTACCTCCATTTTGGCTAGAAAGCCCATCAAAATAGCGCCAAACAGAAGTGCTAAAAAAGGATGGAGGTTGAATTTAACCGTCAACGCAACAATAAAAACCACCACCACGATAAGCCAGAGAAAGATGACCATGAAAGAGTCTCAATTTTGTTTTCGAACCACGATATGGGTCGAGGTTATGACTTTCTGAAAAAACAACAACTGTTGATTAAAATCAATAAATTTTCATCGTTGTTGAGCGCGTGTGATATCGATAAAAAGTTCATTGTCTGTTACCGGACGTTCACTGCTGTTGGCCGTTTGAATCGTAGTTGTGTAGATCAGTTGAACAACACGGTGATACTTTTCGAAATCAATTTTGTCTACAGTGTCGGTAGGTTGATGATAATCTTCATGAACGCCGGTAAAGAAAAACACAAATGGGACACCAAGCCGGCCAAAATTCCAATGATCACTTCTTCTGTAAAACTGATTGCGATCGGAAAGGTCATTATATTTTCGATCCAGACGCATGTTTACACTTTTCTCATTTGCCAGGACCACGAGGCTGTCCAGTCCTGATGAGATAATCTCACCACCAATCAGATAGACATAATCAGTATCACCCAGTGCAATATTTTCTGGATCACTCCTCCCGATCATATCTGTATTAAACGCAGCAACGGTCTGTTCAATTGGAATTACGGGATGATCGGAATAGTACCTTGAACCCAACAGCCCGAGCTCTTCTGCAGAAACATGCAGAAACAGGATACTTCTTTTGGGTCCAAATCCCCGGTCGGCAGCTTCGCGTAGGGCGTCGGCAATGCCCATCAGTGCCACCGTACCACTGCCGTTATCATCAGCCCCGTTGTAAATTAATTCATCCCCTTCAAATGAAGTTTCCACCCCCATGTGATCGTAATGAGCCATCAAAACAACCACCTCTTCCTTTAATAAAGGATCACTTCCTTCAAGATATGCGACTACATTTTTGGTTTGAATGGTTCCGGGGAAGAAGGGTTCATAGTTGAGCAGATAGCCGGTTTGAGTTGAACGAAATAAGCCAATCTCTTGAGATATCGAATCTTTTAAATACTGGAGATCCCCTTCGTTGTTCAGATTTAGCAGTTGAACAGCCATCTCCGGATTCACATACTTCACGTTTTCAGATCTCGACTCAGCCGGCCGGTTTTGATCCAGATAAGTGAGAGACATTCTGCCATGTGATTGTTGAAAAATAGAATTTACACCAATTATATCATGATAGAGATCGGACGGAAAATCAGAGATCAAAAGTACACCATTGGCATTATATTGATTCAAAATTTGATCTATGCGCAGATTTAAATCGTATTCATCAACGGGAAATGCAGGATCGTTTGTGAGCCTCTCCGGCAACTCTTCAAAAATCAAAACCCATGCATTTTCGATGAGCAGAGAATCGAGGTGTTGGATGCCATTATGGGGGTCATCGATTCCAAAACCTGCAAAAACAACAGGACCATCGAGTTTTTGGTAGCCACTCAATATGCCGGAGTAAATTCCTACTTGATCCTCTTTTTCCACAGATCTGTTCACTATAGTGGTGTCTGAACCGGTTACTTGATAGGTCGTATAGACCAAACTGTCTACATTTGATGTTGTCAGGTCAAAATGCTGGAAGAAGGTATCATTGTCGCCCAAAGGGGTGAAGTCAAGCTCATTGTAAAAATCGGATAGATAGAGAGCGGCAAGTTGGAGTCCGGCCGTAGCGGTTCCTCTTCCCCTTAAAGAGTCATGGGCAATGACTTCCAGATGAGTTTGTAGAAATTGCGGTTCAATATGGTACTGAAAGTCGATTAATGCATCGGTTGTGGATTCGTCATCAATTATTTCAGTAGTGCCGCATCCTGAAAGGAATATGAGGATGAATGTCGTAAAAAAGAGATATTTGATCATGGTTTACAGGGGTTCAGCAATACCGATAATCTCATCAACAGCTTTTAAGTCGATATAAAATTGGGTTGGATCATCATTTTCAATGAAAAGATTAATCTGATGCTCCTTTAACATTTCGAGGACTGCCAGGAATGTAACGACCACTAAAATGGAATTTTTTAACTCTAAGCAGATGGCCATGAATGAAGTGCGTCCTCTATTCTGTAAAACCTGAATAATATACTCAGTCTGTTCCTCTACCGTAACGGTTACTTTTTCAACGGAGTGATAGCTGTGTTGACGTTTAATATCGGCCAGTACTTTTCGGAAAGCACTCATCAAGTCGAAAATGGTTACATCTTTCAGTGCTTCACCGGAGGCCTGTTTCTCCACTTCATCAGCTTCAGGATACCCGCGATAATATTTTTTTTGAGTCTCTTCATCCAGAACAGTCAGCTTTTCTGACATCTCCTTGTACCGCTTATATTCAAGCAGTTTTTGGACCAGTTCATATCTGGGATCATTTTCATCCAGCTCTTCATCTTCTTCGATGTCGGTTGGCAACATCATTTTAGCTTTGATGGACATCAACAAACTGGCCATGTAGATAAATTCACTGGCAACATCCAGGTCCAGCTCTTCCATAAGTCGAATGTAGGAGAGAAATTCTTCCGTTATATGTGAAATCGGAATATCGTAGATATTGAGTTCATCTCTTTTAATGAAAAAGAGGAGAAGATCGAGCGGGCCTTCAAAATTTTTAAGTTGAACTCTATACATAGGGCAAAATGGGTTAGGAAAATATCGCAATTCTTAGAGATAAAAGGAAATTTTATAAAAAGCAGAAGGCAGTTGATACCCACAACGTCATCCCGGCCGCAGAGCCGGGAACCCCGTACGATGTTCTGGGTCTGCCCTGGAACAACGTACTGAAAGATCATTTTGGGGGCATCGCTTTATTCCTCTATCGTTACGTTGAATAAAAGGGGGGTGCAACAAGTGCGGTATGTGTATAGGGAGCTATGGATGCCACTGTGGGTTAAATGGCCTTAACCTTAACCACGAGGGCACTAAACCACGAAGATGCAGGAGGGACATGTTTAGTTTTAGAAAACATTGACAATTTAAAATTGATATGTATATTTGTACGTACAATAGAAATCAATTAAAAGCCTTATGCATGCAGAAACGAATTCGATAAGTAGAGAAATTACAAAGTTTTATGATGAATATTTTAAAAAGGATAAACTGGCAACATCTTATATTGAGCTTCTATTAATGATTGACGATTATGAAAAAATTTCTCAAAAAGGTCTTGCAGAAAAAATGAATTTAGCCCCATCTACAATCACTCGATTCATCAATAAACTTGAGAAAAGAGGATGGGTATCAAAAAAGATGGACGGACGGTTATCCTATATTGCTCTTTCAGAAAAAGGGAAAAAAAATGTGCCGGAACTCAGGATAAAGTATGAACAGGCTGAGAAAGATCTGAAAGAACTTTTAGGCTCAAAATATGTGGATACTACAAAGCAGCTCCTTGCACATGGAGCTGCATTACTGCAGGATCGTTAATTAATTTGTGGATGCACGGCTGATGGTACTTCCGAAAAAGAGAGCGTTTGCAAACATTTTATTTTTCCCGTACCAAAAAGCCCGAAAATTCGGATTATCTACAAAACTGATAATTCGGCCACTTCCCATGCTGCTTACAAATACAGAAGGAGTATTGGCAACCAGTTCTAAATTGTAATCTGATATGTAGCC
>Ga0136558_1000888_pt1 | contig 15886 bp, 26 predicted proteins | sample AntRauTorckE6833_FD_101391 | JGI IMG/M metagenome (GOLD analysis project Ga0136558, IMG submission 101391) | Saline lake microbial communities from Rauer Islands, Antarctica - Metagenome Torckler E6 #833 | ecosystem: Environmental > Aquatic > Non-marine Saline and Alkaline > Saline | place...
AAATGGTTCTTTTATTTCTCCCACAGTAACAATTTTAACTTTTGGCATTTTACCTTTCACTTTTCTAATAAGACCTTTTTCAAATAGAACACTAGGTGTAATTTTATCACCTTTTTTAAAGTTATCACTAATATCACCTAGTGCTACCGTTTTTGCAGGTAAATTAGTTGGTTTATTATAGTTAACTCCACGACCACTTAGTTTTGGAATAGATTTAATCATGTCACGTAGCTCTGGTCTGATTTTTCCACCACGAGCTTTTTGTCCTTTGTGACCCTTTCCAGAAGTTTTTCCACGTTTTCCTCCACGACCTACTTGGACGCTAGTTGCTCTTTTTGTTTTTCTTTTTAGTTGATGTTGTTGCATAATACTTTATTAAAATTATCGTCTTCCTCCTCTAGAGAAATTACCTCTTTGAGGTTTTCTAACTTCAGTTCTGATAACTTTTAGATTTTTATCATCTTTATTAACTGTTTCATCAAGAGATGCAAACGCTTTCATAACAGCTTTAGAAATATTAAGTTTATTCTTACTTCCTGAAAGAATTTTACCGTTAATATCTTTTAGACCTCCTAATTCAATAATATCTCGAAGAGCTGATCCAGCAATTATTCCACGTCCTTTAGCTGGCATAATAATAACCTTTGCACTATTATATTTTGCTGAAATTTCATGTGGAATAGAACTATTTTTTGTCATTTTAATTTGAACTGCATTCTTTTCAGCAGCCTTAACAGCTTTTTGGATTGCAAAAGAAGTATCTCCCGCCTTACCTGTTCCTATTCCTATTTTTCCTCTCTTATTTCCAACTGCAATAGCAACTGAGAATGTAAATTTTCTACCTCCTTTTGATACTCTAGTAACACGTCTAATATCTAGGATCTTTTGTTCATATTCTGATCTTGGACCTCTGTTGTTTCCTCCTCTTCCTCTTCTTGGTTGTCTTCTATTTTTTGTAAATTCTCTTTTTGGAGCTTCTGTCTTTGTCTCAGTTTTTGAATCAGAAGAAGCCTCAGTTTTTTCAGTCGTAGCTTTTGTATCCACAGCTGTTTCTGTCTTTACTTCTTCTACTTTTTCTTTTGTGTCTTTTGTATCAGTCATATTTTATTAAAATTTAAGTCCTGCCTCACGAGCTGCGTCCGCAAGAGCTTTTATATTACCTGTATAAATAAATCCTCCTCTATCAAAGGCTACTTCAGAAATTTTCTTTTCAGATGCAATTTTAGCAATTTCCTTACCTGCTGCAACTGATTTTTCACTTAATGTTTTTCCTTCCATGTTTTTTGTCCAAACATATGCAAGAGTTTCATTCTTTTTATCATCAATAAGTTGAGCAATGATATTTGTATTAGATTTATGCACAGCAAATCTAGGTTTTTCTGAAGTTCCAGAAACTCTTGATCTGATTCTTGCATGTCTTCTTATTCTTTTTTCTAACATTTGTTTAAACATAATAATTTATTTATCTATACTGTTTTCTTTCCTTCTTTTCTTCTAACGATTTCGTCAGAATATCTAATTCCTTTACCTTTATACGGTTCTGGTTTTTTTGTTGATCTAACAACTGCTGCAAAGTGACCTACTTTTTGTTTATCGATCCCTTTAATTATCATAGTATCTTTTTCAACTTCTACTTTTACTCCTTCTGGAATTTCAATATCAACTTTATGTGAAAAACCTACATTTAAAACAGCTTTGTTTCCTTCTACTGCATATTTATATCCAACACCTTCAACAACTAATTTCTTTTCGAATTCCTCATTAACACCTTGAATAGCATTTTTAATTAATGAAACGTATGTTCCCCAAAGAGCATTGAATTCAATAGTCTTCTTTTCTGGAGTAATTGTTAATTCACTTCCTTCTATATTTAAATTAAAACCATCAACCATTTCAACTGACAGTTCTCCAAGTGGTCCTTTTACTAGAACAACGTTTCCGTCAATTTTAACTTCGGTTTTTTCTGGTATTTGTATTGGTTTTTGACCTAATCTTGACATAATATATTTTTTACCAAATTTGGAATAAAACTTCACCTCCGACCTTTTTATCAGCTACTTCTTTATCAGTTAAAATTCCTTCTGGAGTAGTAATAACTAACATACCATATCCGTTTTTAACTGGTCTAATAGATTTAAATCCTTTGTAAATTCTCTGTGAAAATTTAGATACTCTTTTAACATCATGTATTGCAGGGTTTCCATTTTCATATTTTATTGAAACATTTACAACGTTATTAGGAATTTTTCCTGAAACCTCAAAACTTTCAATATAATTTTTCTTTTTAAGAACTTCTAATATAGACACAACAATTTTTGTTGATGGAACTGTAACAGTATCTTTACCTGTCATTGAAGCATTCTTTAAAGCTATTATTAAGTTTGAAATTTGATCTTTTACCATGATGATTTTTTGATACCTGGAACTTCCCCTTTGTTAGTTAGTTCTCTGAAACAAATACGACACATATCGAAATCTCTCATATATCCATGTTTTCTACCACATTTAAAACAACGTCTTACAACGCGACTTTTAAACTTTGGATTCTTTTGTGATCTTGCGATAACTGATTTTTTTGCCATATTTTTTTCTTAACAAAAACCTTTAAAATAAGGTTCACACATACTAGCAATAAGGCTTGTATATGTCAACGATTCCCCGCTTATTTACGGGCCTTATTTACTTTTTAAAAGGTAAACCTACCAAATCTAGGAAAGAAATTGTTTCTTCCTTAGAATTTGTATTCGAAACTACAATTGTAACTGACATTCCAAATACGTTTCTCAATTCTTCGTCAGTAGTTTCAGGGAAAATTGTATTTTCCTTGATACCAAATGTGTAGTTACCCATTTCATCTACTGAATCAGTAGATAAACCTCTGAAGTCTCTTGTTCTTGGAAGAGCAATGTTTATTACCTTATCCAAGAAACCATTCGCTTTTTCTCCACGTAGGGTAACTTTGTATGCTGAAAGATTACCTTCTCTAACCTTGAATTGAGCAATAGATTTCTTTGCTTTAATTTCTCTTGGTTTTTGACCAGTAATTAGAGCAAGTTTTTCTGGAACTAATTTTAATTTAACCTTGTCTAGAGTTGAACCAACACCAGTTGATACAACGATTTTTTCAATTCTTGGTGCAGCATTAACATTCTTGTAATCAAATTTATCCTTTAATGATTCAAATGCTTCTTTTTGTTTTTGTGATACTGTTTTAAACATAATAATTTCTGTTATTTTTTAGCTGGTTTAGCTTTTTTAACTGCTTTTTTTGTTTCAGTTTTTTTCTTTTCAGCAAGCTTAACGTTTGAAACATGAATTGGAGTAGCTACTTCTACAATCTCCCCTTTTTTATCTCTTGATGTAGATTTAGTATGTCTCTTTGCAATATTAATACCTTCAACAATTACTTTGTCTAGTGATGGGATTGCTTTGATAACTTTTCCTTTCTTACCTTTATCTTTTCCAGCAATAACTATGATGTTGTCGTCTTTTTTGATTTTCATAATAATTAAATTACTTCTGGTGCTAATGAAGATATTGGTTGATATCCCATTTCTGTTAATTCTCTTGGAACTGGCCCAAAGACTCTGTTTGCAACAGGTTCTCCTGTTTCTTTATTAATGATTACAACTGAATTCTCATCAAATCTAATATATGAACCATCTTTTCTTCTGAAAGCCTTTTTTTGTCTAACTACCACAGCATGAACAACATCTTTCTTTTTAACTTGTTTTCTAGGTTCTGCTTTTTGAATAGCAATAACTACCTTTTCACCGATTTCGGCATATCTTTTTTTAGAAGCTCCAAGAACTTTGAATACTCTTGCTAATTTAGCTCCTGAGTTATCTGTTACTGTTACTATTGTTTGTGGTTGAATCATGGTATTTTATTTATCTTCTTTAAGATCTACTATTACAGCCTTTTCAATAATATCTAAAAGAGTAAATCTTTTATCTTTTGAAATAGGGTTCGTCTCAATAATTCTTACTTTGTCTCCTATATTTAAAGTATTTTCTGCATCATGAATTTTATATTTCTTTCTTGAAGAAACATATTTTTGATACTTAGGATGTTTTTTATAGTTACTTACTTCAACAACAGCAGTTTTATCCATCTTATTAGAAGTAACTGTTCCTGATAGAACTTTTCCTTTATTTTTTGTATTCTTTTTTTCCATTGTATCTTTCATGAATTTGTAATTTTGTATTAAAATTTGAGTTATTTTTGACGTGAACTGATTTCTGTTAGAATTCTCGCGATTTTCTTACGAGATTCTTTACCTACTTTAACATCTCTGGTTGAACTCCCAGCTTGAGAAAATCTAAATTTTCTCAACTCTTCTCGAGTATCCTTTAATGCTTTTTCAAGCTCTTTATCTGATTTTGTTTTTAGTTCTTTTGACATGTTTTTTCAATATAACCTCAATATAAACTACTGAGCAAATACTTTAACAGATTTTTAATCTCTCGCAACTATTTTAGTCTTGAGTGGAAGTTTCGTTCCTGCTTTTCTCAAAGCTTCTTTTGCTACCTCTTCAGTAACACCATCTAGTTCAAAAATAATTCTTCCTGGTTTAACTACTACTTCGTATCCTTGTAAGTCTCCCTTACCCTTACCCATCTTCACTTCAGAAGGTTTCTTTGTGAATGGTCTATCTGGAAAGATTCTAATCCATGAACGTCCAGTTTTACCCATGTGACGAGACATAGCACGACGAGCAGCTTCGATTTGATTAGATTTTACTCTGGCTGGTGTTGTTGCTTTTAATGCATGTGAACCAAAACTGATAGTAACGCCTCTTGTTGCAGGAGTATTAATCTTGTCTGGGTGCTGACGACCAGTTTGCCATTTTCTATGTTTTACTTTTTTAGGGAATAACGCCATAATTTTTTATTTATCGAATACTTCACCTCTATAAATCCATACTTTTAAACCAAGGTCTCCTTGGGCAATCTTTGCTCTAACATTGGCATAATCAATATCTGCACGGAAAGTTTGAAGTGGAACTTGCCCCTTCATTAAATCTTCTGTTCTAGCCATGTCAGCTCCGTTCAAGCGACCTGCAATTCTGATTCTAACACCTTTAACGTCACGGTTCGCCATAACTTTTTCTACAGTTTGTTTCATTACTCTTCTGAAAGCCATTCTCTTTTCAAGCATTTCCTTTATTTGAAGAGCAACAATCATAGCATTTGATTCTGGAGATTTTACTTCTTCAATATCAATTTTAAGAGAAACACCTTCATCTTGAAGATTTTGCTTTTTCATGAATTTTTCGATGTCTGCTCTTAATTTATCTGCCCCCTCACCTGAACGACCAATAATAAGACCTGGACGTGATGATTGAATAATTATTCTAAATGTTTCTTTGTTTCTTTCAATTTCCACAGAAGCAACATACATTCCTTCTAGACGATCAAAAACAAATTTTCTGATTAGAGTATCGGCTTTTAGGTTTTGGCGATATTTTTTACCATCACCAAACCAGCGAGATTTCCAATCTCTGATAATTCCTAGTCTATGTGAATATGGGTGAACTGTATGTGACATAATTATTTCTTAGTTGTTTTAGTTACTTTTTTAGATGACGCCTTTTTTGTTGGTGCTTTCTTAGTTGTAGTTTTCTTAACTTCTTTTTTATCTGTTTTTTCTTCTTTTTCTATATTCTTTGTATTTTTCTTTGCTTTTGGAGCAGATTCTTTTGTATCTAAATTAATTAGAACTCTACTTGTTCTTTTTCTGATTGAAGAAGCACGACCATGAGCTCTTGCTCTGAATCTTTTTAATGTTGGTCCTTCGTCTACTCTGATTTCCTTTACAAACAAGTCTCCTACTTTAATATCAAAATTATGACTGGCGTTTGCAATAGCAGACTCTAAAAGTTTTCTGATTGGGTCTGAAGCTCTTTTAACTGTGAAAGTTAAAAGAGTAAGAGCATCTTCTGCTTTTTTACCTCTAATCAAGTCAGCTACTAGTCTAACTTTTCTTGGAGATTGTCTATGATTTTTTAGTTCTGCTTTAATCATGGTTATTTATTATGCACTTGCTTTGGCTGCTTTTGCTGCAGTAATTTCAGACTCTCTTTTAGCTTGTTCAAGCTCTTTCTGCATCTTACCTCCATGTCTAAGGAATTTTTTAGTTGGAGAGAATTCTCCTAGTCTATGACCAACCATTTCTTCTGTTACTAAAACGTCTGTATGTGTTCTACCATTGTGCACACCAAAGGTGAATCCAACCATCTCTGGAGAGATTTGTGAATTTCTTGCCCAAGTCTTAATAGACCCAGTGTCTGCTGGTTTTTTCCCTTCGATTTTCTTTAAAAGTTTTTCGTCCACATAAGGACCTTTTTTTAGTGATCGTGTCATAGTTTTTTCTTAAACTCAGTTGAGGTTATTACCTCTATTTATAAGAAGGTTTTCTTCGAAAGAAAAAAACCCTCTTAAGAGCTTGGACGTTATATTAGCAAAGGATTCAAAGTTGTCAATGTTTTTACAACTTTTTCTTAAATTAAGTTACATAAAAATATTTTGATAATAAAAAACCACCTCATATGAGGTGGTTTTTTATTTTATCGTTTTGTTTTTCTTCTCTTAACGATATTAGAGTTTGAGTATTTCTTTGGTTTTCTTGTCTTAACTCCGTATGCAAGCTTACCTTGGCGAGTTTTAGGACCACGACGCAATCCAATTCCTTGTTTACCTTCACCACCACCATGAGGGTGATCTACGGGGTTCATAACAGAACCTCTAACTGTTGGTCTGATACCCTTCTTTCTTTTAAGACCGGCTTTCCCCCAGTTTCTTAGTCTATATTCTGGATTTGAAACTTCTCCAATTGAAGCCCAAGAATTTGATCTAATTTTACGAATTTCTGTTGAGGGCATTTTCAATTGAGTAACATCACCGTCTTGCGCAACAACTTCTGCATAAGAACCTGCTGAACGAATTAATTTTGCTCCATTATTAGGTTTAAGTTCAACATTATATACAAATGTTCCAACTGGCAATTTAGAAAGAGGTAATCTATTTCCTAGTTTAACCTTTGCATTTTCGGAAACTAGTAATTCATCTCCAACTTTTATTTTTTGAGGAACTACTATATATCTTTTTTCACCATCAGCGTAGTTTAATAATCCAATATAAGCATTTCTGTTTGGATCATATTCAATAGTTGCAACTTTTGCAGGAATATCGTGCTTGTTGTATTTAAAATCTATTTCACGATACTTTCTTTTTACACCTCCTCCCTTGTGACGAGTAGTGATCCGACCAGCTGAGTTACGTCCAACAGCTCTTTTACGACCTCTTGTTAGTGACTTTTCTGGTTTTTTAGCAGTAAGAACTTTCTTGTGTTCGATAACACTCATATTTCTTCTACCTGGTGATGTTGGTTTAAACTTTTTCATAATTTTTTCTTATAATTTTCTACTTTTTAAACAAATTCTATCTTTTCTCCCTTTTTAAGGTAAATGTAGGCTTTTTTACCACCTGATTTTGTTCCTAGTTTTCCTCTTTGTCCACGAACTTGAACTTTTTTAGATGGAACCCTTGTCATAGCAATTTTTACTGGTTCTACTTTGTAAATTGATACGATAGCATCTTTAACATCAATTTTGTTAGCGCGTGAATCAATATCGAATGTATAGACATTATTAGTTTCTGCAAGTACTGCCCCCTTTTCTGTAATTCTTGGACCTTTTAGTACCCAGGATAAATCTCTTTTTGAAACCGCTCCTGATTGTAGAGATTTTTTATTAGTTGTTCTTCTAGTTGCTGTTTTTTTAGGTTTTTTCTTTGTTACATTTTTAACTGATGTTTTTTTAGCTGAAGATTTATTCTCTACAGTTTTTTCTGCTACTTTTTCATCTTTCTTTTTGTTTTTTCCAAATAAAGCCATAATTATTTATTACTTGTTTTAACACGCTCTTCTAAAATTTCAAAGCTTTGTTTTGGGTTTATTAAAACAAGATATTTGTATTTTAATAAATCAGTAATGTTTAGGTTCTGAGTAAGGTCTAATCTAATATTATCAATGTTTCTGAAACTTTTTTCTGTTTGTTCTTCTCTTTCTGATAATGAGAAGATAGCTGCATTATTTTTCTTTGTTTTTAATTCTTTTAGTGAATCGTTTTTTGCAAGTGAATCAATAATTGAAACCGCAGTTTTAGTTTTGATTTCATCTGTTGAAATTGAATCTACTAGAATAAGTTCATTGTCACGAACTTTTTGAGAAAGAATAGTTGCAAGAGCTTTAGCTTTTGTCTTTTTATTTACTTTCTTGATGTAGTTTCTTTCGTTAGTTGGACCAAAAGTAACACCTCCACCAACCCAAATAGGTGATCTTGAAGAACCATGACGAGCACGTCCTGTTCCTTTTTGTCTCCAAGGTTTTTTACCTCCACCACGAACATCTCCTCTGTCTTTTGAGTGTGCAGTGTTTGATCTAGATGTTGAAGCCATTGAAGTAGCTACTTGGTGAACCAAGTCAGCATTAAAAGGAACTTCAAAAATATCCTTTGGTAATTCTACCTGTTCAATTTCTTTACCTTTTTTGTCGTAAATTGCTAATTTCATAATACTATCCTTGAATTTCGATTAATGTTCCTCTTCTCCCTGGGACACCTCCTTTAACATAAATTCTGTTATTTTCAGTATCAATCTTGATGATTTCTACATCCTTGATTGTAACTCTATCGTTACCCATTCTACCTCCCATTCGAGTTCCTTTGAATACTCTTTGTGGTCCAGTTGCACCAATTGATCCAGGTTCTCTTTCTGAGTGCTTTTGTCCATGAGTTCTAGGTCCTCCTTTGAAGCCATGTCTTTTAACAACACCTTGAAAACCTTTACCTTTTGAAAAAGATGCGATTCTAACTTTATCTCCCACTTCAAAAGTATTTACATCAATAGATTCTCCAACTTTTGTTTCTTCTGTAATTGGAAGATGAAATTCTTTTAAATAACGGAAGTTACCCATATCCTTGAATTGAGCTAGTTGTGGCTTGTTGATGTTTTTTGCGGCCTTTGTTCCATATCCAACCTGAACAGCCTCATAACCATCCTTATCAGTTGTTTTAACTTGAGTCACAACTACTGGACCTGCTTTGATTTCAGTTACAGGAAACACTTTACCTTCTTCAGAGAAGATTTGTGTCATTTGTTCTTTTGTTCCCAATAATACTTTCATTTTTTGTTTTTTGATAAGCGTCTAATCTGCAATGCAATTTAGATATCAATTAGATATAGAGATTAATCTAAACTGAGCATAATGTCAACACTTTTAATTCTTTTTAGTTAAAACTCAATCCGTAAAGTTCAATGAAGAACTTTACGGCTGAGCGATCAGAGGTAAGTTTGTCATTCCTGACTAACCTACATGACCTTAAATCATTTTAACGTCGATGTTCACTCCTGACGGTAATGACAAGTTTGTTAGAGACTCGATTACCTTGTTATCAGGGTTAATAATGTCAATCAATCTTTTGTGAACCCTCATTTCGAATTGTTCTCGTGCGTCCTTGTAAACAAAGGAAGATCGATTAACAGTATATTTTTTAATTTCTGTTGGTAATGGAATTGGTCCTGAAACCTCTGCTCCAAAACGTAGAGCAGTATCCATAATTTGCTTTACAGAAGAATCAAGGATCTTGCTTTCGTAAGCACGAACTCTAATTCTTAATCTAGCTGTATCTGTAGTTTTTTTATCTGACATATTTTTCTGATTAACTCTCTAGAAGCCAGTGGTTTAGTTCTTTGACTAATATCCTGTCTCCTGAAAGGCACTTAAATAGATTAAGCTACGACTTTTGTAATAACTCCGGCTCCAACAGTTTTACCTCCTTCACGAATAGCAAATCTTTGTTGATCTTCCATCGCGATAGGTGCAGATAGTTTTACTTTGAAAGTAACAGTATCTCCTGGCATAACCATTTCGACACCTTCTGCTAGAGTAACTTCTCCAGTTACGTCTGTAGTTCTCATGTAGAACTGAGGTTTGTAACCTGAGAAGAATGGTGTGTGACGACCTCCTTCTTCTTTCTTTAAAATATATACTTCTGATTCAAATTCTGTGTGAGGTGTAATTGATCCTGGGAATGCAAGAACTTGTCCTCTGTGAATATCATCTTTTTTAAGACCTCTTACTAGTAGACCAGCGTTGTCTCCTGCTAGACCTTCTTGTAGAGATTTGTTGAACATTTCAACACCAGTAACAGTTGTTTTTGTAGTATCGTGGATACCAACAATTTCAACTTCTTCACCAACTTTAACTTTTCCTCTTTCGATTCTACCTGTTACAACAGTCCCTCTACCTTCAATTGAAAAAACGTCTTCAACTGGCATTAGAAAAGGTTTGTCTGTTTCTCTTTCTGGTTCTGGAATGTATGAGTCTAAATGACCTACAAGTTCCATAACTTTAGCTTTCCAAGTATCATCTCCTTCTAGAGCTTTTAGAGCTGATCCTCTAACAACTGGAGTATTTTCTCCGTCGAATCCTTGTGCAGTTAGAAGTTCACGAACTTCTTCTTCAACAAGTTCAATCATCTCTTCATCGTCAACCATGTCACATTTGTTTAGGAAAACAATAATTTGAGGAACACCGACTTGTTTTGCAAGTAGGATGTGTTCTCTTGTTTGTGGCATAACACCATCTGTAGCAGCTACTACAAGCACAGCACCGTCCATCTGAGCAGCACCTGTGATCATGTTTTTGATGTAGTCGGCATGACCTGGGGCATCAACATGAGCATAATGTCTAGTTGGTGTTTCATATTCTGAGTGAGAAAGTGAAATTGTAATTCCTCTAGCTTTTTCTTCAGGAGCCTTGTCGATAGCGTCAACGTCCTTCATTTGTGATGAATAACCTTCACCTGCACCATTCAATACTGTAAGAAGGGCTACGGTTAAAGTTGTCTTTCCGTGGTCAACGTGGCCAATTGTTCCAACGTTAACATGTGGTTTTGTTCTTTCGAAATCTGCCATAATAATTTTTTATTTGTAATTAATTTTTAATAAGTAACGATTTTTAGGTCGTAATTTGATGACCTTTTAGCAAAGCACGAGAATGTCTGCTAGAAAGTCGTCCCCACATAGTTGCGAATTTGGATTGAGAATTTCAATACCAAAAAAACGCAAATCTGCGTATGAGTTATCTTATCAAAAGTAAAATTTGTGTCAATGTAAAAACACCTCAGTTATGAGGTGTTTTTATTTTTAAATATTTATTTTGATTAAACCTTCCCTGCTTTAACTTCTTCAGCAACATTAGCTGGAACAATTTCATAATGATCTGGCTCGATTGTAGCTTGACCACGACCTTGTGTCATAGAGCGGAGTGTAGTTGTATATCCAAATAACTCTGACAAAGGAACTTTTGAATGAATCATTGTGATTCCATTTCCTTGATCATCCATACCTTCAACTGATCCACGTTTTGATGAAAGGTTACCTGTAATATCTCCAGTGAACTCTTCGGGTGCAGTAACTTCAACTTTCATAATAGGTTCTAGTAGAACAGGTTTCGCCAATCTGGCTGCTTCTTGGAAAGCGATTGATGCAGCAAGTTTGAAAGCAATTTCAGATGAGTCAACATCATGATAAGAACCATCATATAATTCAACTGAAACATCTGTCATTTTATAACCAGCAACGATACCACGACTCATAGCTTCTTTAAATCCTTTTTCACAGGCTGGAATAAATTCTGTAGGAATAGCTCCACCCTTGATTGAGTTAACGAATTCAAATCCACCATCTCTTTTAGTATTTTTAGGTAATGTCTCTTCGTCAACATCTTTATCAAGAGGTTTGATTCTGATTTTAACGTGACCGTATTGTCCCTTACCTCCTGATTGTTTCAAGTATTTATGTTCTGCTTCTCCATTTCCATTAATAGTTTCACGATAAGCAACTTGAGGCTTTCCAACATCTGCTTCAACATTAAATTCTCTTTTCATTCTATCTACTAGAATTTCTAGATGAAGTTCACCCATACCAGAGATAACAGTTTCTAGGGTTTCAGGATCTGATGATACACGGAAAGTTGGATCCTCGTCTGAAAGTCTTTTAAGAGCCATACCCATCTTTTCTTGGTCAGCTTTTGTCTTTGGTTCGATTCTCATAGAAATAACTGGTTCTGCGAAATCTATTTTATGAAGTTCAATCGGATTGGCTTCATCACAAAGTGTGTCTGATGTAGTTGTTTCTTTAAGTCCAACGGCTGCTGCGATTTCTCCAGCATAAACTGTTTCAACCTCTTCTCTATCGTTTGAATGCATTCTAAGAATACGTCCTAGTCTTTCTTTTTTCCCTGTAGTTGAGTTGTAAATATAAGTTCCTGATGAAACTACTCCTGAATAAACACGGAAGAAAGTAAGTTGTCCAACGAATGGGTCAGTTTGTAATTTGAAGGCAAGAGCTGAAAATGGTGCCTCGTCTGAAGACTCTCTTTCAACCTCTTCTCCTGTTTTTGGATCAATTCCTTTAATAGGTGGAACATCTGTTGGGGCTGGAAGATAATCAACAACTGCGTCGAGAACTTTTTGCACACCAACGTTCTTTAGAGCTGAACCTGTGAAAACTGGGACAATCTCATTAGCAATAACTCCTTTTCTTAGAGCTGCTTTCAATTTATCCATAGGAATTTCTTCTCCTGCTAGGAAAGATTCCATAAGAGCATCATCTTGTTCAACGATTTTTTCAATAAAATCACTTCTGTATTTAACTGCATCATCTTTTAATTCAGCTGGAATTTCTTGTTCAATCACTTTATTACCCATTTCACCTTCAAATGTGTAGGCTTTCATTGTTATAAGATCAACAACACCTTTTAGTTCTTCTTCTGCTCCCCAAGGAAGTTGGGCGCGAACAGCGTTTGGTGTAAGTCTTCTAATAATAGATTGGAATGATTTCTCAAAGCTTGCTCCAGTTCTATCAAGTTTATTAATGAAACAAATTCTTGGAACTCCGTATTTGTCAGCTTGTCTCCAAACTGTTTCTGATTGTGGTTCTACACCTGCAACACCATCAAAAACTACAACACCACCATCTAGAACTTTTAGAGATCTTTCAACTTCGGCTGTGAAGTCTACATGACCTGGTGTATCAATAATATTGAAACGCAGTTTTTTAGTCTCATCTGTAATGTCTTCATAAGTTGGAGTCCAGAAAGCTGTTGTAGCGGCAGAAGTAATAGTGATACCTCTTTCTCTTTCTTGTTCCATCCAGTCCATAACAGCTTCACCTTCGTGAACTTCTCCAATTTTATGAGAAACTCCTGTATAGAAAAGAATTCTTTCTGATGTAGTAGTTTTACCGGCATCAATGTGAGCAATAATACCGAAGTTTCTTACTCTACTTAGTGGATAATCGCGTTTCATAATAATTTATTTTAATTTTAAATAAGACGGTCTGACCGTCCTTAATAATAAAAGCAAAGAAAAAATCTTTGAGAAATCTCTCGCTTAAAGGAAAGATTACAATAAAAAAGGGGTGGTTGCAAGAAAAAAGGGGTGGTATTTTATGTCTAATATAATTCTGAATGACTACCGATATCTAGAAAAATAATCCCGTCAGAATTTTCTTTGTAATGAACTATAATATTGCCTGTTATATTAATACTTCTAATTCCTTTGAATTTTCCAGTCAAAGCGTGGTTATTGAGTGAGTAATGAAATTGATCATCTTGAAAGATTGAATATCTTTCCTTAAATTTAATCTGAATTTTTCTAGGTTGTTTTTTAGGTTTTTTTTGAAAATCATTATTAAAGAAAATATACATATTTTTATATTTTCAAAGCCTTAAATAATTCCTCGGCATTCTCATAAGGACCAGATAGATTTTTACCTTTTTTAACATCATCCAGCATTTTTAGAAACCTTTTTTCGGTTTTTTTATTAAATTGGGGAGAAGCACTGAGAACAACGCGACGTTCATCAACGAATTTTTTCAAGGTAGCATTGATAACACTACTCAAAGATAGCCCTAACTCATTTGCCAAAGCAGACGCCTGCTCTTTAATTTCTTTATCTAATTTAATACTAGTTGCTGTTTTCATAATTTCATGACTGTTTATAAGGATTTTAATTTTTCTTAATTAAAAGTCACGCAAGAAAAAAACGACTCATCCCAGTCGTTTTTTAAAATATCTAAATAGTTTTCCTCCTTACCAAGCGAAGTGAGCAAATGCTTTGTTGGCTTCTGCCATTTTGTGGGTGTTTTCTCTTTTCTTAACAGCTTCACCTTCACCTTTTGATGCAAGAATTATTTCTTCCGCAAGTTTCTTTGCCATAGGTTTTCCTTTTCCACTTCTAGCAGCAACGAGTAGCCAATTCATTCCTAGGTAAATTCTTCTCTCTGGACGAACTTCACGTGGAACTTGGTAGTTAGCACCTCCAACTCTACGAGAACGAACTTCTACCATTGGAGAAATGTTTTTTAGGGCTGTTTCAAAAACTTCTAGTGGGTTTTCTACTTTTTCTTGTTCTTTGATTATTTCAAAAGCATCATAAACTACTCTTGTAGCTACTGATTTTTTTCCATCGTGCATTAAGTGATTAATAAATTTCCCAACTTTTTCTGAGTTGTATTTATCATCTGCTTTTGCGATATTTCTATTTTTTACTGATCCTCTCATGATTTATTAAAATTATTATTCTTTAGGTTTTTTAGCTCCGTAACGTGAACGTGAATTGTTTCTGTTTTGAACTCCTTCAGCATCCAGAACACCACGGACAATTGTATAACGAATGTTAACGTCCTTTACACGCCCCCCACGTAATAGAACAACTGAGTGTTCTTGTAGGTTGTGACCCATTCCAGGAATGTAAGCAGTTACCTCCATTCCATTCGTTAGACGAACACGAGCCACCTTACGAACGGCTGAGTTAGGTTTTCTAGGTGTCTTTGTTGTAACTTTTGTGCAGACTCCTCTTTTGAATGGTGAGTTATAGAAAGTTGGTTTGTTCTTTTCTGAGTTGAAACCACGAGTTAAAGCAATCGCTTTTGATTTGCGACTTACTTTTTTTCTTCCTTTCTTTACCAGTTGATTTATTGTTGGCATAAGTAGACGATAATGTAGCAGAAGCTGTCGCAAATTGCAAGAGCTTTTATGACTTTATATAGATATATATTAAATTAAATTAATTCCTGTTAAGAGTTCTGCTAATAATTGAACGATCCTTAAAACAAAATCCCAAAGAATAAATATGAAAAAGACCAACAGGAAAATACTATATCTTTCAGTAAATTGTCTAAAGGCAATAGCCTTTTCTGTAGGTAATAAACCGTAAAGAATTTTTGAACCATCGAGAGGTGCAATTGGCATCAGGTTAAAAATAGCCAAAACTAGATTTATTAATACAACTGAAAGTGCAATATCAATAAAAGAACCAGGTAGGTTTAAAATTGGGGTAAATTGGATAAGTAAACCAAAGAATATAGCTATTACAACATTAGAAAGTGGGCCTGCTGCAGCAACAATTAATTCACCCCACCTCTGATTCCTTAAATTATAAGGATTGTAAGGAACTGGCTTTGCCCAACCAAAAATAAAGTTCCCTGGCAAAATAATCATTATCGCAGGTAATATAATAGAGCCGAGAGGATCAATATGTTTTATTGGGTTTAAAGTAAGGCGTCCTGCATACTTTGCAGTAACATCCCCCAACCATAAAGCTGCATAACCATGAGCTACTTCGTGAATAACGACTGACATTATTAATATTGCTATTGAAAAGATAAATGTTGCTTCCATAATTTAATCTATTCTAAACATTTATTTGATTGATAACAAGTTATAAAAATATATTTTCCTAATTTGTTTTGACAAACGAAAATGATCTGCTATTATGGTCAAACAACAAATTTATGGCAAGAACATGCGAAATCA
>Ga0136558_1000898_pt1 | contig 15767 bp, 16 predicted proteins | sample AntRauTorckE6833_FD_101391 | JGI IMG/M metagenome (GOLD analysis project Ga0136558, IMG submission 101391) | Saline lake microbial communities from Rauer Islands, Antarctica - Metagenome Torckler E6 #833 | ecosystem: Environmental > Aquatic > Non-marine Saline and Alkaline > Saline | place...
AAAAAAGATTCCCTGAGTTTAATATTGGGCTGCTCCACGGGCGAATGAAAACTGATGAAAAAGAATCGGTAATGCGAAAATTTATAGAACATGATATTCAAATACTTGTATCCACCACAGTGATCGAAGTTGGTGTGGATGTTCCCAATGCTTCTATCATGATAATTGAACACGCTGAACGTTTTGGGCTTTCACAATTACACCAGCTTCGGGGAAGAATTGGAAGAGGTGAAAGACAAAGTTATTGCATCCTGACGCCGGACGTAAAAGTGAGCAAGTCAGGCGCTGTTAGACTTAAAACCATGGAGGAAACTAATGACGGGTTTCGCATTGCCGAAGCTGACCTCAAACTACGCGGTCCGGGAGATTTTCTCGGAACCAAACAAAGTGGATTACCAGATTTCAAGTTCGCTGATATCGTAGAAGATCAATTCCTACTTGGCCAGGCAAAAGAAAAAGCCATAGCTTTGTTGATTAAAGATCCTGAACTTCAGCTAAAAGAACATCAACAGCTTGCAGCCGTGTTTGGCCCATACTTTAAAGAAAAAGAGCAATTCTACGGTATGGGATGATCTTGTTATTACCCCGAAAATAACCCATCGATTTCCTGCACACCCAGGCCGTGCCTTTTTGACAATACGACCCTACATTTTTTGTTTACCCTCAGGCCTGAAAAAGGATCATTCTCAATAAGGAGGTGGCCGTCTAAATCTGAATATTCTGCATTTAGCGCAATAACTGCACCCGCTGCATTAGCTAAAGAGCTTTCGATCATGCAGCCTATCATCACTTTCAATCCAAGCTGATGCGCCTTCTCAATTACCTTTCTTGCTTTTACAAGGCTTCCCATTTTCATCAGTTTTATATTGATGATATCAAATGCCTCAGCAATTGCATTGAGATCTTCAGTCCCTTTAAAGCTCTCATCCGCCACACATGGTAAAGGTGACCATTTCCTGAGCTTCTTCATGTTTTCAAAATCTAATGCAGGCATAGGTTGCTCTATCAATTCCACATTTTGTGTTGTCAGAAACTCAATTTCTCTTTTTGCCTGTTCCAGGGTTTTCCAACCTTCGTTAGCATCTACCCGTAAAGGTTTATCCGTTACTTCCCGAATTGCCGCTATGATCTGTCGGTCTGATTTAGTGCCCAGTTTTATTTTATAAAGGGGATATCTTTCGGCTTCTAAAACCTTTTTCTGCATAACTTCAGGCGTATCGATCCCAATGGTATAAGACGTGACTGGACCAACTGATGTTGTTTCTCCCCATAGTTTCCAAAGTGGCTGATTATTGGATTTAGCCCACCAATCAAGCCATGCCATTTCTATGGCTACCCGGGCAGATTCTACAGGATTCAACTTTATCCTTTCAAGGGCATTAGGTATTTCATCTGCACTTGTGATCTCATCAAAAAAAGCAGCCGGAAGCTCTTCAAAATATGCTATTACTTTTTCAGGAGTTTCATCATACCTGTTATTTGGGCTTGCTTCCCCATATCCAACAATCCCATTTCTTTCGATCATAATAAAAACATTTACTACCTCTGACCTTGAGCTTCTTGATATTGTAAATACATTTTTAAGCTTTAAGGGGACCTTTTTCCAACTGATTTTAAAAAGCGACATACCCGTACTCCTGAATCATTTTAAGGTATATCCAAACCGCAGGCGCTGCTAATAAAAGAGCATCAAAACGATCAAAAAAACCACCGTGCCCAGGTAGTAACGATGAAGAATCTTTTACACCTGCCTTCCGCTTAATTTTGCTTTCAATGAGATCCCCTACAGGTCCAAAAGTGCCTACAAGCAGAACCAAGGGCAATGCCAGTGATAACGAAATGGGTGCTTCAAGAGGGATGGCATAGAAAGCAATTGCTAGTCCCGCGAAGCATCCAACATATCCAGAAAAGAATCCTGCCCATGTTTTATTTGGGCTTATTTCAGGAGCCAATTTTCGGTTTCCAAATGTTTTTCCGCCAAAATAGGCGAATATATCCCCACCCCATACCATCAACATGGTAGCAATGGTTAGCAAGAAACCTGTTTCTGAAGTTCCTAAATCACGGATCAGCATCAGGCATAAAAGTCCTGCTGGAGCATACAATCCTGAAAATACAGTCGAGCTTAGCGTCGTGATGCTATCTTCAGAAGTATTAAACGTTTGAATAGCAATGAACAGCAAAAGAATAGCCATCCCAATTTCAAAAGCGAGGGGTATAAAAGGGGAAATCATTACCCAAAGTCCGATTGAATACGGGAAGTAGGTATCGGTTGCTGATCCGGCACTATTTAAAAGTCGCACCATTTCTTGTAGAACAAAAAAACCGATCAGTATAATAAATCCTTTAAAATACCAACCCCCTATCCATGTTATAAAAATGAAAAGCGCGGCAGCGGGTACTGCGAATAAAATACGTTTTAAAAGTTCACTCAAACCAGGCTCCAGTTTCACTCAGAATCATCGGTTTCATCATCGTCCCCGATATTAAAATCGGGCTCAGTTTCTTCAAGTTCTCTTAAAGCCTTTCGCGCTTTTTTTTCAAACTCAAGCGGAACGTATAGATAGACTATGGCCATTTCACTTACATTTAAGCTGTATGCTGAATCTCTTTTCGAAAGTATATTAGAAGGGATCTTGAGATTGGACAAGTAATTTTTTGCCATTTCAACTTCCAGGTCGGTGCTGGCTTGCATCACACATACCCAGTTATCGATCTCGTTCGGTTTAGGAGAACTTGAAAAAAAACTCATTCGGCCTCTTTCTCTAGTTTAATCTGATACAGATAATAAAGTAAAAATGAAGTTACAGCAATACTAACTATTATAAGAACAATAGGTAGTTCCATGTCAGGTGTAATTTCCTGCTCCAGCATTTCAGGATAAAAGCTACTTGCTACTACCTGTCCACCATTATTCACAAAATGGGCAACCATAGCAGGAATCAAACTATCGGAAATATAGGTTAGATATGCCAGAAATATACCTAACGTTGCCAGTGGCAAAAAGTTTGTTATCTGAAGATGATAAGCCCCAAAAATTGCCCCTGATATCAGGATTGCGGCAACAACACCCCAGCTTTTTTCAAAAGCTCGCTGCACATATCCACGGTACATGATCTCTTCACATATCGCTGGAACAACACCTATATGAAACACACCCAGTAATAAAGCATTTTCTGTTTTAAGGAAACTGGTGATCATTTCAGCCATAGTTTCCTGCATCTCAACCATGAATTCTGGTGCGGGTACAAAAGAATTCAACCAACCCAAAAATTGTATTGTAGGCTGAGCGGCTATAAAGAGTATGACACCAATAGCCGTAACTTGCCATACATTTTTAGAAAGCTTCAGCCGTAAAAAATCTTTGCGTTTACCTTTTACGGCGTGCAGTTTAACGATCAGCAGGGTTGCAAGAGCCATCACCAAAACCTGTCCCGAAGTATTAGCCAAAAACAGGATATCGAAATTGGTGGAGAGCTGCTCCATCATCGTTTCCATATCCAGATTATCTGTAGTTACTAATACCCCAATCACACCAACAACAGCCCCAACTATGTTGAAACTAATTAGTGCCACTAATACCCATCCTAGGGCTATGCCCCAATGGGCGAAACCGTTACGTTCTACCCATGGGAGTTGGCCTTGGTCTTGATAAATCTGATTGTACTCTTCGTGCTCCCTAATATCCTGCTGATCCATCAACTCCTATTATTCTTCTGAAGCAAAAACTTTTGCACCAATTAGTCCTGAAATCACATTTAGCACACCAAGAGCAAGCAAGGTAGTTCCGGCCTGAATCCCTCTATTTACCCAAGAGTCTGCATTCTCGAGGCTTTCAATAGTTGCTTCTTTAGCCTCGGGTGGTAGTTGCATTGCTTCAGCATTTTGTATACTCCAGTCTATTATGGCATCAGCATAACTTGGATCAATTAGCTCCCAGATTTGCCCCATAATTAATGATAATACCGTAGCCACAACAGCAACTAATAAGCCAATAAGAGCACCTTTTCCAATTTTATAGTTGATCTTATATTCTTTTGCGTAGTGCCAGTTTGCATATAAACCACCAACAGCTCCGAACAGGCAGCCAATAGTACCTAATAACTGTGCTGAGTTAAAAATTGCCCCAGACGGTTCTGTTCCTAACATCATATACCCGCCAATAATTGACGATAGTGTAACAATTAGTGCCGTTATTAAAGAGCCGATTAAAACTGAATTCCAATAACTTGGTTGTACCTGTTCGTTTTCCATTTCCATTGTATTACTCCGATTTGTTTAAGGTGAAGAATTCTTTACTCAAAATAATTGCAAGGCTCAAACCAAAAACCGAACCAAGCACTAACCTTGAGATGTGGGTGTTCGTCCAAAAACCCAAATAGTTTCCAATTATATCGGCTAAATTTAAAATAATAGCGCTAATTAACCAGTTCTTTTCTGCTTTAAAAGAAAAGTTCAACACACTTATCAATGGCATCACCATCAATCCGACTAAAAATGTCCCATAAATACCTATACACCGGGCACAAACAGCCATCTGTATTCCATTTAATGTGAACGAGCGGGCTGTTTCCTGGTGGCACAAAACGTTGAAAAACAAATACTGCCAACTAATAGGGGAAGCTTGCACATCGGCAAAAAGCCCAGGTCCTAAACCAATGATCACTAATAGAGAAACCGAAGCAATCAGCCCAAAATAAAGCCATTTATTATGTACCTGATATGTTTCTGAATATCCCACACTTATTTACTGGCATTGTTTAACATTCCGTCAATAAAAGCTTTAGGAGCAAGACAAGGCTTTCTCTTTTCTTTATCTACAAAGCAAAGTGTGACTTCTCCCAAGGCATGTACTTCTTCAGAGCCTTCAGTTTTTACCTCATAAAATGTTTCAAGGCGATATAATGGTTTTTCAAAGACCATCACTTTTATCTGCATTTCTTCATCGTAGATTATGGGCTTTTTATATTCAATTTGAGAATGGATAACGGGCAACATCACACCTGAATCTTCCATCTCACGATATGAAAGTCCCTGGGCTCGAATCATCTCGGTACGGCTAACTTCAAAATATTCCAGGTATCGGGCATAATACACATACCCCATACGATCTGTCTCACCATACCTGCTTCTTAGATGGTGATTGTATTCAATGATGGGCAATGTGTCTGGAAAATTCACGTGTGTTATTTGATCGTCTCCCAAGCTCCCATAGCAGTATATTTATCGATACGCTGCTCAATAAGTTTCTCTGGCTTTAATTTTTTAAGGCGTTTTAAACTTTGAAGAAGTTGCTTCTTAACCGCTTCAGCAGCAACATCTTGATCGCGATGGGCGCCCCCCAGTGGCTCGGGTATAACCCCATCTATAATATCAAGTTCTTTGAGGTCAGGAGCCGTTAATTTTAGCACAGCAGCAGCTTGTTCTTTATAATCCCAGGTCTTCCATAAAATAGAAGAACAGGATTCTGGAGAAATAACTGAATACCACGTATTTTCCATCATATACACTTCATTACCCATTCCAATACCTATAGCTCCCCCACTGGCCCCTTCACCAATAACAACAGTTACGAAAGGAACTTTTAGCATTGCCATCATCTTTAAGTTTTTAGCAATGGCTTCGGCCTGGCCTCTTTCTTCAGCCTCAAGTCCGGGATAGGCACCGGGTGTATCGAGTAGAGTGATAATAGGGACCTCAAATTTCTCGGCAAGTTTCATCAAACGGTATGCTTTACGATAGCCTTCCGGATTAGCCATCCCAAATCTACGGTATTGGCGCTGTTGGGTATCCCGCCCTTTTTGATGACCAATGATCATTACTGATTGGCCATCAATGGTGGCAAAACCTCCCACAATGGCTTTATCATCCGCATGATATCGATCTCCATGAAGCTCCACAAAGTTTTCGGTGATCTTATAAATGTAATCGAGGGTATAAGGCCGGTCGGGGTGGCGAGCCAGCTGAACCCTTTGCCACCGGGTTAAATTTGTGAAGATAGATTCGCGTAATTTATCAACGCGTTTCCTGAGGCTTTCAATTTCTTTATCCAAAACGCCATCACTTACATTGGAAAGGTTTTTAAGTTCTTCAATTTTACTTTCCAATTCGGCAATAGGCTGTTCAAAGTCTAAATACTGCATAGGTGATTTTTAGTTTTAATCTGGGGCAATATACGCATTCTTGCATAGAGGTGAGAACGGTGATTAGCTCATAGTGTTCCGAACATACTTCGAAATTTAAGCGCCCATACTCGCCAAATCGCTTCTCTTACAATAGCTTTCGACATTTTGGACACTCCTTCTTCGCGCTCACGAAAAACAATGGAGACCTCTTTGAGTCTGAATCCAGCCTTCCATGCTCTAAAATGGAGTTCAATCTGAAAGGCATACCCATTCGACTTTATCCGGTCAATGGAAATTTCTTCCAGTACTTTTCGGCGAATGCACTTGAAGCCAGCCGTTGTATCAAAAATAGGCAGACCGGTTATGGTTCGGGCATAAATATTTGCGCAATAAGATAAGATCAGCCGGCTTAGTGGCCAGTTTATAATACTTATACCTTTGGCATAGCGTGAACCTACAGCAACATCGGCCTCATCTGCTTTTACAGCGTCAATAAGCTTCTCGACATCATCGGGATCGTGAGAAAAATCGGCATCCATCTCGCATACATACTTGTAATGCTTCCCAATAGCATATTCAAACCCTTTTACATAAGCTGTTCCAAGACCCAGTTTTCCAGGCCTTTCGATCAGGGCGACTCGTTCTTGGTGCATATCCTGGGCCTTACGAACATGATCGGCCGTGCCATCGGGGGAGCCATCGTCGATGACCAGAACATCCACTTTATTTCTGAGCTTCATAAGCCGATCTATGAGCCGAACAATGTTATGAGCTTCGTTATATGTAGGTACAATAATAAGGGTGTCGTTAGGCATTGCTACTGTCCTTTTCCTTTTACTATTGTGATTAAGGTGTTTATGAGAATTTTAGTATCCATTCGCAATGAAGCATTTTCGATATAAAACAGGTCAAATTTTGTTTTTTCTTTTACATCATCCAGCGAAGTATCGTATTTCCATTTTACTTGTGCCCAGCCTGTAATACCGGGGCGAACCCTCAGTCTTCTTGTGTATAGGGGAATTTGTTGGCTGAATTGCTCTACAAAATGTGGCCGTTCGGGACGGGGGCCTACCAGGCTCATATCGCCCTTCAAAACATTAAAAAGTTGTGGCACCTCATCAACACGAAGCTTTCTCAACCAATAACCAAGCTTAGTAACCCGGGGGTCATCTTTAGTTGCCCAGGTTGGCCCACTATGGCGTTCCGCATCATTTAGCATGGTTCTGAACTTATAGATCATGAATATCTTACCATTTCTGCCTACCCTTTTCTGTCGATAAATAGCCGGCCCGGGTGACGTCATCCGAACGGCTAATCCAATCACTAATAAAACAGGGAAGGTTATTATCAGTACAATTGAAGAAAATACAATATCGAAAATTCTTTTTATGGTTTTTTCCCACAATGGCATGGGTTCGGGTGAAATTTCCACCAAGGGTAACCCAAAAATCTGGTTCGTTTTACTCAACCCACTTACAAGCTGATAAAAATCGGGAAGCAGTTTTAATGATATTTCAGGGGAATCAACTTTAGAAATTACATCCACTAGATCTTGCCGACGATCGGGCTCAAGGGCAACTAATATTTCTTGCACCTGTCGGTCTTTTAATATTTTTTTAATATCATCTAGGCTACCGATCACATCGTCCTCTTCAATACCAGTATCAGGGGCTGGCGTTTTTCCATTCACCTGTATAAAACCGAGCACCTGCATACCTAAAATTTTATTTCTCTTTAAATCATCATAGGCTGCTTTGGCAGTGTGCCCTGTACCTATAATAACCGTACGATGAAGTCCCTTCCCTTTTTGGGCATAGTATTTTTGGATGGTTCGCACAATAAACCTATTAAGAGCAAGGAGTACAAATATAGTAGTCCAATAAGTGATGATAATTGATCTTTGGTCTCTTATTGAAATACTTTCATTAATGTTTATGGCGAAATACAGAATAAGTGCGCCAAGGATACTCGCTTTTAATACCTTTATAAATTCATCGAGGCGAGATACAAGGTATAGTTTCTTATAGGAACCCATCACTACAAAAATAGCTAACCAGTATATGCTGATCACGACCCCTCCAGAAATAAAGTTCAGGTTAAACTCCTGAACCAATACATCCATGGTATTGGGGTAAAAAGAATGGAATACAAACCAGCTCGCCAGTATGATTAAAAAATCTAACACACTGGTGAAAATTACTTCCCTATATCTTTTTAAATTAAGCACTATAATTTTATGGCGTTCTAATTTTAAGGATGCTAAAATAAGCAATTTTAAATAGGCTGCATAACTTCCACAACTTTAAATTATAAAAGATTTGTATTCTCTAAAACAAACCTCGTCAACAACTAAAGCCCGACTGGGTGAATTAAAAACAGATCACGGTACTATAGAAACTCCCATTTTTATGCCGGTTGGCACTCTTGGGACTGTCAAAGGTGTATCTCAGGATGCATTGGCGGATAAAATTAAAGCTCAAATTATTCTGGGTAACACGTATCACCTATATTTACGGCCGGGTTGCGATATCATAAAAAAAGCAGGTGGGTTACATGCTTTTATGAATTGGGATAAGCCTATTTTAACTGATTCTGGTGGATATCAGATCTTTTCTCTTTCCGATAACAGAGAACTAGATGAAGAAGGTGCCCATTTTCAAAGTCATATTGATGGATCACGCCACACCTTCACCCCCGAAAATATTGTAGAAACACAGCGTATTTTAGGTTCCGATATCATGATGCTATTGGATGAATGCCCACCCTACCCCAGCTCTTACGACTACGCCAAGAAATCAATGGAGCTTACACACCGCTGGGCTAAACGTGGCCGAAAGGCCTTCTTGGAAACAGAACCTCTATATGGCCACTCTCAGGCACAATTCGGTATTGTACAAGGTGGCACCTATAATGATCTTCGTATTGAGTCTTCCACGTTTATGGCTGAACAAGACTTCGAGGGTATTGCTATTGGCGGCTTAAGCGTGGGCGAGCCTATAGATATGATGTATGAGTTTACTGACCTGAATACCGATTACTTACCCAAAGAAAAAGCCCGATACCTTATGGGGGTAGGTACTCCAGCAAATTTACTCGAAGGCGTTGCCCGTGGCGTGGATATGTTTGATTGCGTGATGCCTACACGAAATGCCCGAAATGGCTCTATTTTTACCCGGCACGGAAGGGTAAATATCCGTAATGCAAAATGGAAAGATCATCATGATTATTTAGATCCTGATTTTCCAAGTGAGCTGTGCAGCAAATATACCATGGCTTATATTCATCACCTGATTCGGAATAATGAGATCTTTGGGTTGGTTCTGGCTTCCGTTCATAACCTGATGTTCTACCTCTGGCTAATGGAACAAGTTCGTGACCATATCGCTAATGATACATTTGGGGACTGGTATCCCGGAATGGTGGAACAGCTTGAGCGGAAAATTTAATGGGTAAAGCTCACTTTTGAGCTCTAAAATTTATTGAAAATCTTATTCAATGAGGTGGACTTTATTCTTATCTTTAATGTCATTTAATATCTTTTTTATGCCCGAGTTATCAGCTGTTTTACTCCCTCTTGTAATCTTTTTTTCCCGTATTGCCGATGTTTCGCTGGGCACCCTTCGTATCACCATGGTTTCCCGTGGTTATAAATGGGAGTCGGCTTTACTGGGTTTTTTCGAAGTCCTTATTTGGGTGATTGTAGTCGCTCAGTTGCTCAACAATTTAGATCATTGGGTGAACTATATTGCATACGCCGCAGGGTTTTCGGCCGGAACTTTCATGGGTTTATATATAGAAGAAAAGATGAAAGTGGGTACGGTCTTGGTGCGGATCATCACCCTTCAAAAGTCCGGAGAATTGATAGAAGCGCTTAAAGAGTCAGGCGTTGCCGTAACCAGCATTGATGCTAAAGGTGGCTTCAATGATGTGAAGGTTATTTTCACAGTATTAAAGAGAAAGAAGCTTACTAACGTCTTCAATATTGTCAAGGAAGTTGACCCTGAGGCTTTCTTCTCTACTGAAGATGTAAAATACTCTAATAAGCATCACGATCACTTGGTAGACCCCTCCAACCGAAGTCCCGTAGACCGGCTTTTAAGAATTCGAAAAGGAGTTTAACTATTCTCCCTGAAGCGTAACAATGAGTTTTCTGGATCCACCCCGATTCCTGTGCTCGCATAAATATATTCCCTGCCATGTTCCCAGGTTGAACTGGCCTTTGGTTACTGGAATAGAAACTGAAGAGCCAAGCAGTGAACTTTTGATGTGAGATGTCATGTCATCCGTCCCTTCAAGGGTATGTTGATAAAGAGAAGTTTCTTCAGGAACGGCCCGATTGAAATGAGATTCAAAATCTCTACGCACCGAGGGATCGGCATTCTCGTTGATGGTAAGCGCTGCACTGGTGTGTTTAATGAAAATATGTGCAAGACCTATACTGATATCCTTAATCTCAGGAATTTCCTTTAGAATCTCACTGGTAATAATGTGGTATCCCCGAGATTTTGGTGAAAGCGTGATCTCTTTTTGTATCCACATGGTGTTTGGTTAATTTTATTCGTAAATGGGTATTGATTTATAAAACAGACCATTAAACCGATTCTTCTGCACCAATTTTATCCTCAAAAGGTGCAATTACTTCTTCCACTTCTTTGGTTCCCTCAAAATAATCAAGCACCTGAAGAAGAACCTCATCCACTAAAATATCGGGGCAGGAAGCTCCGGAAGTCAATGCAATTTTAAGAGGCTTTTTTTCTAAAGAAAGCCAGTTCTCGGTTTGCTTCATTTTCTTATCCCACTGATCAAAATGCTGAATTTTGCTTTCAGATAGCTCGCCTTTATCCCGCACATGATAGGTTGGAAATTTGTGTTCTAAAATCTCAACCAAATGCATGGTATTGGATGAATTATATCCACCCACAACAAGTGCAAGATCTGCATCGGTCTCGGCAAGGGAAAGAGTTGCTGACTGATTTTCGTTAGTAGCGTAGCACAGGGTGTCTGAAGTTTCAGCAAAGTGATCAAGGATGTCAGCCTTGCCATACCGTTTGATAGCGGCTTCACGGAGGATATCCATTACTTGCTCTGTTTCTGTTGCCAGCATGGTGGTTTGATTGATAACTCCAAATCGAACCATGTCTTCCAGCGGGTTCAATCCTTCAGAAGATTTGTGTCCAAAGTATTTTTCAAAATCAGATAAAGGCCGGTCTTCTGTGATTATATCTGCTAAAATCTGTGCTTCCTCGGGATTCAACACAACCACTACTTCCGAATGATCGGCACTATGTGAAAAGGTAGCCCGGGTTTCTTCGTGCTGATGCTTACCGTGCACTACCAAGCTGTAATCTTTTTTTCCAAGCTGCTTTCCTCGCTTCCAAACTTTCTCCACAAATGGGCACGTAGTATTGTATTGGTAAGGGTCGATCCCAACTTCTTTAAGCTGCTCCTGAATTTCTAAAGTGGTTCCAAAGGCAGGGACGATCACAATATCTTCTGAATCCAAAGACGAGATCGGAATACGCTCGGTCCCGTCTGTATCAAATAAGAACTTCACACCTTTCTTTTGCAGATCTTCATTTACCGTTGGATTGTGGATCATCTCACTGAGCAGATAAATGTTCTTATCGGGATTTTCTGCCACCGTTCGGTATGCAATATCAATGGCATTCTCTACACCGTAACAGAATCCAAAAAAACGGGGAATGTAAAATTGCACCGAGCCAAAATCGAGCAGCGTAGGCTCGAGATCCTTTTTCATCGGATCAATGATCTTAGTAGCCTCTTTCACCTTCCGGATAATAGGCGACTTGTACATTTCGGGAATGTCGAATTTTTTACGTGCCACTTTTCGTTATTCGTTTATTTCGTTATTGGGTGAATCGTCCATACACTTCAGCAATATTAGCTGTAACTGACCTTGATGCTCATAGCATCTGATCTTTTAATTTATATGTCTCTTCTTTAGGAAGTTCTTTACACAGAAATAAAACTCGTTTTCGTAAATCTCTTGACACCTGCCAAACTAACAGATCCTCAAAAGACGCGATTTCTTCTTTTTTTTACAGTCAAAGATTTCAACATTCACGAAAAACGAATACTCGATTTCCCAAATTAACTACGGATCAATTTCTCCATCTCATCTCTTTCCTTTGGAACATCGGTCAGATTCTCATAACCGTCTTCAGTAACCAGAATATTATCCTCGATACGAATTCCTCCAAACTCAAACATTTTGGTCAGCTTATCTGGATTCAGGAATTTAGATTGTGTTTCATCTTTAAGGGCAGGTATCAGTAAAGCCGGGACAAAATAGCAGCCAGGCTCAATTGTTACTACCATACCTGGCTGTAAATCTCTTCGAACTCTAAGGAACTTAATTCCCGGACGGTCAATACGATCCACGCCTTTCGGATACCCACCAACATCATGAGTATCTAATCCCAGAAAATGGCCAAGTCCGTGTGGAAAAAACAGGGCAAAAATATCATTTTCCATCATATCGTCAACAGACCCTTTAACAATACCCGCTTCCTTTAATCCCTCCATAATGGTACGGGCAGCATGCATATGTAGGTCTTCCATTTTCACGCCTGGCTCTATGCTTTCGATGGAACTATTCAAGGCATTTAGTACCGCATCATACACACCGGCCTGCAGCTCGGTAAATTTACCGTTGGCAGGATACGTGCGCGTAATGTCGGAAGAGTAACCCTTGTATTCGTGTCCGGCATCCAATAAAAATAATTCGCCATCCTCAATTTTGCTCGTGTTTTCAACATAATGCAGGATGGCGCTGTTTTTACCACCGGCAAAAATTCCGTTGTATGCATCTTGCTGTAACCCATTTTCATAATGTATTTTGGTGAATATGGCTTTCAGTTCATATTCGTACATGCCCGGCTTAATGGCTTTCATTACCTCGGTGTGAGCCAGGTTATTTATACTGGCAGATTTTCGCATATACTCCAACTCTTCATCCGTCTTCAATACACGACAGTAGGTCAAAGCATCCTGCAAAGTTTCGATATCAGCTTCAAAGCCTCTGTCAAGGTCTTCAATCAATTCAGCATCAACTTCATTCAGGCAATACACCTTATCCGGTTTAAGCTCATTCATTACCGTCAGAATCTCATTAGTATAATGCAGGTGATCTGGATTGTACTGCTCTTGCCATGCTTCCTGAGATTTCACATAACCATGCCATACCGCATACTGGGCATCTCTTTTGGGAACGAACAGGTGATATTCTTCCGTCTTCAGATCCAGTATCAATGCACATTCAGGTTCATTTACACCAGTCAAATACCAGAAATTAGATTCCTGCCGAAAGGGATATTCGTAATCCGTTTCATTGCGATATAGGATTTCAGATCCCTGTATAAAAACGGCACCTTCTTGCCCATCGTCAAATAGTGAGAGTAACTTTTCGCGGTGTTTTTGATGCATCATAGAAGTGAATACTTAAATAAAGTTAGGAATTTTTCTCGAGTCGAAGGATACTGAAATACCCAATGAATATCGACCTAAGAGCTCAGGAATGTTTGATCATCATTGCATAAAAAGGGTCTACCATATTCATAATATCTTTTGAGAAACTAAAGCCGTTTTCTTTACTAAGATCAACTTCGACCATGCCACTGCCGGAATGAATTTCGGTATTTACATCCACTGAGTCTGCTATCAAATCAAGTGAAGCGCTAAAAAAAGCTGTGTTGGCGGCATTTTGATTCAACACACCATTTAATCGGGTACCACCATACGGATTAGCGGCCAAACTCAATGCAACTTTCTCCGTTTCTGTCACGCTAAATACTCGGTAATAATGACCTAAAGCAAATTCTGGATTAAGCCCATCAAAGCTTAAATATTTTACCGGCAGCACTGGATTTGTAAATAAATGACTACATGAATATTTAGCAAAAGATCTGCCTGCTGGACTTAATTTTTCACCGATAAACCCCCTCTTCTCCCAATATTCAAGAGAGCGTGATATTTCAGTTTTAGGGGTAAAGGGTGAAGGGATTTTGGGTGACGGGGTGACAACATCATCTTTAATTTCGAACCAGAAATCGAGCATACCGTTGGTTACCAAAAGAAAAGGTGCCTCCACTTTTTGGTTGTAGCGAGCTATTTGAATGGCCGCTTTTTCATCCAGCTTGATATCGGGCGCTTTACATTCAACTAGTAGTAATGGTTTAAAGTCTTTGGTATAACAGATGATATCTGTTCGGGATCTGGATTTATCTCCCGGAAGACTAACCGGACTTTCAAACGAAACGCGGGAAGAAGATGTGCCTGCTTCAAACGTAAGATAATCCACTAAAGCTAACCGAACGCGCTCTTCAGGTAGGTTTGCATACACTTTCTTAGCAATTGGATTCCAAAGGCGTTTCTGGCCATCCCGAAAGCGAAATTGAGGATAATTTGAAAGGGCTTTGCTAAGCAAAAGATGAATGATGTTAAATGTTCACTCTCAATTTAACACTTAGCATCATTCTAATTCGAGAAAAATACTTAAGCTTTAGCCACTTCCTTGTCTTCTTTATCTCCATGCAGGCTTCGCTTAATGAAGAACTGCTGAATAATAGACAGCACATTGAATATCAGGTAGTACAAACTCAAACCGGCAGCAAAGTTATTGAAGATAAACAACAGCATAACCGGGAAAATATACTGAAGCATTTTCATCTGCCCTGCCATTGGGCTGCTTGCTCCACCGCCACTCATACCGCCGGTAAGTTTACTTTGAACCATCATAGCAGCGGTCATCAGTAATACAAAACCGGCAATTTGCTCACCCAAAAATGGAATCTCAAATGGAAGGTTCAAGATATAATCTGGCGCAGATAGGTCACCCGCCCACAAAAACTCTTCCTGTCGAAGCTGAATTGAGTTCTGGAAATAACGCCAGAGTGTAATCAGAATTGGAAACTGGAGTAAGTTCGGTAAACATCCCCCCAACGGATTTACTTTGTTCTTGCGATACAGATCCATCGTAGCTTTTTGCTGCTTCTGTGGTTTGTCCTTGTACTTCTCTTGTATCTCTTTCATTTGGGGCTGAAGTTCTCCCATCGCGGCCATACTCTTGTAACTCTTATAGGTCAACGGAGATAACACCAATTTAACCAGCGAGGCAAATACAATAATAATAACTCCGAAATTGGATGTAAAACGAGACATGAACTCAAAAAACGGGATCACCATCCAGCGTACAAACGGATCAGAAAACCATCTTAGCCAGCTCCAGCCTACATCTACCATATCATAAGCGTGTTCATCAATCTGGGTGAGTTCGCGATACTTTACTGGCCCAAGATAAAGGCGAAACGAAGTATTTCCCTGTTCACCAAGGTCACTGGTTATAGCAGAGGTATATCGATGATCCGCATTTGGATTATCTGACCCTCCGGTAACTTCTCCCGTTAAAATAGCCGCATCTGTCGACGACGTGGGTTTAATAAGCTGCGTAAAAAACTTCGTTTTGGTAGCCACCCAGTCAATATTACCGTTAATGGTAAGCTCATCACGACCTGGCTCATCCAATTTGAATTTTTCCAATTCTCCACCAGCATATACATAAGCAGCCGTTTCGAGGGCATCCTGAGCAGGATCTTTTTCAGTGAAATTAAGTGGGGCTGTCCA
>Ga0136558_1000911_pt1 | contig 15633 bp, 19 predicted proteins | sample AntRauTorckE6833_FD_101391 | JGI IMG/M metagenome (GOLD analysis project Ga0136558, IMG submission 101391) | Saline lake microbial communities from Rauer Islands, Antarctica - Metagenome Torckler E6 #833 | ecosystem: Environmental > Aquatic > Non-marine Saline and Alkaline > Saline | place...
CAAACCGTGTCAGAAATGGCTCGGTTTTTTTATATTTGAAACTACTGAATAGGTTAGGAGAAAGTACAGGTCAGTAGGTCAGCAAGTTTTATAACTAGGAGAATCTTTGTTAAGATAGAGGAAAGATAGAATTACTCAATTAGGCAAAATATATGAATAAAACTTTATTTGGCATAGTCTTAATACTTATTTTTGTCGGTATAGCTGTTTATTTATACACGGATGCATCTGGTAAAGATTATAATGTAGAGACCGATGGTTCAGCTACTGAGAACAATGATATTACTGAAGAAGTTCAACCGGTGGAAGAGGTTGATAGTCCTGATTCAGACAATGATTTAATTGTTATCGAATCACCACAAGTTGGAGAGGAGGTCGGTAGTCCAATATCGGTAAGTGGTAAGGTTCGTGGCACCTGGCTTTTTGAGGCTACAGCACCAGTTATTGTTACAAATTGGGATGGACTAATTTTAGGTGAGGGTTATATAGAGACCAGTGAAAACTGGATGACTGAGAAATTTGTGCCATTTTCGGGTGAAATTACCTACCAACAACAACCAAATTCTTATAGTGCTACAGGAACCATAATATTCCAAAAAGCTAATCCGTCAGGTTTACCAGAGCACGCTGACGCGCTTGAGATAAGGGTGCTACTGGAAAATAACTCTTAAAATTGAGTGTCTAAAAGTATTTGTTTTGCTATAGTTAACTAATGAAAAAAGTGAATCAATATGTAGTGCCTAAATACATTTACCTGATGTGGACGACTCTACTTTTTGCTTTTGCCTTTGGAGTTTATCGACAAGAGTGGTCTACAGTCTTTGTTAGTTTAGCTACACTCATTATCTCAATTTATTCAGTATGGTTAAGTCATCATATTAAGTTTCGTATTCCCGCCTCCTTGACTACAGCGGCAATTATTTTCATATATGCTACTTTATTTTTGGGAGAAGTTGGTGGCTTTTATGAGCGTTTTTGGTGGTGGGATGTCGTTCTGCACACTGGTTCGGCTATCGGCTTTGGTCTGATTGGCGCAATTATATTAATACTTTTATCTCGTAAAGGTACGGTTAAAGCTGATCCAATACTGACAGCATTTTTTGTTTTTTCCTTTACTGTAACAATTGGTGTGGTGTGGGAAATATTTGAGTTTGCTATGGATCAGTTGTTCGGTCTTCATATGCAGAAAAGTGGTTTGATAGACACTATGGCGGATTTAATTGTTGATAGTTTGGGAGGTTTACTGGCTGCTGGTGCTAGTTATGCTTACTTAACAAAAAGAAGAGTCTCAGCTCTGACTAAAGTTCTCAAAGAAGGTGTTGATGAAAATAAGAGATTTTAATCTGTATATAAATACCTATAACAATTGACTGTTTATAGAGCTAACAGTAATGTAGGTGGATGAATCCATTTGCAACTAATGAGGAAACAATTTGGGACGTTGCTGTATTGGGTGGCGGGGCCTCTGGTATGATGGCGGCAGCTACGTCGGCTAAGTCGGGAGCCAGAGTTATATTACTAGAAAAGAATCCCGTTCTTGGTAAAAAATTGTCAATTACTGGAGGTGGTCGATGTAATGTGACTAACAATAAACCTGATGTTAGGACTATGCTTTCGCAGTACAAACAGGAGGGTAAATTTCTTTTTTCTACTTTTGCTCAGCACGGAGTCTCAGAGTCTAAGGATTGGTTTTTAGAACGAGGGGTTCCGTTTATCGAGGAAAACGAAGGTAGACTTTTTCCTGAGACTGAGTCCGCACTAACTATAGTTGATACTTTGCAGAAAGAACTAGTGGCTCAGGGTGTGGAAATAAAAACCAGGCAGTTAGTAGAAGGAGTTAATTATGACGCTGAACAGGCTATTTTCCATATAATGGTTAATGGGGGAGAGATTAAGGCCAGAGCTTGTGTTATAGCAACTGGGGGATTTGCTCGTCCAGAAACTGGTTCAACTGGTGAGGGTTTTAACTGGTTAGCTTCTCTGGGACACAGAATATCAGCTAATAGTAACGCTTTAGTACCGTTGTCCTTAAAAACAGGTTGGACTAAAAAACTTAGTGGATTAACCTTGTCAGATGTAAAAATCGGTATCTATGCTTATGAAAAAAAACAAAGTTCGCACAGAGGGCGCATGTTATTTACCCATGAAGGAGTGTCTGGGCCATTAATTCTCAACATGAGTCGAGAAGTTGGTGATTTTTTAGATCATACAGATGTCACTCTGCTACTCGATGTATTCCCGTCTCACGATGCCGGAGAGCTTAAGGAGTACTTCAAATCACTTTTAGCCTCGAACAAAAAACTCTACAATGCTTTAGCGGAAGAATTACCTTTACAACTAGTCAAAGGAGTTTTAAATGAGCTTAATATTGATGGCGAGACACCTTGTCACAGTGTTAGTAGTGACGCGCGCAAGAAATTACTGACGTATCTTAAACACGTGCCGCTAACGGTAAAGGGTCGATTGAGTGCCGATAAGGCGGTTGTGTCTGCTGGGGGAGTAGCTCTTGAAGAGATTGATTTTAAGACCATGGAGTCTAAGCTGGTCCCGGGATTGTTTATTGTAGGAGATATGCTGAACATTAACCGTCCTTCTGGAGGTTATAGCTTACAGCTCTGCTGGAGCACTGGCTACGTGGCCGGATTTAATTCGGTCCTAACTCAAGGATATTCAGTGAAAGGATAGCCTACGGTTTTATTTGTGCTTGTTGGCTAATGATAGAAATGTCGGAAGCTGGTCCGCCAGCTGCTTGTATAGATGTAAATAAATTATCTTTTTCTGCTTGAATGATTTGGTAACCAGCGACATTTTTATCACTCTTTATAGACCATCCATCTTGACTCAATGCTTTTCGGTACCACTCATTAATTTCTTTTATGCTAGCTTTTGCCTCAAGGTTGAATGAATAGAAGGTGCGACCATCTTCGTTTGCTGTTTCGCTTTGGTTAAGAACTTTAGTTTGTGGATAAATAGGGAAGTTATTGGTAACTAAGTTCGAGAGGTTGGCAGTTTCATCTTTGGTGATGGTTTCAGGGTCAGGTTCGTTTGGTAGCAAGTTAGTGATTAGGATTAAACCGCCTAAGGCCACTAGTCCAATTATGATATTTTTATTCATGGTTTACAGAGTTAATTACTGTAATTATATCAGCACATGGTAATAATTTAGTAAATTTATTCTGTTATAATTTTTTAATGGATTTATTAAATAGCATCACCTTGTTATCTTATCTAGCTTTAACAGCAGATATTCTGTTTCAAATTAAACACTTAAGACATACAAAATCTTCACGTGATATCTCTTTAAGTGGAGTGTTTATTCGCTACTTAGCAATTTTGATTATTTTTTATAAATTCTTTACCTTGGATGAAGGGGTGCTACTGGTCGGGCAGGGTTTACTTGCTATTGTTTTTACTTTGTATCTATTTCTAGCACTTTGTTATCATGGCGAGAAGATCTGGTTTCTTAATAACCTATATTGCAAATGTAAGGACAAATTTAAGAAGAGTAATAACTTCTAGTTTACTATCAAGGATAGTTTAATAAGTTAGCGTATATGTTAAAGTGTGACGGTAAATTATTGGTTAATATACATCTATGAAAAAAGGATACAAAGGATCTGTTTCAGAATCTGTTATCGGGAATACTAATTTTAGACAGGTTTTATACACAGGCGAAAAGATGCAACTTGTGGCCATGACACTAAAACCGGGAGAAGAAATTGGAACTGAGATACATGAAGGGCACAATCAGTTCTTCCGAATTGAAAGTGGTCAGGGAGAAGTCATGATTGATGAAAGCACTTACTCAGTAGTTGGTGGTGACTTGGTGATTGTTCCGTCTGGAGCTAATCATAATGTAACCAATACCTCTGAATCAGACGCATTAGAACTATATACGATTTATACACCTCCAGAGCACGCAGAGGGTACGGTACACACTACTAAAGAAGAGGCAGATGGAGACGATGAGCACTTTGACGGAGTAACTACAGAATAACTTCTTACAAAAGCACCTAACCAGGTGCTTTTGTTATATACTATTTGAACTTTGATATGTCGCAAAAATTAGTAAATAACCGTCTGGTACACACTATATCTTTGTCACTGACTAAACTAGGTGATGGGATAGTTGATCCTAAGTTAGTCTTGTCTTGGCTGTTGACTTATCTGGGTGCAGGAGCAGTTTGGGTTGGTATGCTCGTGCCGTTGCGCGAAGCTGGTGCGTTGCTACCGCAATTATTTACGGCAGTAAGACTAAGACGTTTTTCTATTCGCAAGTGGTGGTGGGTCATCGGTAGTTTGGTGCAAGGGTTTGCTGTGTTGGTCATTGCTGTCTCCGCTCTTTTGCTAAAGGGTGACATAGCTGGTTTGGCCATAGTTATTTCGGTTGCAATATTTGCTCTGGCTCGCAGTATTTGCTCAGTTAGTTACAAAGATGTTCTGGGTAAGACTGTTGATAAAGAAGTCAGAGGAAGAGTGACCGGTACGGCTTCTTCTATTGCTGCCTTTGGGGTTTTGATCTTCGGTTTGGCCCTCTGGTTTGATTGGTTGTCGGAACCTGTTTTGATTATTGGCGCACTCTTTCTTGCAAGTCTATTGTGGTTTATCGCTGCTTTACAGTTTTCTCGACTTTCTGAGAGCGGGAGTGAGGTGGCTAATATTTCTGGATCCAAAGCAGTCGGATTATATGTAGACTATCTACGTAAGGATAAAGAGTTACGTAAGTTTATTTATACCCGGGCTTTATTGACAGCTACGGCTATCGCTCCACCTTTTTTAATCTTATTGGCCCAGTCCGAGGTTGATAGTATCGTCTCACAATTAGGGGCCCTGGTAATAGCTTCATCCTTTTCTACTTTTTTATCAGGAAGAATTTGGGGTAAGTTGTCTGACAAGTCTACTCCCGCAGTATTAGCTTTTTCTGGTTTGGCTGGAGGTTTGATTCTACTTTTTACTTTTTTTTCAACCGGTTTAGATTTATTTACTACTTATTGGTTTTTACCGCTCATTCTGTTTGTTTTGATGACTAGTTATCAGGGGGTGAGAATTGCTCGGTCAATTCATTTGGTTAATCTTGCTACGGAAGAAACTAGAGCAACTTATACTGCCCTGTCAAATACCATTATTGGTATTGTGCTGCTAGGTACCGGAATATTTGGTATTTTGGCAGAAGTAATCGGAATTCAGTTATTGGTCCTGATTTTGGCAATTATGAGTTTAGCAGGAGGAGGACTAGCGGCTACACTAAAAAAGCCTTAATTTAAAATACTTGGTTACGGCAGAGAGTTATCATAATTAAGTAAAGAATAAATATCTGTTATTATTGTCCCGTGTTTGAATTAGTTACAAATTTTATAAAAACCATAGGGCTACTAAGTTTATTAGTTCTGTTTTCCCCTTTATCAGTTGATGCTCAGGATGTACATAATGAGTATCAGGGTACTTGGCACGGTCAGGTTGTAGAAATTCTTGATGAAGAAGTGAGAGAAATAATGGGTACTGATACCGAACAGTTGTACCAAACCATAAATGCAGAAGTACTTGATGGGCCTAAAAAGGGGGAAATAATTACGATTGAAAACGATTACCTACAGCTAGACGAAGGTGACAAGTTCTATTTTAATTACAATGTATATATTGATGGAAGTGAATCCTACGGTGTGGTTAACATAGATCGTCGAACAGAATTATTTATATTAATTGGTCTGTTCGTATTGGCTATTGTAGCTTTTGGGGGTTGGCAGGGCGTCAGATCTCTAACGGCACTACTTGGTAGTTTCTTTGCCATTTTTTATATCTTAATGCCCGGAATTTTAAATGGAACCAATCCGCTTTTGATTAGTGTTCTGGTAGCATCAGGAATACTTTTTGCGGCCATTTTTTTTACTCACGGCTTCAATCGTGAATCAGTGGTGGCGTATTCAGGGACGATGATTGCAGTTTTTTTGACCAGTCTTTTCGCTGTTTATGCAGTGGCAATCACTGATTTGTCTGGTTTTGCGTCCGAGGCAGCTACTTATGTAAACTTAAACACTCGAGGAACATTGGATTTTACTTCACTTTTACTTGGCGCCATGATTATCGGGGTTCTCGGTGTATTGGATGATATTGCGGTTACTCAAGCGGCAGTGGTTACTGAGCTTTATGGAAGTAATCGTTCAATGAGTCGAGTTGAAGCTTATCGTAGGGCAATTCGAGTTGGTAGAGAGCACGTCGGCGCCCTGGTCAACACCTTGGTACTGGCTTACGCAGGTGCTTCATTGCCACTTTTGCTACATTTTTATATGTCGACTGAAAGCCTTAGTATGGCTGCTAATACGGAATTGTTGGCGACTGAGATTGTTCGTACGATTGTTGGTAGCGTTGGACTTGTTCTAGCTGTACCGATAGTAACCTTGCTGGCGGTTTTTTATCTTAAGAATTACGAACCAAAGCATAAACACAGTCATTCTCACGGCCATCATCACTAAAACTATGAGTAAAAAGCAATACAGAAGCTATGATGGTTTTGGGGTTGACGTAGCCGAGCAGAGGACAGATGATCTAGATAAAAAAGCATTGCTACACTTGGAAGGAAAAACTTCTGCCAAGTTGCTAGATCTGGGCTGCGGTGCACTAGGTTTTTCTAAAAGAGCAGCTAGTGCTGACGTTTCGGTATTGGCAATAGATAGAGAAAATTTTTTAAGTAGCATGCCACCACAAGATTTACCGATTGAATTCAGACAGGGAGACGTGCGCAATCTGGCAGACATTCTAAGTGGTGACACGGTCACCGATGCCTTAATGCAAAGATGTTTTCATTATTTAGAATTCGAAGAGGGTAAAAAGTTGTTGGGTTACCTTCGTCGTGTAGTTTCTGACAAACTGTTTATTTCCGTGACTGGTATAGACTCGAACATTGGTGAGGTCTATTTTGGAAAAGGAAAGTCACTAGAAAACCGTTTTGATTTCTTAGACAGTACCGGTAAGTCTACATTTGAAATAAATAGCCAGATTTGTCTATATACGGAAGCCGAATTTAAAGAACTGTTAACGGAGACTGGTTGGCAAATTGATGAATTTTGGGTTTCAGCATTTAAGAATATTAAAGCAGTTTGCAGTCATGGACGATAAATAACTACTGTAAATAATTAGTATTTACAGTAGTTATTTGAGACATTTGTGCTATGGTATTAATAATTATCTCATGATTAAAGAAGATTTAGCGATTATTAAAGCTGACATTTATACTTGGTTAGGTGATTTGGGAGTGGACCATGCAGAAGTCGGAATAGAGCGAACCTCTTTGGAGGAGTTTGGTGATTTTTCAACTAACGTAGCATTGAAATACGCCAGACCCCTTTCTCAGTCACCGGTACAAATTGCTAAGAATTTAGCAGATTTTCTGAAGACAAAAAACTATGATTTTATTGCCGGGATAGATGCAGTAGCTCCAGGTTTTATAAATTTTACCCTAAACCAAAAAGCCTTGGCTAATCAAATCAAAACAATAAATTCTAAAGAGGAAAGCTTTGGGATAAACCAGATACACCAAGACGAAAAGTGGGTAATTGAACACTCTTCGCCCAACCCAAACAAGGCCATGCACTTGGGTCATCTGAGAAACAATCTCGTGGGAATGAGTTTGGTTAACCTGTTGAAATTTTCGGGAGCCGAAGTCAAGTCCGATGCAGTTTACAATAATCGTGGAATTGCGATAGCTAAAAATATGTATGGCTATTTGGCTCACATGAAAAAAAACTCTAGTCTTCCGACGGACATAAACTATTGGTTTGACCATCAAGATGAGTGGTTATTGCCAGTTGATAAAGGTATCACTCCAGCAAAATTTGTTACCGAGTGTTATGTGCTCGGTGAACAAGATTTTAGTGAAAGTGCGGAAGTGGAGTCTATGGTCAGGCAGATGGTTATTGATTGGGAAGCAGAGGATAAAAAAGTCTGGGCCCTGTGGCATAAGGTTCTTGGTTTTGCCTATGATGGGATGGACCAAACCTTAAAGCGATTAAATAATCATTTTGACAAAATCTGGTACGAGCATGAGCATTACCAAGCAGGAAAGGATTATGTTGAAGCTGGTTTAGAAAAAGGACTGTTTAAAAAACTACCAGACGGAGCCGTATTAACTGACCTAGAAAACAACTACAGATTACCCGAAACTATCCTTTTAAAGAAAGACGGAACTTCACTTTATATTACTCAAGACATAGCTTTAACTGATTTAAAGAAAAGGGAATACAATGCTGATAGGCTGGTTTGGGTAGTTGGTCCTGAACAGAGTCTGGCCCTTAAGCAATTGTTTGCGGTTTGTGAACAGTTAGGTATCGGTAAACTTAATGATTTTACCCACATTGCGTATGGTTACGTTGGTATCAAAGATGCTGATGGTAATTATCAAAAAATGTCATCCCGAAAAGGAACCACTTTATTTGTAGATGATTTTATTGATGAGGTGAAAGCAAGTATTAAAAACAGATTTGTGGAAGAAGGCAAACATGACGAAAAAACTCGTGAAGAACTAGCTGAAACCTTAGCTCTGGGAGCTGTAAAATTTGCTTTACTCAAATCTGATAATAGTCTTGACCTCGCTTTTGATATAAATGAAGCGGTTGATGTTCAAGGTGATACAGGTATGTATGTTTTATATACTTACGTTCGAACACAATCAATTATTCGGAAAACCTCTGGTAAAAAAGCAGACTCGCTAATACCAAATGAATCTGGTGAAGAAAGAAGCTTGGTCAGAACTTTATTATATTTTGAACAAGTGGTAGAAAAATCTATCGAGGATATGTCTGTCCATCATATTTCTCAATATCTACTCGAGCTTAGTAGCGAATTCAATAGTTGGTATGCCAAAGAGACAGTGCTCGATGGTGGTGACCGAGAGTTTTATAAACTGAACTTAGTTTCAGCTGTCGCTATAACTATTAAAAACGGTTTAGCTATACTCGGTATAAAAACTGTCGATCAGATGTAGTGTATGATTTTAGCCCGAGTGACAGAAGCCCGTCGTACAAATTTCACCGTAAAGGCAGAGTCTGCTGAATTTGTAGCGACCGTCAGAGGAATTTTCCACGATAGTGGAGATTTTCCTAAAGTTGGAGATTACGTAGATATAACTATTATTGATGACGAACAGGCGGTAATAGAGAAGGTTAGACCAAGGACAAGTGTGATAAAGCGAAAGTCAGGAGACACAGACGAGGAGCAAATCATAGCTGCCAATGTTGATGTTATTTTTGTAGTAATGGGTCTTGATAACGACTTTAATATTAGTCGACTTGAACGATACTTACTGTTGGCGGCTCAGAGTAATATAAAACCGGTAATTATATTAAATAAATCTGATATAGCAGAAGATATAGATACTAAAAACTCTCAAGTTCAGGAGATTGCTAGAAGTGTTCCAGTGTTAGTTTTATCGGCACTGAACGGAGATAATGTGGATAAATTGCTTAATTTTATAGATTCCGAAACCACTGCTGTCCTATTAGGGTCTTCTGGTGCTGGTAAATCAACCATCACTAACTTATTACTTAAAAATAAAACTCAAGAGATCCGGGCAACCCGGTCAGACGATGGTCGTGGTAGGCACACTACGACTTCAAGACAACTGTTTTCTTTGCCTACCGGTGGATTTTTAATTGATACTCCAGGTATGCGAGAGTTAGGGGTAATTGAGGTGGAGACAAAAAATGAGAATGAAGTATTCGAAAAGATTGATAGTCTAGCGCAAGGTTGCAAATTCAGAAATTGTGACCATGATAAAAGTGACGGTTGCGCTGTTTTGGTGGCAATTGTTTCGGGCGATTTGTCAGAGCGAGAACTTAATAACTATCACAAATTGCTCAGAGAAAGAAGATACAATGAGACTGATGAGCCTTCATCGCAGATTAGGCATAAAGAACAAATAATAAAACGAAAAAAACAATTTGAAGCAACAAAAAAGCGAAACGGATTTAGTAAAGGTTTAAAATAAATTATGACTGAAATCAATTGGCAAATAGTATTTTTTTTCCTACTTTTGGTAGATAGTTTGGGAGTAATTTTATTAGCTTGGTTTGGACAGAGTATTTGGACTAAATATTTTAGTCCAATGGCCAGATTTTTCCCTATGGCAAAAGGCTGGGCATTGTTATATTTCTCCCTCGTCCTATTTATTGGATATTTACTAGGAGTGTTTGGCTAGGGTCACTGATAACTTCGTGTATAATGATAAACATAAAATTAATAAATTAAGTTTCATGTCAGAAGAAAACAATACACCTGTATACAACCAGACCACTGTCAGTGATAGTGCAAAACTTTCTTTAAAGGATTTAATGATACCGCTATCTATTATTGTAGCTGGATTATTTGTTGGTGGAGGATTGTACTTTGGTGGAGGCTCTACTGCACCGGTCGCTGCGGTCCCGGCCCCAAATGTTCCTCAACAAGCTGCTGAACAAGCTGATAACACAGCAAAAGTGGCTGAGATAACCGCAGAGGATCATATTAAGGGAAGTTTAGAAGCCGAAATAATGATTGTTGAGTACTCTGACTTCGACTGCCCTTTCTGTAGTAGATTTCATGATTCTATGAACCAGGTTGTTGCAAATGATGCTGAAGTAGCTTGGGTATTTAGGCAATTTCCTCTAGAGCAACTACACCCTCAAGCACCAGCGGTTGCAGCAGCTTCTGAATGTGTGGCTGAGTTAGGAGGGAATGACGCTTTCTGGTCCTTTACTGACGGTTACTTTGCAGCTCGTGGAGCTGGTGACAGTACTCCGCATAATGTATTAATTCCTCAACTTGCTACCTCTGCCGGTGTTTCTGAATCGACTTTTTCTGAATGTTTTGAAAGTCAGAGAACTGTTGAACTGGTTCAGGATGATTTAAATAACGCTGTGGAAACAGGTGGCCGAGGAACACCTTGGAGCATCTTGATTGGTCCAACAGGTAAGACTTATCCGATTAACGGCGCTCTCCCAGCCTCAGCTGTTGAACAACTAATTGAAGTTGCAAGACAAGAGGCCTAGTGAAGTATGCTAAGAGTATTTGCAAGAGTCTTTCGTAAGCCTCGATACTCTATAATAGCGGTTGTAGTCGCTCTCACTGTGATGGGGGCGGCTTTGCTTTTGCCAAACAAAAATCTATTGGTTGAAGTATTGTTGTCAGAAAGCATTAATCTGTACAGTAAGGTCAATTTTACTTTTAGCCTACTTGGCTCCATAACTACAAACTTTAGTGTCTTTTCTGCTTTTTACTTAGTTTTAGTAGCAATAATGTTTGGAGTAAATATTTCTTTATTAATTTATTATATTAGACGAAGACAAGGAAAGCGGACTGATAAAAAAATGCATTTAGCCAACGTAGGAGGGATGGTCAGTGCAATTTTCGGCATTGGTTGCATGGCTTGTGGCTCAATTGTATTGACTGCCATCTTTGGAGTATTTGGCTCTGGGGTATTTATAGCTGCTCTGCCTCTACACGGAGTTGAGTTTGGTTTAATCGGGTTGCTATTATTGGCTTTTTCTATCTATTATATTACTAAAAGAACAGACGACCCTCTATTGTGCAAAATTGATTAAGAACCTTGACCATAAAACCCCCTTAGCTTATTTATGTGGTCGTCATAAGAGGCTGAACAGTGATACTCTCCATTGTTGCGATGGAAATAAAAAAGACAATCCGTGATGACTGGATTTAAAGCAGCTAATATGGCTTCGGCACTAGGGTTGGCAATCGGTGAGGGTGGTAGACCAGAGTTTTGGTAGGTATTATATGGAGAGTCGATAAACTTATCTCTGGGAACTGGTATTGGCCACCACTTCGCTTCGTAATCATTGCTTCCTCTTGCGTATTGTAGGGTGGCGTCTAATTGTAGAGGCATGTCAGTAAAGAGACGGTTCCAGATTACTCCTGAGACCTCTCGCATATTATTAAAATCACCAGCTTCTCGTTCTATTAATGACGCTATGATTAGAGCTTCATTTAGAGAAACAATCTCTGCTACTTCATCGGTATATCTTCCCAGAACCTCTTTAGCAAATTCAGTTGATATTAGTTGATAAATTTCGTCAGGAGTCGCGTGTCGGTGAGTAACGTACTGACCTGGAAAATATTTACCCTCCTTCAGTACAGGTTCACTACTTTCTACTAGTCTAGTAAATTCTTTTCGCTCTTTATCATTCCAGTTCAAAATATCGCTAATATGTTTAACGACTTCTTCTTTTCTTTCTCCAGGCCAAATAACCACAATCCTGCTGACCGGAGAAGCCAAGTTCTGGTACCAGGTTTTAGTAGAAAACACAGCTGCCACTTGATTCCACCAGCGATTTTCTGATTTGGGGTTAAGAGCTAGAGTTTCGCGATAAAAATCTTTTACTAAGCCGTCATTATCGTAAATTGTATTAGTTTCTGGATCAACCGATACAGGAAAAGGTTCGCTTTGACCAAGCTCTGTGTCTGGTTGGAATGAATTAAAGACAAATATTTGCGACTGTAGTAAAAAAACTACTACCACTGCTACTAAGACAATTCCAACTAAAGCAAAACAGTAAAAAACACGAAAAAGTGTTGGCTTTTTAATCATTGCTCAATTATGCCATAAGTTAATAAGCATATTAGATTTATCTGGTTATAGTATAATCTTAAGATTGGATGAATTAGAGTAAACAAACTATGTCTAGAATACTTTTAATAACAATTTTTTTAGTTTTAGTAGCTGGTTTCGTCTACTTTTCTATTATTGATAGCGGAGTGTATGTTGAGGAGTACTCAGATGACACTGGTGTTGTTGTCAAAAATGAACCTGGTGACCCCTCAAGAATCCCTCAGGACACTTCCTTTTATGAAACTGGAGATAGTGTAATTTGTACAGTTGGTTCTGGTGCAGTTGAAAGTATTTATTATTTTAATGAAGGCGATGTTAGGGTGTCCGGTGCAATTAACGGTCGCGAAGTAAACTCAATCTATAAGGACGGCTCGGTGTATTCGTGGGCAGTAATAGAGGATGAAATTATTTCCCCTATGAATTACAATGGTCCTAGTGCTCGCGAAGATAACCTATTAAATTTTGGTCCAGAAGACTATGGTCAGGCCTGTAAACCGTGGTTAGAGGTTGATAAATCAATTTTTGAAGTACCGATTACAGAATTCGAAGTCATTAATAACTATAATTGAAACATTTTATGAAAGTATTAATTGGAATTTTAGTTGCAGTCACTCTAGTTATTGGGGCTTACTTTTTCCTTAACCAAAGTGAAGAGGAGGTCCTCGACGCGGTTACCCAGGAGGAGGCAGCGGTTATGGAGGAAGACTCAACTGAAAATAAAGAACTCAAGCAAACTGGGACAATAGATGATATTCAAGCTATGAATGACGTTGTTTGTGAATACAGGAATGATTACGCAGAGTCTGAAGAAACAAATGTAACTGAGGGAGTGATTTATCGTTCAGGAGAAAAAACAAAGATTGAAGGTTCGGTTGGTTACTCCGTATCAACAATGAACGAAAACGAAAAATTTTCCATTGACGTAATTCTTATTGACGATATTGCCTATAGCTGGTCGGAAGCCGGTGCCTTTAAAATGGATTTGGCTAAAATTGAGGATTTTAATCAGAAAATGTCTGAAACCTACGGCAACTTTTATTCAACAGAAGATGCTGGCATAGACGTACTTGAAAGTGAACTTGAGTACAATTGCCAGCCCTGGGAGGTAGATGAGTCGGTGTTCGAATTACCCAATGAAATAGAGTTCGTAGATTTTTATGAAATGATGGAAGGCAATATGCGCCAAATGGAAGGAGTGATGAATCAGTTTAAGGATATGGACATACCAATGCCTCAATAATAAAAACCACTCAGGTGAGTAGTTCTAAATTCCGACAAAATAAATAAGACAGAGAGTGAATAAGAGAAAGAAGCCAGCAACCAAAACGGCGGCAGCTGCCATGTCTTTAGTCTTCTTTATCTTTTCATCTAGGTAAGGATGTATTTTGTCTAAAGCTGTCTCGACTGCAGAGTTTTGTAATTCGGTAATAAGTACCAAGGTATAGGCAAGGACAACCAGTAGAACCTCCAGACTGCTGATTGGGGTAAACCAAACTCCAACAACAAAAGCAAGAGTTGCACCAAGATAAATCTGAGTACGAAAACCATAGTCATTTTTTATGGCGTACTTCAGGCCGTTTAGTGCGTGGGGAAATCTTCCTAGGTACTTTTTAATCATGAGTAGATAATACTAATAATCCTTCTCGGCGTAAATTGAAATTGTTCGACGTTTTCTAGCCCTGCCTTTAAAAGCGTGTTTATGAGAACGATAAATTTTTCTAACGATAAATTTTTCACTTAAAAAATCAACTAACTCGTCTTCGCTGTAGACGTACTCAGCTACACCCATCACTGGGTGAATATAGCTACCTTCTTCCTGACCAGGTTTATCTTTAATTAATCTAGCGGTGTGTAAGTCCTTGTCCTTCAGGAAAGTTTTCATAAACAAGAACCCTCCTGGCTTAAGGGTGCGAAAAAATTCATCACGAAGTTTCCGGCGTCCAGTTTTATCTAAAAAGTGAGAAGTCATCATGTCCAATACTAGGGATTGTGACTCGTCTTCAGCCGGCAGAGGGTCTCCGGCGGAACCAATATTATAGGTAATTTTCATCCCTACTGAAGCTTTTTTGGCTTGAGAAATAGCAGCTGATGAAATATCTACGCCAATGCCTTGCATTTTGAAGTTGCTGGCTAAGTATATAAGGTTCCTGCCGTTGCCACAGCCAGCGTCAAGTACCTTTGCTTCTTGGGCCAGAATATCTCCACGATCACGACGAATTAACCAACGAGTAAATTTGGCCAAATCCTGACTTTCTTTGTCAGATAATTTGAGGTGTTCAGGGTTGGTGTATTCTTGATCCCAAAAAGTAGCTCCGTGAACCTTACGTTTTTTCTTTCTAACAAAATTGGGTTTCATCGGCATACTTATGAGGCTAAGCTAATTTTGGGCAAATGTCCACTATTTTACCAAGAATTTGTTGACTATAAGTTTACCCAGCTCAACAATTATAATATTTACTATAATCCAAACAGCAATAAAGGCTGTCCATTTCCAAGGTAATGGGCTAACGTCAAAAGCTTGGTATAGGAACGGGACTGTAAAGGTGGCAATCATTAGCAGTAGACCTAAGAGAACTCCTAAAATTAATAATTTATTTTGGACTAAAGAGTAAGAGAATAGGGGGCGACTTAGGTCTAAGAATGAGAAAGAAATGAATAAAGTATAGGTACCGAAGCTGGCGAACACGATACTTCTTGCCAAATCGATGTCCAAGCCTTGTTTAAGTAAAAACATATAAAGAGCAAAGAGTAGTAAAGAAATTACTATTGCTACATAGATAGTTAAGAACATAACTCTAATATCATAAAGTTTTCGTCCAGTTTTATCGGTTTCATTCATCTGCTGTCTATCAAAAGCAAAAGCAATAGCGGGTAGACTACCAGTAAACAAGTTTACCCAAATAATTTGAATTGCGGTTAGAGGTAGCGCCACACCAGCAACTATTGCTCCACCTACTAAGATTAGTTCGTCGAGCGCATTGGACATTAGATAGACAAACATTTTCTTTATGTTGCTGAGAATTTGTTTACCTTCCTCA
>Ga0136558_1000915_pt1 | contig 15575 bp, 18 predicted proteins | sample AntRauTorckE6833_FD_101391 | JGI IMG/M metagenome (GOLD analysis project Ga0136558, IMG submission 101391) | Saline lake microbial communities from Rauer Islands, Antarctica - Metagenome Torckler E6 #833 | ecosystem: Environmental > Aquatic > Non-marine Saline and Alkaline > Saline | place...
ACAAATCACAAATTTCGTATCGACCCGTGCTGTGGTCGAAATGGCATCATTAGTTCAAGATGGTTTCAGTATGCTTGAAGTTGTTGACGCTCACGTTTATCCAGAATTTTCGGAAGATGGTGGTGCTGACAGTGAACGGACTAAGATACGACAAATCGTTCAAAAATATCTTCCTGACGACGGTGATGATGTTTTCACCGATCCGATGTCTGCTTCCGGCGGTAGTAAAGAACTCCCGCTTTAATCTAAGATACTTATAGAAAATGGATATACATTCAAATTTTTGGTTTGACTTTAAATCAGACGATGAAATCGATCACATTCGATTGGCATCAATCCGCAGGTCAATCGGCAATTTCGTCAATATCTTGACATGCCAGAGAATTCCTGTTCGTTTTTATTCAAATGATAGAGGGTTGTCTTTCACAGACGGAAAGTCGGTGACAATTTCTGCTGATATCAAGATGGAAAACTTTGATGCTACGGTTGGGACTGCTTTACACGAAGGTGCTCACATCGTATACTCAGATTTCGACTTGTTGAAACAGTTGGGTTCGATGATGCCTCAACGTCTGTTCGCACAGGCAAATAAAAAGAATATTAGCATAAACGCTTTAAAGGATTGTGTCAAGGATTGTTGGAATTATGTTGAAGACCGTTTTATTGACAAGACAGTTTTCGACTCTGCTCCTGGATATCGTGAATACTACCGAGCAATGTATCGTCAACATTGGCATTCAGATGCTATTACAGAAGTTATTGCTTCCGTTGCTTACAGAGACGAATCTATTGAATCTTACATGTATCGGATTATCAACCTTACGAATCCATCAACCGATTTGAAAGCTCTTAATGGTTTGTTAGAAATTGCTAAGATGATTGGGTTCAGTGATATCACTCGATTACAGAAGCCAATTGATCGTTTCCGGCTCGCATTTAATATTGTTGAAGTTATCTTGAATAACGTAGTCGAAAATCCTAAACCTAAAAAGACAAAAGACGATTACTCTACGATTCCTGGTGCTGAACCACAAGAGGGCGCTAAACCGTTTCCTTCAAAGTATAAGGATATGGAGGATGAAGACGAAAACAATTCTTCGACCTGTGGGAAGAACAACGAAGAGGAAGTGGATGATATCTTGGGAGAAGCTTTCAGTGGAGACATTTTCGGTGGCATTGACAATCAAATCGAACAAGCTGACAACTCTGCTGAGAAGTCAAAAGATTCGGAAGATGGTGCTAAAGTTGACAATGTAGGTAAAAGAACATTGAAGCGTGCTAAGAGGGATTTTGAAGATCAGAAGAAATTCTTGAATGGTGAAATTGAAAAATCGCCTCTGTCAGAAGAGGATGAGAACCAAATTAAGTATATCGAAGAGTCGGGTACTGAATATGTTCCTGTTGGATTCGATTCGTATGGTATAATTAAAAAGATGAATTGTGTTGTGGTTAAGAAGATGACTCGTGAAGTCATGAATCTCAACACATTCCCTTTGTCGGATACTTTCTCTAAATTGTATTCAGATGATACGCCAACTCGTAGGGCAGTCAATGACGGTCTACGTATGGGTACTATCTTGGGTAAAAGGTTAAAAGTTCGGGGTGAATCACGTTCTACTAAATATACTCGTCAACGCAGAGGACGAATCGACAAACGTTTGATTTCAAGTCTTGGCTATTCGGTTGAGAATGTTTTCTCTCATGTTGAAATTGATACATACAAAGATGCTAAGATTCATATCTCAGTTGATGCTTCATATTCAATGACGGGTGACAAATGGAATAAAACAATGACTTCGGTTGTTGCTATCGCTAAGGCTGCTTCGATGATTAACAACTTGGATGTTGTTATCTCATTCAGAACATCAACTGAGTCCGTTCCTTATATTGTGAAGGCATATGACTCCACAGAGGATTCTATCGTGAAGGTTAAGTCTTTGTTTCCCGACTTACGACCGAGAGGTGGAACTCCCGAAGGATTGGCCTTCGAAGCTATCATGGACATGATCTCACCATCCAACTCTGAGTTCGATTCATATTTTTTGAATTTCTCAGACGGTGAACCATACTTTCACGGACCAGGTTTTGTGTATGGTTCGGATAGTGCTACTCGTCATACGAAACAACAAGTAAATCGTATTCGTGCTAAGGGTGTGGAAGTGTTATCTTACTTCATTTCCGGCCGAGACGAAGGTCTGATTTCAAACTTTAAAACAATGTATGGTAAAGACGCACAGAATGTAGACGTTACGAATGTTCAATCGGTGGCTCTCACAATGAACAAGAAATTCTTAACTAAACAAGTTGCATAATACACTCAACTTAATATTATAAAAATATGAAAAACAAAATCAAAAATAGTTATATCCTATATTCTCAACAAATCAATGACTTTGCAACAGCTGTCATTCTTTACGTGGCTTCATTGTTTTAAGAAGACAACCAACGGTGTATAAAAAGTTATTTTAATAAAAACAGATTGACAATCGCTATAATATAGACAATATTAATATAAAGATGAATACCCATCGATACCACAAAATCCGTGAAATTATTGATGAGGATACAAACACGGCCACGACAACGCCGGTTTTTGAAGTTTAAAACAAACAATAGATAATAAACAATAACATATTATGACAAAGAAAAAGAAACTAACAATTGAGTGGCCAAAGTCACACTTTACCATTCAAGATATTCAAGACGCTCACACTGATGCCAAGAATATTACCTTACGGTATCGTATATCAAAAGCTATTGAAAATGGTTTGATTACGTATATCGGGAAAAACGACACGAAGGTTGGAAGACCTACAATCGTATTTTCTCCAGAACCCGTTACAAGTAAAATCTTGGAAAGCGCCGTCGAAAGCGGTATCTTGTTGGATGAATCTTTCGGAAACAAGGTAGTTGACGTTGCTAAGGCAACAACCGCTGAAGGAGTTGAGGTTACTCCGACCGTTCCGGCAACTACAAAACAAACAGTTTAGATAACACAGTTATTTGACTTTCGAAAGGCGGTGGAGAAATCCACCGTCTTTCTATTTATATTAGATGGTCAACTCAAGAGACATACAATCCGGCAACACCACATTTTTTGTGTTGAATGTATTTGGCACATATATGGTGTATGAGACAGGCTTTGGAAATCTCATTAAAATATATTCTCAAACAGCATACGGACCAATCAACAGAGTTACAAAGCTTGTTGATTATATGAGAAAACAACGTAAGGTCGATAGAATCAAAATCATGTATTTTGAATCTAACCAATCTAAAGGATTGGTTGAATGTCCAACACCACGAAAAATCACAGGAGACTTATATAAACAAAATCGATTCAAATTTACGCCTTTATCTAAACCACCGGCATATGAACTATTAGTAGAGGAAACGAAAATTTTCTATTGCATTCAATCTGGAAAGAACTATTTTCTGTATGACTACGATTTTGGAAATCCTTTAATGGGTCAAGTATCAGATAACAACAATAATAAGTTCTTGGTAAGGTCGAGCACAAAGAAACAAACGTTGATGCTTATAAAAAGTCTACCCGATGATGTAGTTGTTTACAGTTTAAAGGTAGACTCATCCGCCGGATTAGTTGACGGTGACACAGATATGAAAAAGTTTGAGTTAACGAATGCTAAAAAGAAAACAGAAAATCTAGTCAAAGTTAAAAGAACTGATAAAACTAAGTTGAAACTAACAACACAAGAACTTAGAATTAAAAAAAGAGATGAGATCTACGGTATACGTTAATATAAATTGACAAACCATTTTTTACGTGTGAAACTACAAGTTATGTTTGATGAATTTTTTGAAATGTCCGATGGTCTAAGCGAATACGACGAGATGGTGAATGGGATTAAAGAGAATCTTAATTATCTAAAATCATTGTCAGTTGAAGAAGCAACGTTTTATAAAAAACACTCTGAAGTACAAGACTATGTAAAATTCGCTAACCAATCTGATGTTACTAAAGCTCAGATTTGGAAACCTGTTGATATCCAAAATAAGGAATCGACAGTAAAAGAAATTGAGCAGTTGGAACCAGAGATTGTTTTCGTTTCTATGGAGAATCAAGCTCTGATGAACGACTGGTTAATGATTCGTGTGTTTTGTCACACAATGCCATTCGATCAAACTCCTGGTCGGTTTCTTCGTTTCTTGGTAAGAGATAAAGTTACAGGAAAATATTTAGGAGCTACATCGGTTTCGAGTGATGTTATTTGCATTACTGTTCGTGATAATTATATCAAGTGGACTAAAGAAACAAAACTTGAGAAAGGTTTATTAACTAACTCCGCTATAGGAAGTTGTATCATGGCAACTCAACCATTTGGTTACAACTTCTTGGGAAGTAAATTGGTTGCTAGTTTGGTTGTGTCAAATGCTGTCAGAGACAAATGGAAAGAATTGTATGACAACGTTCTTGTTGGAATGACAACCACAAGTCTATACGGAACAAAGTCTTTTTATAATGGAGTTCCGTATTGGAAAAAATGTGGGGCATCTGCTGGTAAGATATCATTGAAACCTGATGAAAAGTATTATCAGTATTTTCATGATTATATGAGAAGAGAGTATGCTGATGAATACATTAAAAAGATGACTCAGAAGGAAGGCATCTCAGGACCTGTTACAGGTGCAAAACAGAGAGTCATTGACATGATATTTAGACACTTGAAGTTAAAGAGTAGTAATTACACTCATGGTTATTTACGTGGTGTGTATTACTCCACCTTTTATGATAATAGTTTGGAATTTTTTAGAGACGAAATCGAAGAATCCGAACTAATAGAAAAGAAGAAGCATTCTGATGATCAACTTATGATTGATTGGTGGAAACCTAAAGCAATCAACAGATATTTGAAGTTGCATGAAAATGGCAATCTGTTACCAGAGGTTACTTATTACAGCGGAATGATTCACAAATCGTATCAAGAAGGAAAGGATAGGTACTTTAGTAATGTGGGAAGGTAATATAGATCCAGATCCAGTAAAGTTGCATTGGTTGAAAGACGGAAAGTATCAACTTGTGTTCAAAGGTGAAGCGATTTCGGAAGGTATGATACCGCCGGATATTGTTCAGAGCTTTGTATTTGAAATGAATGCTATGTATAGAGCAGGAGTTGAAGACGGTATTGAGAAAGAAAAGAAATCTAAAAACGATAAATAAATTATGCAATTTTTTGAAGACACAACAGATGCTGAATATGATTATAAAATGGTATGGAAATTAACGGAACAATATATAAGATAAAAAATTTAGTAAATGGAAAAGTATATATTGGACAGACTATTCAACTATATGAAAACTATATAAGATGGATTCACATAAATCGGTTAAATTCAAACAAACATAAAAACCGACATTTACAAAACGCTTGGGACAAGTATGGCAGTGGTAGTTTTGAATTCTCAGTTCTGTATGAGAATGTTAGCTCATATGATTTATTAGATTTTCACGAACACTGTATGATTGAATACTTTAAGGATGGCGACAATTTATATAATATGAAATCAGGAGGAAACTCAACTAGATATTCGAGGAAAGATATTGAGTTCAGAATCAACAGTGGAAAATATAAAAAGACAGAGAAATGGAAACATATGATGAGTAACAAATGTAAAGGTAGAGACATGTCTAAACTTATTAGTATAGCAGCCGATTTACATCGAGGAACCCCATTAACCGACAAACACAAACGAAAATTATCGGAGTCTTTACAAAAGAGTTACCGTGTAACAAATTCGTTGGTCAATCATGATGTAGTTATAAAAGGAAAGTCGAATGTCATCGAGTATATAAAGAATTTTAATACACAGAATAAATTCACGAAACGTGATAAAATTAACGGAGATATACTCTTCCGAGCAGGCCAACACAAACATTTCAAACTTAAAAGATTATGAATTTTTTTACAGACACAACAGATGCTGAATATGATTATAAGATTCTAGTATGGCCGAACTGGACATTCCAAAAAAACTTAGAAGCAGACTCTTTTACCATTGTTATAAGAAATGTAATTCCTCAACTATCGGACAAGATACATTGGACAATACCTGTTCCATATAATGTTAAAGCATTAAATGAGTTCGATAATGTTGAACAAGTAATTTATGATTTCCCGTCATACCCAAATACCATGCGGTGCGACTTTGATACGAAACGATTTTTAAAATTAGTTGATTGGGAAAATAAAGATTGGGATATTATATATTCTCACCTTCCAGAACACACCGCTCAAATCTCAAACATATTACACAACAATACCCATCTGTCTCCGAAGATAATTGGATATTGTCATTGGTATGAAGTTAATGAAAACACAGCATACAACAAACGACTTATAAATCAAAATCTGTTAGGAACGTTGGAAATGGATGAATGTGGTGTTAATACAATGTGGCTTCGGAATCTAGTATTGGAAAAATGTAAAGATACATTCAATGAAAATACATTAAAAAGACTCCAAACCATTATTAAACCCCACTATCTCGGAGTTGATGACTATGACCTAAAACCGATTCCCAAAATTCCTAATAGCATTTTATTTAACCATAGACCTTCAGAATACACCGGCTGGAAAAAGTTCTTGAAAGTGATGGATGAAATTTATGAAGAACGTCAAGACTTCAAAGTTTACGGAACTTTAATTGAAGCTGAACGGCCGTATATTGAAAGAGTTCGATTTCCTCAACGATCCGATTACTTAAACTTTATTAAAAAAATGGTCGTTGGAATTGGGTTCTTTCAAAAATATAGTGCTTGGAGTATTTCGACTACTGACGGTATGAGCAGGGGCGTTCCATATCTTGTACCAAACAAATTATGTTACCCTGAGTTAATGGGTGAAGAGTATCCTTTGTTTTATGACGGGAACGACGATTTCAAGTCAAAATTGTTAGCTATATTGGATGATAACAACAATCAAGATATAAGTGACGCCTCAGAGTATGTATCGGATAGAATCAAGGATATGACATGGGATAAACAAGTTCCAAAGTGGTTCAACGATTGGGATATATTTGATCTGCCACAAATCAAGGAAGAGACAGATTCTTATAAAAAGTTACGACAGTTTATTTTAGATAGAGGTAACGTGTCGAAACGAGATATATTAGATTATATGGGATGGGGAATCAGAATCGGTTGGACCGGTTATAGAAACCGGTTACGTCAAGAACCCAATATAATATTTACTAAAGATAGATATATAAAAACATAAAATTCAACACACGATATAAGTTTAATGAGTTTTTAGTCGCCTAACACATTCCATCGATATTTATATGTAGTTTAACTTAAAGAAAGGCTACTATGAATATTATGGTTGAGAACACTGTTCTTAAAATATGGCAAAAAGAGAAATCGGATATGTTCGATTACTACTTTGAATTTATCGCGAATGAGTCTTTAACAGAGGTAGATATTTTAGTATGTGAACAATATTACATGGATAAACTGGTTGAGACTTATTATGAAGAGCAGCCAGATTATTGTACATTTAGCAAATACTGTGTGAATGTATCAACTGATACAAAATTTAAAATAATCCAATTCTACGAAAACCCATCTATAAAAATTCTTTGGGATTGACATAAGGATTCCACATCGTATAGTTAAAACTATATGTATAGGAATATTTTTTATGATAGACGATCCAATATTGTCCATTTATGGGATGATGAACAAGGATATGTAGAATTTGAATATGAACGTTATGCTTATTGTAAGCGGGCGGGTGGTTCACATACTTCAATTTACGGAGATGAATTAGAAAAAGTATTTGACTATCAAGATCATGCCGACGGTTTATTTGAATCTGATGTGTTACCAGAAACACGAACACTGATTGATTTGTATGGAGACCAAGATGACATTAGTGAAGGAAACATCGTTTTCAACTACGACATTGAGGTTGAGACAGAAGGTGGATTTGCTTCTCCTGATGACCCTTGGCAACCTATTATTTCAATAGCATTCAAAGATGCTGAAACAGGTATTCGATATGTGTTCGTTGTTGACGAAGAGAATTTAGTTTCTGATTCGGAACAATCTGATGATATCGGAGAAGTTATCATTAGACGATTTGACGACGAAGAAGATTTAATTGAAGCATTTTTTGTTGAATACGAAAGAATCCGGCCAAACATTTTGACAGGTTGGAACGTTGACGGATTTGACAATCCTTATCTGTTCAATCGTATCAAGAAGGCGTTTGGCCGAAAACAAGCGTGTCGCTTAAGTCCGATTGGAATTGCTTACTGTTCACCACAACGAAAAGATGGAAGTTATGTAATGACCATCGCTGGGGTATCAAGTTTGGATTATCTGAGTCTGTATAAACAGTTTACGTATACGGAACAACCAAACTATCGATTGGGAACTATCGGTAAAATTGAAGTCAATATGGATAAACTTGAATATGATACAGACTTGAAGACTTTGTTTGTTACAGACATCGACAAGTTCATTCAGTATAACTTGACTGACATTGACATCGTTGGTGCCATCGATTCTAAAAATAAGTTCATCGAATTGGCGATTACAATTTGTCACATTTGTCATGTTCCTTATGATTTTATTCAATACTCAAGCAAGTTCCTTGAAGGTGCTTTGTTAACTTATCTTCGTAGAAAGAATTTGGTCGCTCCAAACAGACCGAAACGAAAAAGAAAAACAGATGACGATGAAGAAATTGGGTTCGAGGGGGCTTATGTTAAGAAGCCTATACCTGGATTATACGATTGGATATATTCCTGCGATATAAATTCACTATACCCCTCAATCATTAGAAGTTTAAACATTTCACCCGAAACTAAGGTGGGTAAGGTATTGAATTGGGATGAAGTTAAATTGAAATTCGATTGAATTGTCGGTTATAAATAGATTTAAAAAATGAATACATTTAATTATATAAAAGAGGACGCAGTCATCACAATCGACGTGGGAGGTGACATTAAATCATTAACCAAATCAGAATTCATTTCTTTAATGAATAAAAACAATCTATCAATTTCGTCGGCAGGTGTAATATACGAAAAAAACAAACGTGGGTTGTTAGCGGATATTTTAGATGTTTGGTATGAAGACCGTCAGAAATTTCAAACGAAAATGAAGGAGGCATCTAATAACAACGATGCCGTATCTGAGAGATTTTATGACAAACGACAATTGGTACAAAAGATCCTACTAAATTCCTTGTATGGTGTATTGGGATTAGAATCTTTTCGGTTTTATGATTTGGATAATGCTTTATCCGTAACTTTAACCGGTCAAGATATAATTAAATCATCATCGATGAAAATTAATCAATATTACATACAGACTTTGTTGGATAATGGAGCAGATGAATCGGTGAAACATAATGATTACGTAACGTATGTGGATACCGACTCAAATTACATGTCAAATGAACCGTTAATTAAATTACTAAACATCACAGACGCCGAGAAATCAAAATCATTAACAATTAAAATAGCAAACGAAACAGTTGAGGTAGTCAATTCATTTTATGATAACTTGATGACAATGTGTTTTAATTGTGAAGACCATGTTATTAAAACAGCAGGTGAAACTGTCGGTATCACCGGTATATGGATAGCAAAAAAACGATATTGTATCCACAAAATATATGATTTGGAGAAATGTAAGAATGTGGATAAATTCCACATCAAAGGATTGGATGTTGTTCGTTCGTCGTTTCCGACTAAATTTAAAGAATTTATGTTGAACGCTGAAGAAAAAACAGGTGTAATTTCAGACTTCTTATTAAAAACACCAAAACGTATTGTAGATGATAAAATTATAGAATTTAAACGAAAATTGTCATCGTTTGACGTGGTGGATATTGCTAGAAACACAGGTATCAAAGATATTGCTAAATTTGAAAAACATTGTAAGGATGCTGTTATGGGTGAGTTTCCGAAGATTGTTGAAGATGGAAAGACGAAAGGGTATCCAGCCCACGTCAAGGCCGCTATTACATTCAACAAGTTCATAAAACATCATGGATTGGATAAGAATGTCGAACCAATTACAAATGGTGAGAAAATCAAGTATGTTTATGTGAAACGTAACTTCTTGGGTATTGAAGAGATTGCCTTCCGTGGTTATCACGATCCTAAAGAATTGACTGAGTTCATTGATACTTATGCAGATGGACGCTTATTATACGAAAAGGAAATGGCCAAGAAACTTGACGATTTCTATGATGCACTGAAATGGGATTATCCGAGTGAAGGAGCTGTTATTATCGATACGTTCTTCGGTGACGATGATGAAGAAGGTGCTAAGACAGTAAAATTAGACAAAACCAAAAAAGAACCCAAACCAAAATTGAAGAAGACTGAATCAGCCGATGAATTCTTCTCATTTTAAATATTATGTCAGAAGAAACAAATGAAGCTTCATATGAAGTATTACAAGACGATGGAATCTTTATTCTATCAGGAGATATAGACGCGTCTTCGTCAACCGCTGTTATTAGGTGGGTTTTAGAATCCAATATAAAAAAGGAACATAAACAATTGACTATGATTGTAAATTCCGCAGGCGGAGAAATATCAGACGGATTCGCTATCATTGATATCATGAGTTCTAGTAGAATACCAATAAATACAGTTGGGTTGGGTCAGATTTGTAGTTGTGGATTTCTTATTTTCATAAACGGAAAAAATAGAATTCTCACACCAAATACGTCTATCATGAGTCATCCGTATTCATGGGGTGTGAGTGGACAACACCACGAACTCATAGCTACTAGAAAAGAACAAGATATGACACAGCAGAGAATGTTAGATCACATCACAAAATGTACGTCACTTACAAAGAAACAGGTTATAGAAAAACTTTTAACATCCACAGATACGTATTTAAGTTCGAAGGAATGTATCGAATATGGAATTTGCGACGAAATCAAAAAACTAAAAACTTAAGAATTATGAAGAAACTATTATTATTATTATTGTTGTTACCCATCACGGTATTTGCTACGGAAGTCGAAGACTACGACTTCACTTTACAGTCGGAGGTCCAAAAAGAAATTGAGATTGAAATCAAACAAGAAATTGCTGATAGTTTGGATGAAGTCAAAATTTGGATGGATTTGTATAAAGCGGTTGAAGCTCAGTATATTGATATCGAATCGTATCCGAATGAACTTGGAGGTTATATGATTCATCAAACCAAAATTATTGAGAAGTATCTGACTCTTGTTGAAGAAGCCGAAACTTTATATTATGACGGTGGTGATTACAAAGGTAAGATCGTTGAAGCAAAAAAGGTTTTGTTAAACTTGAAATTGATTCGAAAGATTTTTGATGAGTATGTTGAATACAAAATAACAGAGAAATCACAAAACTTTCTGAAGATGACTGAAGAGGCTATCAGAAATAAGACAGTAATTCCTAGAATGTCGATAGCAGCTTACACAGTCCTTCGTGGTGAATACCCCGTTAAAGCGGAACTCTTGAAATCCACGAGCAGAATCAAATCGTTACGAAGACATGTATTAACTTATGCAAATGACGATGAGGTTACATTCTTGAGAGATAAATTAATTTCAATTGAAACAAATGATACAATCGAAGGGAATTGAACTATATAAATGGCAATACTATGAACGAAGAAGATTTTAAAATACAGATAAGAGAATTGAAACTTGAGGGAACTAAAGATAAAAAGGATATTGTTATTTTAAAGTTTCTGGAAGATGTTATGCCAGAGAGTTTCGAATCATTACAACAAACTATATCAGCAGTTAAACAAGACATTGAATTTGGTAATGTTAGTTTTATTATGTTGCCTAGTCACATTACATTAACTAAGATGGATGATGATGGATTAAGAAGTATAGGATTACAAAGGATACCAGATGAGTGATTTAATGTATGATGAATCATCGGATTATAAAAAGGGGATGTGGGAAAAATACGCCATTCACGACGAAGAGAACATTAAAGGAATGTTTGGTCCGTATAGATGGATATCCAACTTCTGGGATTGTAAAGTTTACTTTGATGGATTGACATACAAGAATTCAGAAAGTGCCTATCAAGCTGCTAAACTGGTTCGTAGTTTAAGAGGACCGTTCACACAGTATAGTGGTTATGAGGCGAAGAAAGCCTGGGTAGAAGTGTCTAAGGAATTTCCAACAGAAGCTATCATTCCCGATTGGGACAATCACAAATATCGTGTGATGGATATTGTAGTATTCGACAAGTTTAACAGAAATGAAAGATTGAAAAATCTTTTATTAGAAACTGGTGACAAATATATTGAAGAGACAAACTGGTGGCACGACATTTTTTGGGGAGTAGATGTCGCACTGGGAGGCGAAAACAATTTAGGAAGAATCCTAATGGATATAAGAACTTATTTTAAGAATGAGTAATTGACAGTCGGTATAAACAACTGTTATAAATGTAGTTACGTTAAACAAAATAATATTATGGATAAATCAAAATTAGACGGATTCATCAAGCGTTACAACTTGAATGGGTGTGTAGAAAGTGTAAAGATTGTTTCATCGGAAGATGACAACAAGTTAAAGACATCATTCATTTCAGAGGAAAAACATATCCTTGGGAACGTAGAGTTGAAGAATGAAAACTTCGGCGACTATGAAATGGGTGTGCTTGAAACAGGTAAATTGAAGCAACTCTTAGGAGTTTTAAACAGTGAGATTGATGTTGATACTGTAACGTCAGACGACAGAGTTATATCTTTGGGTTTTTCTGATAAGAATACAAAGGTTAATTACATGTTGTCAGATACATCGGTTATTCCTAAAGTTCCTATTGTAAAGCAACTTCCAGATTGGGATGTGGTTTTACTTTTGAACAAGGATTTCATGAATCGTTTTATTAAAGCGAAGAATGCTTTGCCCGATGTTAATACATTTACACTTCTTATGAACAAGAAGACACAGAAGTTGGATATGATTATCGGATATGCTTCGATTAACTCTAACCGAATTGCGTTGGATATCACTCCAGAAGACGGTAAGGATACAGTTGGTAAGCCTATAAGTTTCGCAGCTAAGTATTTCAAAGAACTATTGAGTGCTAACTCAGAAGCTACTGATGCTAAGTTGTATGTTTCATCGAAGGGACTTGCTTATATCAAATTCGATACAGAAGAGTATGTTTCGGAATACTTTCTAACAGAGGTTGAACAATCTGATTAATATGGATACAGAGACAGTTACACAAACGGGTACGCCTAAAATTCCATACTTCAATATCATCGGTACGTTTGATGATGATTTGTTGAACAAGTTTGTAGAATTTCACAGAAAGAGTGTGGATGAAGGAGTGACAGAAGCTTTCATTTATGTTAACTCACCTGGTGGTTCGGTTTTCGCTTTTGAAGGAATTCAAGCAATTGTTAATTCGGATGAGATTGCGTATCATACAGTCAATTTAGGATATGCATGTTCAGCAGGTTGTCTGTTAATGGCACAAGGTGGTTTTCGATGGGCACAACCTCAATCAATCTTCATGTTCCACGATGCCGCGATGATGAATTACGGAAAGATGGAAGAATTGAAAGAAACTCAAAAGATATTTGAGAAACAATGTCAAAGAGCTGTGAGAGTTTTTGCTGACCAAACCAACAAATCACTTGATTGGTGGGTGGATAAGGCGTATTCTCACAAAACAAATGACTATTGGTTCGATGCTAAGACAGCACAAGAACTGGGTGTGATTGATTTCATTGGCCTTCCTACGTTAAAGAAAAATCCACCCGTTCAGATTGAATTGCCTATCAACGCTGAAGATTTCAATGACAAGTTAGCACATCGATTGGCTAGAGACAATATACGAATTGAAGAGTATATGAACGAAGAATCTACGATTGAAGAAAATAAGCTGAAGAACTCAGTTAAGAAGAAATCGGCTAAGAAGAAAGCTACGAAGAAAGTTAGAAAAATAAAACCCAAAAAAGGAAAGTAAGTTATGTCATTCTTTGAAAACGACGAAAGTGAAAAAGTAGATAAAAGAGATTCAATGTATATTTGGGCGGAGAAATACCGGCCACATGACTTGAATGAATACTTGGGTAACGAACAGATTAAGGAACGTGTAGCTGAGTATATCAAGACCGGGGAAATTCCCCATCTTTTATTTTATTCACGGAAACCAGGTACGGGCAAATGTCTGGATTATTCCGAATACATTGATATAGAAATTGAGGTATCTGAAGATGAAGGGAAAATATTAGCAAAATTCGAAATATAATATTTACATAATGAAAAAAAAATATAGATTACCTATCGGAGAATTATTTAATTTTCTTGGAATGGAGTTATTTAACCTCAATAAAGAAGTTGAGATAACCCGACATTTAAAAATAAAAACATTGAATGGTGAATATGTGGATATAAATCATTTGGTTCGTAAACAAGGTCATGTGCATACATATGACTACGATACAGGTAGCATCAAATGTGATGAAAACCATGTGGTGAAGTCAAACGGTGAGTGGAAGTATATTAAAGACTGTGACTCGATTGACACGATTCATGGAAACCGTAAGATTGTGAATACAACGTATAATGAATACCGAGATGTGTATGATATGGCATTAGACGATCCCCATACGTATGTGACATCCGACGGTGTAATTTGCCATAATACTACAATCGCTAAGATGTTAGCATCGAGCATTGAATGTGATAGTTTATACATCAACGCATCTGATGAAAGTCGAATAGATGATATCCGTGATAAGGTAAAAACGTTTGCTGGGAATTTAGGATTTCACCGATTGAAAGTTTTGATATTAGATGAAGCGGATAGAATGAATATTCATGCTCAGATGGCACTCCGTAATATTATGGAGACTTATGCTGGTCAGACAAGATTCATTTTGACCTGTAACTATCATGAGAAGCTTATTGAACCGCTTGTAAGCCGTTGTCAGGTGTTCCATATACAACCACCATCGAAGTCAGATGTGGCTAAACATGTCGCTGGTATACTTGACAAAGAGAATGTTACATATGAGGTTTCTGATTTCAAGGCGTTAATGAAATACTATCCTGACATCCGACGTATTATTCAAAATGCCCAACAACATTCGGTGAGTGGTAAACTATCAATCTCAGAAAAACAAGTTATCGAAAGTGATGCTAAGTTTAAGTTAATTGAAATCTTAAAAGCTGGAAGTGACAAGAAAACGAAACTCAAGGATTGTAGACAGTTTCTTGCTGATAATGATATTGGAGATTTCCAAGAGTATGCAGATTATCTGTATGAGAAGTTAGATGATTATGCTCCAAATGCGAAAGCAACAACAATTAAGGCGCTACACAGTTGGCAAGTTGATGACGTTGTATCAGCGAACAAGGAACTGAATTTCGCCAGCTGTATATTATCAATCTTAGAAGGTTTATAATTCATAATATTACTGAAAACCCTCAATTGTAAAAAGTTGAGGGTTTTTTATAAACGGAACGTAAAACCCAACCCATCGCCTCTAATATTGGTGAGTAGTTCACTCTAACAGTTTTAAAAAATGTCAATGTTAAGTTATTATAAGTTGACAGTAATGTACT
>Ga0136558_1000918_pt1 | contig 15537 bp, 14 predicted proteins | sample AntRauTorckE6833_FD_101391 | JGI IMG/M metagenome (GOLD analysis project Ga0136558, IMG submission 101391) | Saline lake microbial communities from Rauer Islands, Antarctica - Metagenome Torckler E6 #833 | ecosystem: Environmental > Aquatic > Non-marine Saline and Alkaline > Saline | place...
CTCCCATTTTTATGAGCAAAGTTTCTGACATAGGAAACCCCTAAGTAGTTGATATCAGGTAGACGGACGCATACCCTATTATGTTAATCTATAGGTTTTCCCATAGTTCATAAGTACAGCTTATACATATAGGCTTAGTATTAGTGAAACTACTAGATATTGGCCTCAAGTATTAGTAAAACTAATAGTTAATTTTGACCTAATTTGGCCCAATTTGACCTAATTTTACCTAATTTGGCCTGATTTGGCCTATATTTCTGAACTTTCTCTTTGACCGCATTTGAAGCAAAGAGTTCTGGTGTTTTTGTTCACATGGAAGCATTCACACTGCCAGTATTTATCTGGCTCATTATCAATTTTCTTTTCATTTTGTCTTATGGCAGATATTTTTCTCCAACATTCTTTACACTCAGGCCGAGGGTATTTGTATCCATCTTCTCTTTTTACCTGGAAGTAGAAATCTTGGTAGTAGCTCTTTATGAGTTTGCATTCGGAGCATTTGCGCTCATCCTTCTCCTTATCGGTATATTGGATGTTCTTCCTTTTAGGTGTCTCTCTGTCTCCTCTTTTGCTTATATGGGGAAGATGCCTGTGGGCATAGGATGCTAAGGAGGAACTAGTCCATTTTCTGCCTCTAGAGGGAGTAAGTATTCCTTCGCCGTTTAGGATGGAGACTATATTTGGCCAAGTGTTGTCTTTGTCCTTAACCAGCTCCTCTATTCTATGTGACATATATATATTTCCTATAGTAAGTGAGCTTCATCTGCTTTGTGGGCAATATAGTGTCCTGCACTATCTTTCTCCACATAGAAAAACTCATAGTCTAGTTTGTCTAATGATCTTTTCTCGCCTATCCCTAGGGGTATAGTAGGATTCCACTTCTTCTTCAAGACTAACTCTTGATTGGCCACATACTCTTCGGCCACAAATGCTGGCTCAGAGTAGAAGGAAACATAGCTTCCACAGAAGTCTCTTTTATCTTCCTCATACTTGCCTTCCGTGAAAACATTCCACTCCATTCCTTCATATTCTTCTATTTGCATACAAACTATCCTGTAGAAATCTCTTTTAAGACTCTGCTTTACTGTGATTTTATCTCTCTTTGGCCTATTAGTTGTCCCGCCTCCGACGATTTTTACCTTGAAATCCCCACTAGATGCCAGTGCTTTCCTAAATAAAAAGCCTTCGATGAACTCCCATTCCACAGAAGTTGCGGATAAAGGGAAGTAATGATCGCCTTTTTCTTCGATTATGTGCCTATAGAAAAAAATAAGAAACGCATAATACATCTCTTCTATGTCGAAATTTCTTTTTCTCACACTAAAAGCAATGTATTTCAGTATAAAATATTGATAGGCCTCGGCCTTTTCCCACCTCGAAACACACGATTTTTCCTCTTTTTTAGCCCTCACACCATACTCCAAAGCTAATGACATTCTAGTAACTTACTAGGTCTTATATTTTAGCATATTATTTCTTACACCTAGTAAAATGGCCTGTCAAGTTTGTAAGTCACCACAATTATTCTGTTTGTCAAAAACCCGCACTTAGGTCGCACTTGATTAAAATTGTTTATACCTAAGTGCGGAAAACAGGTTTTTACAACACATAGCGAAAAAAAAATGGGTAAAATAAAGCTTGTAAGTTACCGTAATCACATTAGACCCTCTATACTATAGCTATTGAACTTGGTAGAATTGAGGGTGTGTCACTCGTTGCGCTTTTTTCTTTTTCTGTACCCCCTAAGTGCAGACCTAAGTGCGACGATCGTTGCGTCATGAATTCTTACATTTGATTGTGCAGCTAGTCTTGGGACCTGAAGTGTGGGGATTGGGGTCCCCTGGCCGTACAAGAAAGAAGCCTAGAGTTTGGATGTTCCGAGAGAAACGCTCTAGGCCACTAGCTTTGTCGTACTCTAGAATTATCACTCTGAGCTTTCATTGACAAGTGTGTTCTAACTCGATTATCGTCGACCTCTCAAATGAGGTAGAAAAGTAGGAGGTGGCTTTGTCGTCATTCACGCAAGAACAAGTTTTGGCCGTGGAGGAACTACTCCGTGAGTCGGGCCTAGAATACTCAGATCGTGGGGCCTATGTATTTTCCAATGGAGAGAAAAAGAAAACTCTCAAAACACTATATGCAAAACTAAACTTCCCCGAGACGCTTTCAGAGTATGACCCTTTGAGAGACTTGGCCCTCGACCACTACCAAGGGAAGTTTCCTGACAAAGAGTTTAAGCGAGTTGTAGATGACTACTGCCAGGCCAACTCTCCCAGTAAAGAACTAGTCTCTCCTGTATTTGAAATATCTGTGGCCATGAAAGAGAGAATCTCTAAACTAGCTCCCCTGGTAGATGCCTCCCTTACAACAAAAGAAAGACTTATACTAGTGGACCCTGAGAACGATGACAGACCAGTCCACAATGTCTCTACTGAAATCTATTTGGCCACAACTGGATTGAAAATGGCCGAGCTACTAAGTTCGCAGGATATTCCGGCAGTATATAGGACTTACAACCCCTACAGATATGAGGCCCTTTTTGAAGACTACGACGCATGGGGGGAATTGGTCCCCTACGTGAATTACTACACACCGCCTAGGTGGGTTAAGGTTAAGGCCCAAAAAAGCTATGGCGGCAAAATTAGGACGCTCATAGACCACTTATTTCCAGAGCCTGAGGAGAAAGAGAAGGTGCTTGATTGGATGCACCACTCCATAACGACTAAGTGTGGAACAATTTTATGCTTAGTCGGAAATAGGGGAATTGGGAAAACTCTTTTAGTTTCTAATCTTCTCTCTGCGTTAATTGGGGAGAGTAATGTCGAAGTAGTTAACTCGGAAATTCTAGAAGAGAAATTTAACTCAGCATTTAAGAATAAAAGACTGTTATTGTTTGAGGAGGTCGAGATCACTTCGGATAAGGCTCTAAATAAGTTCAAGGCATTTTGTAACGAAAGAATTGTCGTTGAAGAAAAAGGCCAGGACTCTGAAACAGTAACTAGCTTTGCCTCTATGGTAGTAATGCTCAACAACACGAGTCAATTAAAAGTCATGCCCCAAGAGAGGAGGTTTTCCATACCTACACTAACTGAAAAGCGGCTATTGGATGTGATGAGTGCGAAGGAAATATCTGATTTTGTCCAAGAACTTAGAAATCCAGAGAGTGTTATGCTTGCAGAGTTTGGAGAGTGGCTTAGGGCCAGGAAGCCTAAACTAGGAACGCTCGACGCAATTAAGGGCAAATACTACTTTCAGGTATCTGCCACAAACCTTGAGGACTGGAAGTCATTCTTAATCACAGAACTGGCCAAGATGGAAGTCGGGGATAAAATGACGATTAGGGACGCTAAGAAAAACTTTAAGAAAAGTAGGGGAGAGGAAAACCCTTTATTTCCTACAAAGCCCACACTTATTTCTGGGTTCTTCATGGAGTTCATGTATGACGGAGAGTGTAGGATTGGGAAGATTGTGGCCAACGATGACGCCAATGGGACTTTTTCTCTAATGGTCACACCCGAATATAAGAAACTAGCAGAAGATAAAATGGCCCGAGGCGAGAGACTTATTGACTATGGACTGCCACAGCGCACTCCAGGTTCTCCCACGGGACACGAGGAGGATATGTTATGAACGATGAATCTAAATTCGACCCGCCCAAAAGTGGTGAGGAGTTTGTCAGGTACTGGAAATTGTTCGTAGAAGATATAAAATACAGAGATAATTTTAAAGACAATCATCTTCTTCAACTAGAAATACTCTGCGACCTCTATCAGGAAATGGAAGAGTTAAAATATGGCCTTCAAATGACAGGCTATACTTTCGAAACTGAGGGAGGACGAAATGGCGTGCAGATCAAAATACGCCCAGAAGTTTCCCAACTAAACAGAACAAGGTCTGAAATAAGAAACTATTCTAAAATGCTAGGCCTCATTCTCGCTAAAGATACTTTGAAAAATGAAGGCGATGAAGACGAAGAGGACGAGTGGGACTAGGGAGATAGAAGCACTCTCAGAGTACCTGAGTTATAAACAGAGTATATTCCTTGTGACATTCTCTCGGCATTGAAATACCGAGCTCAGGAAATAAAACTTTCAGTTTAGATTCCACTTGCTGAATTGATAGCCGCTTGCTACTCATGTAGAATGACTCTACTCAAAAATAATCCCTTTGACATACATATACACCCCTTCTGCTACGACGGACACGAGTATGGCCTAGATGTAGTTAGCGGTAAAATCACAGCGTGTAAATATGTTATTGGCGCATGCAGTCGTTACTTGTCTGACATACAAAAGTTCCAGGACGAAGAGTTCCCTCTGTATTGGTTTGATGCAGATGCGGCCGAACACTTTTTAAGAGTTGTCCAAAAGTTCCATCATGTTATTGGCGAGTGGGATACTCCTAATATTAAATACTATCCTTGGCAAAACTTTTGTTTCATGAACATCATGGGGTGGATGTCTCACGAGACTGGATTTAGGAAGTATCGTACAGCACATATTGAAATTGCAAGAGGGAATGGTAAGGCCCACCCTCTCGACGAAATAGTCCCTACACCTCAAGGGATTAAAGAATGGAGAGATATAGAAGTCGGATCAGAACTATATGCTAGAGATGGCTCAGTGTGTAAAGTAATTGGGAAAACTCCTGTACAGAAATATAAAGTCTACAAGGTCAAGTTTTCGGACAACACTGTAGTTGAATGCAGCTCCGGGCATTTATGGTTTACTTCCGACAAAGACCAAAGAGGTAAGAAACCTACCCAATCTGGTTATGAATCTGTAGTCAGTGCTTTAGATATAAAAGAAAGTCTAAAATTGCGAGGAGAGACTAACCACTCAGTAGGAAATGCTTCTCCTACGGCGGCAAGTAGGAGCTGGACAGACAGTAAAATATCTCCATATTTTGTAGGTCATTGGCTTGGGAACGATATGTCAAAGGGGAGAAAGTTTAAAGAAGAGTGGCTGCTTATCCCTCAAGAGGACAGACTCGATCTTTTAAGAGGGTTGATCGACTCGGGAGGAAGTATATTTAAAGACAGTAGTTGCCGCTACTATTCCAGCGATATTGACATAGCACGTAAAGTTAGAATATTGGCCTGCTCTTTAGGTCTTAAAGCTACTCTTGTGGAGAAAAACACACCTGAGGATAATAAAAGACACTACATAGTAGACTTCACTCCTATGGACAGAGAGCTAGTGTCCAAAGGAACTTATAAGTATGCAGATAAGAGATATATTGTCGATGTCGAGGAAACCGAAGAGTTTGAGGAGATGTTTTGCGTTGAAGTAGATTCAAAAGACAGTAGTTACTTAATATCTGACTCTTATATCCCTACGCACAACTCGGCCATGGCATCTCAAACGGCACTTTATTTTTGTGCCTTTAATGGCAATGGCTCTAAAGTGGCATGTTTGGCCACTAGAAAAGAACAGGCCAGAATTGTTTTAGACTCTGCCAGAGAAATGGCCAGAAAGAATGAGTCCTTTAAACGAAAGAAAGGCATTGAAGTGATGGCCCACAAAATAGAACAAACTTCCTCTTTCTCAGAAATAAGAGCATTGTCTTCTGACCAGAACGGACTAGACGGTTTGAATGACGCACTCGGCATATGCGACGAATTACATGCAATGAAGAAAGAAGTGTTCGAAGTTATTTCCTCGGGTATGAGTAAGCGAAGAGACTCACTCCTTCTTTGTATTACCACGGCAGGGTTTAGCACAGAGTCCATTGGGCATTCACAGTCTTGTTACGCAAAAAAGGTGGCCACTGGGGAGGTAGGGGACGAACAGTTCTTTTCACTAGTCTATACTCTGGATGACAAAGACGATGTGTTTGACGAGAATGTATGGATTAAGGCCAACCCTAACTATGGCCAGTCTGTGGACCCTACGACTTTTAAAGCGAAAGTAAATAAGGCGAGAGTAACTCCGAGCGACCTGGCCAACTTAAAAGTAAAGCATTTCAATGTTTGGATTTCAGAGGCCAGCGCATTTTATTCTCAACAAAAGTGGGACTTGTGCGAGGACACTACTTTAGACATCGAAGATTTCAGAGGCCAGAAATGTTTTATCGGACTAGACTTGGCCTCTAAAATTGACTTGGCATCTAATTTCAAATTATTCAGAAAGATGCATGAAGATGGCCTATGGCACTACTACGCGTTTGACGACACATATATTCCAGAAGAAACACTGAGAGAAATATCAAATACTTTGTTTGAAGAGTGTGTAGAAAAAGGCCACTTACATAAGACCCCAGGCGAAGCTATTCATTATCCACAAATTGAAGAAACTGTAGTCAAAGACGCCAGGAGATTTAAGTTAATCGCAGCGCATTATGACCCCTGGAACGCTACTCAACTCGCCCAGAATTTAAAGAACAATCATAGAATAAATATGGTGGAGTTTAGAATGAATACGGCAAACTTGTCTGAGCCTACTAAAACCCTTGACGCTCTTATCAGACAGAGAAGGTTCCATCACAATGGAAGTCCTCTTTTGAGGTGGTGTTTAGGTAATGTGGTTTGCAAAGAAGACGCTGCCGGGAATGTTTTCCCTAGAAAAAGTCACGATAGACTTAAGATCGACCCTATAGTTTCAGCATTAATGGCCCTGGCCGGGTGGATACAAGAAGAAGAAAACGAGTCTGTGTACGAAAATCGCGGTATTCGCATCCTATAGGCATGTAAAAAGTTTACATTTCCTTTTTTCATATCTAGTCTTTTAGCTAGGAGACTATTTATGAAATTAATTGACACAGCTAAAGCTAAAACTGAGTTTAAAATTGAGGCCAGACAATCCGAGGCGGACATACTTTTATATGGCGCAGTGGGGGATGACTTCTGGGAAGACTCAGTGTCGGCCAAGTCTTTTTCGGACGAGCTTAAGGCCCTTCCAGAGTCAGTTAAGAAGATCAACTTAAGAATAAATTCTCCAGGCGGGTCAGTATTTGATGGCGTCACAATCTATGAAAGACTAAGACAACATAAGGCCAAGGTCACTGTATATGTAGACGGCATGGCCGCTTCTATTGCTTCAATTATCGCACTGGCCGGAGACGAGGTCATTATAGGAGAAGGAGCTTTCTTCATGGTCCACGCTCCTATGTCAGGAGTTATGGGTAATGCCCGAGAAATGGAAGACATGATCGAGATACTGGATAAGATCGAAGCACAGATGACTGGAATTTATTCTAGAAAAACTGGACTTTCTAGTGCAGAGATTTCTAGAATGCTCATGAAAGATACTTGGCTTAATGCAGAAGAGGCAGTTGAAATGGGATTTGCAGATAGAATTTCTGACAATGATGAGTCTCAGATGAGAGTTGCCGCTAGTTTAATCGAGAATGCTAACTGGATTAAGTCTAGACCAAATATGAAAACACGAGATGCAATGGCCCGTGAAAAGGTCAAAGACTTCAAAAATAATATTAAAGAGTTTTTAGCTCGCAAGTAGCGTAGCTTAACTAAAACCATTTTATAGGAGAAAAGTTATGAATTTGGAACAAATGAAAGCGAGACTTGCGGAAATCGTTTCTAAGCTAGAAGATTTTCAAGACATTGAAAGTTTCAGTGACGAGCAAGTAGAAGAAGTAAATGCCCTTAACGATGAGTTCGGCGGGCTTAAGAAAAACATTGAAGCTAAAGAGCGCATTGAAGTAATGAAACAAACTGCTTCTGCTCCTAAGCGTCAAACAGCTACTAAGCCAATCGAGAACGCTGCTTCAAGCAACTCTTACGGTGCCGTAACTGTTTCTAAAACTAAGAAAGACAAGTTGGGCGGATTTGAGAGCTCAGGTGATTTCCTTATGGCCGTTAAACGTGCCTCTGCCGGAGACATCGACAAGCGTTTTCAAAATACAATGTATGAGAAGAACGGTGAAGACGGTGGATTTCTTGTACCAGAAGAAATGAGAGAAGAAATCGCTCAGAAAATGGGCTCAGACGAAGCTCTTATTAGTCGTACACGACAATTCCCTATCGGTGGAAACGCTCTTAGCCTTCCAACTGATGAAAACCAACCTTGGACAGGTGGCGTACAAGCCTACTGGACCGCCGAAGGCCAACCCATCACTGGCTCTGACCACAGCTTTGGACAAGCAAACTGGAGACTTCATAAAGTAGCCGCTCTTGTGAAAACAACTGACGAACTTCTTGAAGATGCCGTTGCTCTTGAAAGCTATATTCGTGCCATGGCCCCAGAAGCTATTATGCACAAAATCAACGAAGCTATACTTACTGGTAATGGCATTGGCAAACCAAAAGGGATTTTGACTTCTGGTTTTAAAGTAACTGTAGCTGCCGAGTCTGGACAAGATGCCGACACAGTTGTTGCTCGTAACGTAATCAAAATGTATAGCAGAATGATTCCTCGTTCACGTGCTAACGCTGTATGGTTTATCAACCCAGAAGTTGAAGAACAACTTAAGTCTATGACTGACGACAATGGTAACTTCATCTATATTGCTCCTGGTTCACAAATGAATCAGACTCCTTATGGGACACTTCTTGGACGACCAGTCCTTCCACTACTCGGTGGTATGAAGGCCCTAGGTGACGAAGGCGACATTATGTTTGCTGACCTAAGCTACTACTACTCAATCATGAAAAGTGCTGGTATTAGAAGCGATGTTTCTACTCACCTTTACTTTGATCGTGACCAAACTGCTTATAAGTTCATCATGAGAGTTGACGGTTCTTGTCCATTCAAGAGTCCAGTTGTGACTCAATATGGTAACTATGAAATGTCAGGTTTCGTTACTTTGGCCGACAGATAAATAATAGGCCCTAGTTTCCTAGGGCCTTTTTAAGATGTACAATTAAAATGAACAAAACCTTTTAAGGAGAAATTATATGGAAGCGTTTTTAGCAGAAGAATATGGGATTAAGGACGGAATTGTCCCACAAGAAGTAAGTGCCTCTGCCGTCAATGGCGAGCGTATTTCTCTAGAAAACCTACACAGAGTAACTGTTTTAGTTTCTGTGGCAGCTACAGCTAGTGCAGCTTTGAGCTTAACTCTTAGACAACACAATGCTGCCTCTGCGGGTGACTCTAAAGACTTATCAGTCGATAACATGTACTACCACAAAGTAGATGCTGCTTCTTCTTTTACGAAAGTTGAGCCTGCTTCTGCCGCTGCAAGTTACGACTTGTTCGCAGTAGCAGATGTAGATAAAGCGGTTTTCGCTTTTGAAGTACTTGCAGAAGACTTAGACGTAAACAATGACTTTAGCCACTTTTCAGTAGATGTTACTGGTGATGCTACTGCTCGTCTTGTTCACGCTATTTATGTTGGTCCTGCCGACAAGCTTCCTGCTTACGAACTAGAGCTTTAGTAAGATATTTAAACACAAGAATAAGGGCCCACGTGGGCCCTTTTTTCTCATTGGAGTGAATTATGAAACTTAGATTTATAGGCGATGCCATGTATAGAGGAGAACTCAAGTACAAAGAAGGCCAAGAAGTTGAAGTAAGTAACGATAAAGGCGAAGCAGATCGATGGCTTAAAAGAAACTTAGCTGTAGATGCCAAAGAAATACCTAAGAAAGAAGTTAAGAAAGAAGTTAAGAAAGAAGATAAGAAAGAAGTTAAGAAAGAAGATAAGAAAGAAGTTAAGAAAGATGCTAAGTCTAAGAAAGATGCAAGTCTTGACCTTTTAGGAAAGAAAGACGAGTCTGAGTTAGAACTATAATTCATTTCTGAGGATTAGCTATGGCCTGGAAACTACCATTCTTTAAAAATAAGAAGTACCGTCCCAGGCAACCGCAATCCCCTAGGCGATATATTCAATTGTCAGGAGGCTCAGTAGTATCTCCTGACAGTGCCAAAGAGGTGTCTGCTTTTTACAGAGGCCTTACATATATCTCCACTCAGATTTCTAAAATACCTTGGGAGATAAAAGACGCGGATAACAAACTCGTAAACAACTCCCTTTCAAATCTTTTACAAGTCGCCCCCAACCCAGAAGTAAATGCATTTCACTTTAAAAACTGCATGGTCCAATGGGCCATTATTTTTGGAAATAGCTACGCAGAAATTGTAAGAGACTTGCGTGGAATGCCAACTCAACTTTGGCTTATGGACCCAAGAGACGTACAGCCCTGGAGAGACCCAGACGGAAACCTAATCTATAGAATTATAGGCGGCTCTGCTGCATATCCGGGACAAGATGCGTACCTAGCAAAAGAAGATGTGTTTCACTTAAAGAACTTCATTACAAGCGACAACGGAGTTATGGGCCAGGGAGTAGTTAGTTACGCTACGACCACACTAGGGATTAGCCTAGGGGCAGATCAATTTGCCAATGGGCTATTCTCCAATGGCGGTATGCCAAGTGGCGTTATAGAAGTGGGTGGAAGTTTAAGCGATGAAGCCTTTAAAAGAATTAAAGAGTCTTGGCAAGAAGCTCACGGCGGGAGAAAGGCCGGAGGGACGGCAGTGCTTGAAGAGGGCGCAAAGTTTGAGCCTGTCTCACTTGCCCCAGATGTTTTACAATTCCTAGAAACCAGAAAGTTTTCTGTGTTTGAAATAGCCCGATTCCTTGGCGTGCCTCCGACAAAACTATTTGATGGAGACTCTGCCACTTACAACAATATTGAACATGCCAACTTAGAAGTGGCCACAGATACCTTAGATGCTTGGGCCAGAAACCTAGAGTGCGAAGCAGATGTGAAACTTCTAAATAATAGAAGAGGCGGTAGAAAAACTGAGTTCGACATGTACGCTGTATTTAGAGGCGACATGGAAACTCGCTCTCAATACTTTAATCGTATGATGCAGAACGCCGCTATGACTCCAAATGAAATCAGACAAAAAGAGGGCATGAGCCCCTACGAAGGTGGAGAAAGATTCTTCATTGCCACAAACAACTTCTCCCCTGCCGACAGGATAGACGAAATTGTGGACTCTCAAATAAATAAAGTTAAAGAGAGTACAGAGCAAGACGATCTAAACGAGGAAGAAGAGAAAGAGTTGCGGGCAGTTGTAAAAGATTTCTTGCTGAGTAAAAGTAAGTAGAGTGTAACTAGAGACTAAAATCGCCCTTGAGCGCATTAGGTGAATAGTGAAGAATGAAGTCTTAATGGCCCTCGCCCTTAGATTGGCGGAGGATGCTATACATGAACATGTTTCCCGGATTGAGCCCATACGCGGCCCAAGAGGATTTAGAGGGAGAGATGGACAAGACGGAAATGACTTTCATCTAAAAGACCACAAACAAGAAATACAGAATTTTGTTGAGGAAATTTTTCCTAAGTACCCGGCATTGTCTCCAGAAGATAAAGCCGAGCTTAAAGGCGAACGTGGACCTAAAGGTGTTCCAGGTGCGAGCGGGGTAGACGGAAGAGATTTTAACTTAGAAGAGAATTTATCTTTAGTTAAGTCCGAAATATTAAATTTAATTAACAAGAAAAAAGAAGAACTAAAACTTAAGTTTAGCGACCTAGACGACGAGGAAGTTGCCCTACTCAAAGGAGATAAGGGCGCAAGAGGACAGCGAGGTAAGCCCGGAGAGTCTTTCAGTTTTGAGGACCACTCGCAAGACATAAAGTGTATTATATCCGATGTCATTAACTCCCTAAGAGAAGACCTCAGACTAAAGTTCGAGGACTTAAATGAAGAACAAAAAGTAGAGCTCAAAGGTGATAGAGGTGACAAAGGGCGTCCAGGTAAAGACGGTCGTGACTTTGATTTTAAAGAGTCTAGAAATAAAATCGAAAAACTCGTTTTGGATAATAAAGAGTCTTTACGACTAAAGTTCGAGAACTTAAATGAAGAAGAAAGAGAAGAGCTTAAACTCAAGTTTGAAGATTTATCTTCAAGAGACTTAGAGAATATCCGTGGGGCCAGGGGCCCTAGAGGGCAGAAAGGTAAAACTGGAGAGCCTGGGGAAAAAGGTCAAATAGGTCCAAGGGGTATCCCTGGAATGCCTGGCCTACAGGGCATCATGGGCCCGCAGGGGTTTGAAGGTCTTCAAGGGGAAGACGGAAGAGACGGAGAAGACGGAGAAGATGCTCCTCAAATATCTGAAATAATTGTAAGAAAAGACATAAACCACGAGAGATACTATTTCGTATTTGTTATGAGCGACGGGGAGAGAATAAGGTCTAACACCTTTTCTATGCCCGAGGCCCAGGCCAGTGGTGGCGGCTCTATTGTAAGTAGGAGCTTGATTCAACTATTCCAAGATGGGGCCCTAGTAGCTTCTTCCAATAAAGTCAATTTTACTGGAGACGGAGTTACTGTTACTGAGGGCGTTGAAGGGCAAGTCGATGTAGACATAGCGGCCGGCGGAGGCTCTACTCTTCTTGTCAACACAGTGGAGACATCGGAGTTAGAGTTTACAGGCGACGGCGTAGTTATCACCGACGACGGGCTAGGGACAACTACTGTAGACATCCCCGCTAGTCAAGCAGATATTCAGATTTGCGATGAAGGCGAGTTAATAGCGAGCTCTGTACAGAAAATAGACTTTGTTGGAGACAACATAACTGCCTTCCCAGTTGTCCCTATGTCAGAGTGGGACGCACTTTCAGATGTAGAGCCAAGTCTTTCAGAGTACGATAAAAACAACACTGCAAGTCAAATAGAAGTGAGAGTAGATGTTCCTGACGCGAGTTTGCTCAAGGATGTAGATTGCGAAACCAGTGTATATGTAGGTTCTTTTGTCTATGTAGACAGCGGCTCACTTGCTAGGAATGCTTTAGCAGATACTTATAATACATCTAACGTCGTGGGATTAGTAGAGGCCAAGAGTTCATCTACTAAATGCGATATTAGATTTAATGGCCTGTCAGGGCCTATATATTCGGGACTTAATCCGGCAGAGAATTACTACTTAAGTGACACTACTCCAGGGGAAATATCCAGCACTGTGCCCACTACGTCAGGACACATAAAAATAAGAGTTGGACAGTCTTTCGGACAAGATAAATTCTTATTTGTCAAAGGCGAAAGGGTGGTGAGGCTATGACTATAAGAAATTTTGAGTATACAGATGTAGACGGAATTAAAAAAGAGGCGAGCGCATACACAACTGGCTCTTTTGTTACTACTTCTACTCCTGACTCTCCAGCTATTACAGGTTCAAATGGGAAGTTTGACGCTTCTTTAATTCCTTCACAAGTAGCTGCCAAAGCGGCCAGTCTCATTATAGACAGAGTGGCCTCGGAGCAAATATTTGCAGGGGATTTAGTTTATTCTACAGGCACAAATGAAATTGGCATGGCCGACAACTCAATAGACCTTGACGAAGCAAAGGTTATGGGCCTGGCCCTTAATGCTGCACTACAGACTGAGACAGTAGAGATTCTTATTTTAGGAGTAGCAAACTCTATAGACTACTCAGTTTTTACAGCGAATGATATTTTATTTCTTGACGAACTGGGCGGGATTACTAATGTAAGACCCACAGTCCCGGATGCAAAATATTTAGTTCAAGTAGGTAAGTCCCTTGGAGGGAATGAAATACTGGTAGAAATAAAACTACCGACAGTTTTAGGAGGGTAATATGGCCACGACAAAAAAGAGAACAAGACCAACTGAGAAGAAAACAAAAAAGAAAACAGGAAAAGAATCGGCCAAGGTCGAGAAAGTTAATACTCATCTAAGTGCAGATCACTTAAGAGTTATAGAAATAACTGACAGAGACATTAGAATAAGTAAGTTGGAAATGGGGAATGAAGAGCAAGCATTGAACAATATGTTGTTGTCACTCAGGCTACTGGAGTCTAAAATAGAGAAGCAGCGAGAAGTTGTGGCCTCTAGAGCGCAAAGGTACGAAGATGCCAAGAAGCGTTATACTGTCTTGAAGAAAGAAATATGGCCACAGTATGGCTTTAGAGAGAATGAAGGTTTAGGGTTCAATCCCGACACTGGAGAAATTGTAAAACAATAAACTATAATCCACAGGAGGGATTAAAATGGCAGATATTAAAGTAATTTATGTGAATGCAGACAGCCTATATGAGGAACACTCAGAGGCCAATGATAGTATTAAAATGCAATCATTGAAAACTGCCAACTTCGAACTTACAGACACTAAGCTCGGGAATCTAGTTGATGGTGCCGACGCTAATGACGAGCATATTCACGATGCCAGATACTATAGAGAGGACGAACATGTCTCTACTTCAACTGGAGTTAGTGAAGCCAACCTTCCTGTTATACTTGATGCTGGAGGAAAACTAGACGAGTCTTTAATCGACCCTGCCGCCCTAGCTGGCACTCTTGACCACGGACTTCTAACTGGCCTTGGCGATGACGACCATACTCAATACCTATTAGTAGACGGAACTAGAGATGCGACAGGACTCCTAAGCTATAGTTCTGCCCTTGCTATTAGTGCCGACACAAATCTTGTCCATAAGAAATATGTTGATGACCTTTTCTCTGGTCAAGAATGGCAAGACTCAGTTATAGACAGAGCAATTACTCCTCCAGGCTCTCCGAGTACAGGAGACAGATACTTAATTGACGCTTCTCTTGGGGCCGCTACTGGTGCCTGGGTAGGACAAGAAGACTCTATTGCAGAATGGGACGGAAGTGCCTGGGTTTTCACTGCCCCTACTACTGGTGCATTTGTCTCTGCCGATGATGAAAGTGACAGACTTTTTCTCTATGACGGTGCCAACTGGGTAGCAAAACTTTTTGAATCTACAACTGCATCTACTGGCCTTGAGAAAGTAGGACTTGATATTCGAGTCGCTTCTTCAATTGCTGGCGACGGGCTTGCTTTTACAGCGGGTGTTCTTAGTTCAAACGTAGACGACACTACTATTGAGATCGACACAGATATTCTCAGAGTTAAAGCAGACGGGATTAATGACACACACATAGACTTTGGAACGGGAACTAATCAAGTATCAGGCGAGGACATTCCTCTTCTAGACTCTGGAGCATTCTTTGCGACAGATAATGTAGAAGCTGCTCTTCAACAACTTGCAGGAAGTATTGAAAATGTTGGCACTGAATACACTGTGGGCACAGGCGGAGTAACTGCCGGAGACTTAGTTTATGTCTCATCTAACGACACGGTTCTACCATTTTCTACTTTGTCCAATCCTGACTATTGCGTAGGGATTGCTCTTAGCACTGAGACAGCATCTTCTACAGTCAAGGTACTATCGAATGATACTGTAGTTACTGGAGTGATAACAGGAGCTACTCCTGGGGCCAAATATTTCTGGGACGGAAGTGCGATTGTTGCTACTGCCCCTACTGGCTCTGGTAGTACAGTCTGGCAAGTAGGCGTGGCCAAAAACGCTACTGACCTTCACGTAGAAGTCAGACAGATCAAACGTAACGCGTAACCTGATTAAGGGGCGGCCTATGCCGCCCCCTTATAAAGGAACTTAATGGCAGATATTAAAATACTCTTTGTAAATGACGACAATCTATATGAGGGTCACTCAGAGAGTGAAGACAGTATTAAACTGCTTTCTTTAAAAACTGCTAACTTCGAACTTACAGATGAAAAGCTCGGGAATTTAGTAGACGGTGCCGAGGCAGATGATGAGCATATTCATGATGCCAGGTA
>Ga0136558_1000921_pt1 | contig 15514 bp, 9 predicted proteins | sample AntRauTorckE6833_FD_101391 | JGI IMG/M metagenome (GOLD analysis project Ga0136558, IMG submission 101391) | Saline lake microbial communities from Rauer Islands, Antarctica - Metagenome Torckler E6 #833 | ecosystem: Environmental > Aquatic > Non-marine Saline and Alkaline > Saline | place...
CACCGCGACGTATTTACGCGTTATTTAAGTGAAAACAATGGCCTACTAGTCGTGTCACATGACGATGATTTTGAGTATGAAACTGACCTGAAACTCATTGATAGTAAATCTTTTTCAAGAGGTAATTTGAGTTTTTATAAAAAATAATTACGCACGTTCATTTTTCTGACCCGCCTCAACAAGCAAGCTGTCTTAATAGGTAAGGTTCGAGGAACTCGACGAATTCAAACTAAAAACTGCCCGCTTGGGGCAGTTTTTAGTTTGGTGCCGGAGAAAGGACTCGAACCTTCACACCTTGCGGCACTAGTTCCTAAGACTAGCGTGTCTACCAATTCCACCACTCCGGCTTGAGTTTGTGAAAAGACTATTCAAGTTTACCACTAGTTGTTTAGAGTGCAATAATTTTTATCTATACGCAGAATTAACTCCGAAGGGCGTAGATTAAGCCTAGTTTGTATGGCACTAAGTAAAGACTGCTACCAGCCAGGAGAAACAAACATCAACAGATACGAAGCACAATTGCGACGTGAGTCAGCAATTATTAATCTGTTAATATCTGTTGCGTTGTTTGTATTTTTGAAAACCATCAGCGCGAATGCTCTATGGTATTTGTTGCTTTTCATTCCACTATTTTTATCGTCACTTGGTTTTATCCAGTCGAAGAACAAGTTTTGCGCTAATTTCGCACTTCGAGGACTACAAAATGCCGCCCGTGTAATAGACGCACCATCACATGTCGTGAGCGAACGTGCACGCACGGAAGACAGAAAACGTGCCTCCAGATTACTAATATATGCTGGCTTAACAGCTTTAGTATCTACATTAGTGATTCTATTTTTCATGGCTTAATTGATATACTTATCAACAATGAGCAAACTAAGCACGCAACCCTATCGTGGTACACGAGATTTCTACCCAGAAGATTACGCCCTCCAGCGCTATATTTTTGATACATGGCGCAAAGTTTGCCAATCTTTTGGCTACGAAGAATACATGACACCAACAATTGAGCCGATTGAGCTGTACAGCGCTAAAACCAGCGAAGAAATTGTTCAAGAACAAACATACAGCTTCACAGATCGCGGAGAGCGTAATGTGACGATTCGCCCTGAAATGACACCTAGTGTTGCCCGGCTTGTAGCTTCGCGCCAGCAAGAATGGGGCTATCCGCTACGTTTGTTTAGCATCCCTAATTGTATGCGATACGAACGACCGCAAAAAGGACGCTTGCGTGAATTCTGGCAATTAAATGCTGATATTTTTGGTGTTGACGGCATTGAGGCAGATATAGAAATGATTCAGCTTGCCGATTCGCTCATGAAAGCTTTTGGTGCCAAGAACGGTAGCTATGAAATTAGGATTAACTCTAGAAATCTTCTGAGAGATAAAATTGAATCAGCTCAGCCTAAAGTTTCAGCCGAGAAGGTTACGCAGCTCATAGACAAAAGAGACAAAATAAATACAGAGGATTTCACAGCTGAGCTTAATGCGGCTGTCCACAATCCAGATGATCTATTGAGTTTTGTTAATTCAAATGACCCCCAAGATTTCGGTGAGGATATGAACGAACTTGTCGCTAGCCTTGATGCATTAGGTGTCAGTAGTGTCGTTTTGAGTCCATCCGTTGCTCGGGGCTTCGATTACTACACAGGTATAGTGTTTGAAGTGTTTGACACTAATCCCGAGAATAACCGTTCGATGTTCGGTGGTGGTCGTTACGACAACCTTGTTGGCCAGTTTGGCGGAGACTCCGTGCCAACCGTAGGCTTTGGCATGGGCGACGCAACACTGGTAGAGTTCTTAAAATCACACGCTTTAGTAAAGCCTGGACATACAGCAGCGTCCACGCAGCTTGTATTGTCGGCTATGGGGCCTGGATTTAATGAAGCAACAGTACAATTTGCAGATAAACTGAGAGAACTCGGCATTAACGTTGCTACAGATATTTTGGATCGCAAACGAAACAAAAAGATTAAAACACCCGAAAAACTTGGTGTACGCCACGTTGCATTCATCGGCCAAGAAGAGCTAGACAGCAATTCATTTAGTGTCGAAGATTTGCAAACGGGCGATATAGTCACAGGTGGCTTAACTGAAGTTGCAGAGTTTGTTAAATCTCATCACCAAATTGAAGAACTATAGAATCCAGAAGTTGAATCATCATCTCAATCTGTTATAGTGCTGACCTATGGAAACTACTACATCGAAGCAAGAAGACAGTAATATAAAACTTAATATCGTTGTTGACGAAAAAATGTTGGCGAGTGCCAAGAAAGCAGCATTGGCTGCATACCGTCCTCAGGTGAAGGCTGCAGGCTTTCGCGAAGGTAAAGCGCCAGACAAAGTCGTTGAAAAAAGTATTGGTGACGAGAAGCTACAGCAAGAAGCTATCGATCGTGCCATTTCTGTCGCATACACTCAGGCTATCGAAGACGAAAAGCTGCGTGTACTCAGCCGTCCAGAGGTGAGTGTTACTAAGTTTGTGCCTTATAGCGAGCTTGAATTTGAGGCTACGGTAGAGGTTATGCCAGAATTTAAACTTCCAGACTACAAGAAAATCAAAGTTTCATTCGAAGAACCTGAAGTTACGAAGGAAGATATCGATAAGGTTCTTGAAAATCTGCAACAGCGTGTTGCCACCAGCAAGCAAGTCAAACGTGCCGCTAAAGAGGGCGACAAAGTCTGGATTGATTTCAAAGGCGTACGCGCTGATGATGGTAGTGAAGTAGCTGGCGCTAGCGGTGAAGACTACCCGCTATTGCTCGGCTCAGATACTTTCATTAAAGGCTTCGAACCAGAACTCATTGGTGTTACGGGTGATCAAGAAAAATCGTTTACTGTCACATTCCCTAAAGACTACAACGTCAAAGCGCTCCAGAATCAGAAGGTTACCTTTTCCGTGCAAGTTAAGAAGGTTGAAGAAGTAACGAAGCCGAAGCTTGATGACGCGTTCGCGAAGCAAGTTGGCTCTTTTGATGACTTAAAATCACTCAAGGCAGATGTCAAAGGTCAGTTGCTACAAGAAAAGCTCGAACGAGCTCGTAGTGATCATCGGCAGCAAGTAATAGAAAAAGTTATAGACAAAACTAAAGTCACTCCGCCGGCAGGCTTACTTGAACGCGTTCGCAAGGAACTTGAACAAGAACTTGAACAAAACTTACAGTACCGCGGGATGGCTATTGAGCAGTATGCTCAGCAGCAAGGCTATGATTCTGTAGAAGAATTTGGCAAGCAAGAACTCGATCCGCAAAGCGTGAAGCGCGCAAAGTCGTCGCTCATCATGACCGAAATCGCCGAAGCTGAACAGCTTACCGTACAACGCGAAGAGCTTGATGCCCGCTTAGAAACACTCAAAGAACAGTACCCAGATGAAAAGATGCAAGCCCAGCTTGATACTCCTGATGCTCGCCGTGAGCTGGCAGCCCAAATGCTAACTGAGAAAACTCTTGCTAAGTTAGTTGAATACGCCTCATAAACAATTTTAAGACTGTAAGATCTTTGGAGGCGTTGATTAAAGTCCGTTCCTAGAAACAAGAGGTGGCGGATTTGACGAATACATACGACTTAGCACTCTAGACATTTGAGTGCTAGTTTATTACACTAAGCCCATGAGTATGTTAGTGCCAACCGTTATTGAACAAACAAGCATGGGTGAACGCGCGTATGATATTTATTCTCGCTTGCTTAAAGATCGAATAATCTTCTTGGGCAGCCAAGTTAATTCGCATTCAGCGAATCTTATTGTTGCGCAACTGTTGCATTTAGCTCACGAAGACCCGGACAAAGACATCCAGATGTTTATTAACAGCCCTGGGGGCAGTGTCTACGATGGTTTTGCGATTCTTGACACCATGCAGTACATAAAACCAGACATTCAGACGATTGCAGTTGGTATGAGCGCCAGTATGGGTGCGTTGCTGTTGGCAGCTGGCACCAAAGGTAAGCGTTCAGCGCTACCTAATGCTAAAATTATGATTCACCAACCAAGCAGTGGAGCACGTGGTACCGCTAGTGACATAGAAATAGATGCCCAAGAGACGCTAAAGCTCAAGAAACAATTAGAAGAAATGCTTGCAGAATACACAGGTCAGACCGTAGCGACTATTAACAAGGATACCGATCGCGACAAATACCTCACCGCAAAAGAAGCTGCAAAGTATGGGCTTGTAGATAAGGTTGTTGAAAGCCTTAAGCCCCCAAACTAGTTGTTGACAATTACACACCGAACTATATACTTAGTCATAACGAAGCAGTAAGAGCGTATATTTGTTTGGCCAAAAAATGCACGCATCAGTAGACTTCTCGTCAAAAACAAAAAACAGCACTCTGGCCGAGGCTGTTTTTTGTTTGTCTGAATAAATTTAATTCACCCAGGGAGGAGTTGTTTTACATGCCAGCAACCGCTGCAAAACAACGAAAGTTCTTAACAGAAACAAAAAAAACAGTAGAGATTCCAGACCTTGTTAATCACCAACACCGTAGTTGGCAGTGGTTTGTAGAAGAAGCATTGGGAGAAATCTTTGCAGAAATCAACCCAATCATCGACTACACAGGTACGAAGCTAGAACTACGCTTCAAGGATTACCACTTTGAGGATCCTAAGATTAGCGAAGTTGAAGCACGCGAAAATAACTCGTCATACGAAGTGCCACTTAAGGCAAACGTTGAGCTAACAAACAAAGTCACTGGTGAAGTCAAAGAACAAGAAATCTACCTAGGTGATTACCCATGGATGACCGAGCGCGGTACATTTGTAATTAACGGCGCTGAGCGCGTTGTAGTAAGCCAACTCATACGATCTGCTGGTGTGTTCTTCACGTCAGAGCTTGTAGGTGGCCGTAGTGTATATGGCGCCAAAGTTATACCTGGCCGTGGTGCATGGCTTGAATTTGAAACAGCAAAAAATAATGTCATTTATGTAAAAATTGACCGCCGCCGCAAGATTCCTATTACAACACTACTACGAGCATTAGGCTTAGGTACCGATCGTACTATTAAGTCTGTGTTTAAGCATGTTGATAATGGTGATATTAGCTTTATTGACGCTACTCTTGGAAAAGACCCATCAAGCACTACCAGCGAAGCTTTGATTGAAGTGTATCGCCGCTTGCGTCCTGGTGACCTCGCCACAGTTGATAACGCCAAAAGCTTGCTCGAAAACATGTTCTTCAACTACCAACGATTTGATTTTAGTCGGGTTGGTCGTTACAAGCTCAACAAACGTTTGGGCCTCGATGTACCTAACACGGTAGAAAATCGTGTCATGCGCATGGAAGACCTGACTGCAATCATGGCAGAAATTGTTCGCTTGAACACTACTCAAGGACCTGCAGATGACATTGATGCATTAAGCAATCGCCGCGTGAAGCTCGTTGGCGAGCTTGTTCAGCGCCAGTTCCGCATCGGCCTACTCCGTATGCAACGAAACGCACAAGACCGTATGTCTATGTCTGAGATTGAAACAGTGACTCCAAACCAACTTATTAACGCGCGCCCAATTGTGGCGGCAGTTCGTGAGTTTTTTGCAAGTTCACAGCTGAGCCAATTCATGGACCAAGTTAACCCACTTTCTGAGCTTGCGCACAAACGTCGCTTAAGTTCTATGGGGCCCGGCGGTCTAAGCCGTGAACGTGCAGGTTTTGAAGTACGTGATGCACATGCGACTCACTATGGCCGAATTTGTACGGTTGAAACACCAGAAGGTGCCAACATTGGGCTCGTACTAAACCTTGCGCAATACGCACGCGTAAACGATTATGGGTTCCTTGAAACTCCTTACCTCAAAGTCGTCAAAAAGAAAGTAACTGACGAAATTGAATATCTTGATGCGCACGACGAATTAAACACAGTTATTGCTGGTGCCGGTAATGAATTAAATAAAAACGGCAAATTCGCAAATGAACGTGTCGCAGCACGTAATAGAACTCAAGCTGAAGAAGTTGATGCAGACCAAATTACGCACATGGACGCCAGTCCGCAGCAAATTGTTGGTAGTTCAGCTGGGCTAATCCCATTCCTAGAACGAAACTTTGTGTACCGATCATTGATGGGCGCAAACCAGCAACGACAAGCAGTGCCGCTCGTAAAGCCAGAAACCCCAATTGTTGGTACTGGTTTAGAGCGACAAGTAGCGCTTAACTCTGGTCAACTTATCGCTGCGCGCGAAGACGGTGAAGTAGTTAAAGCCGACGCGAGCGAAGTTAAAGTTAAGTACGGTAAAGAGACAGTAAGTTATCCGGTTCATCACTTCCTACGAAGCAACGATAGTTCGAGCATGAACAGTAAAGTTGTTGTTGATCGCGGCCAAAAGGTCAAAAAAGGTGACAGCTTAGTTGAAGGTATGAGTATCGCAGATGGCGAACTTGCATTAGGAAAGAACCTACTCGCAGCTTTCATGCCCTGGGGCGGATACAACTTCGAAGACGCGATTATCGTGTCTCAAAGATTAGTAGAAGATGATACATTAACTTCGGTTCAGATCGTAGATTACACGCTTGAAGTTCGCGAAACTAAGCTTGGTCCAGAAGTTGTAACTGATGACATCCCTAACGTGAGCGAAGAAGCTCTCCGGCACTTGGACGAAGAAGGAATTGTCCGTATTGGCGCCGAAGTCCATCCTGGCGATATTCTGGTTGGTAAAATCACTCCAAAAGGTGAACAAGAACTAACCAGCGAAGAACGATTACTACGTGCAATATTCGGCGAAAAAGCAAAAGATGTTCGTGATACATCATTGCGTATGCCTAACGGAAAACACGGTAAAGTTGTCGGCATAAAGATTTTCACAAAAGAGCGTGGCCACGATATGAAAGCTGGAACCCTGATGCAAGTACAGGTTTTTGTCGCACAAATGCGCAAAATCAGCGTTGGTGACAAGCTTGGTGGACGCTACGGAAACAAGGGCGTGATTGCTCGTGTGCTTCCTGTAGAAGATATGCCATACATGGAAGACGGAACACCTATTGATATTGTTCTTAACCCGCTTGGTGTACCGAGCCGTATGAACATTGGTCAGTTATTTGAAAACCACTTAGGAATGGCAGCTCGAGCACTTGGATTCAAGGTTGCGAGTCCACCGTTTGAAGGTGTTCCAACTGAGAAGATTAAAGACTTGCTTGAAGAAGCAGGCTACGACCGCAGCGGTAAGTTCCAATTATTCGATGGTCGCACCGGCGAACCGATGAAAGAAAAGACTACAGTTGGCCCAATGTACATGATTAAGCTTAATCACATGATCGCTGACAAAATTCACGCCCGTGCTACTGGACCATACACAATGGTTACGCAGCAACCACTTGGTGGTAAGGCGCAAAATGGTGGTCAACGATTCGGAGAGATGGAAGTCTGGGCGCTCGAAGCCTATGGTGCAGCGCACTCACTCCAAGAAATGCTAACGATAAAATCAGACGATGTTTACGGTCGCTCAAAGGCCTACGAGTCAATTGTCAAGCAAGAGCCAATCATGGGCCCTAAGATTCCAGAAAGCTTCAACGTGCTTGTGAAAGAACTTCAAGGTCTTGGCCTAGAAGTAGATCTCATGAAGGATGAATCGATAGTTGACGCTGATGACGTTATTGAAGAAGTTATGGAAGAGCAAGCTAAAGATACTATTACTGCACAACCCGATCCTGAAGATCCAGGCGTTGATGTGACAGAAGATGCAGCCGGGGATGAATTTGATCAAGCTGACGATGCTGCATCAAAAGATGATGAGAACAATAGTGATGATGTGTCTGATAAGGACACTGACGAAGAGGAGAACAACTAGATGCCAACTCAAATGAAAAGCCACGGCTACAGCAAAGATATGACAGATTTCGATGCCGTCCGTCTCGTTATCGCTTCACCTGAGCGTATTCTTGAATGGTCGCACGGAGAAGTACTTAAGCCAGAAACTATCAACTACCGAACCCAAAAACCAGAACGTGACGGATTATTCTGTGAACGTATTTTCGGACCGGTAAAAGATATAAATCCAAACGATCCTAAATACAGAGGAATTCGTAACCGCGAAGTAGCGCGTGACGAAAAGGGCGAAATTGTAACTAAGAGCATCGTTCGTCGTGAACGCATGGGTCACATTGCACTCGCTGCACCTGTGACGCACATTTGGTTCCTTCGAGGCACTCCAAGTGCAGTTAGCCTACTTCTAAATATGACAGTTAAGAACCTTGAGAAGGTCGTTTATTTCGCAAGCTATATTGCGACCAGTGCTGATGAAGAAAAGCGCGATCAAATGATCACAGATCTTGAGGCGGAAGCTGAAGCAGCACAAGCAGCTATCAAAGCTCGTTTTGAACAAATGGCACAACCAGAAGATGCTGATGTAAAAGCCCTTGCTAAAGAACAAACCAAAGAACTCGAAGAAACTGCTGCCAGTTATGACGAACGCAACAAGCAACTTTCGAGTCTGTTTAAAGGTGCGCTTATCACTGAAAGTGAATATCGCGACCTACCAGATGAGTACAAAGATCTTGTAGAGGTCTTTATGGGCGCAAAGGGTATCAAAGCCCTACTGGATGACATTAATTTAGAAGAGCTCATCGTGGATCTCAACGAACAAGCTGATAATGCAAAAGGTCAACGACGCAAGAAGCTTATCAAGCGGCTTAAGATGCTTGAAGGCATGCAGCGAGCTGGTATTAAGCCAAACTCTCTCGTTATGACTGTGTTGCCGGTTATCCCTCCAGACTTGCGCCCAATGGTGCAGCTTACTGGTGGACGATTTGCAACCAGCGACCTTAACGACTTGTACCGACGTGTTATTAACAGAAACAACCGTTTGAAGAAGCTCGTGGACCTTAAAGCTCCAGAGGTAATTCAACGCAACGAGCAACGTATGCTTCAAGAAGCTGTTGACGCACTTGTTGACAATAATGGTGCTCGTTCAGGACGTGCTGTTGCGAGTGGTGGTGGACGCCGACGTCTTAAATCATTGAGCGATATGCTCAAAGGTAAGCAGGGTCGTTTCCGCCAAAACCTACTTGGTAAGCGGGTGGACTACTCTGGCCGTTCAGTAATTATTGCTGGTCCAGAACTTAAGATCCATCAATGTGGACTCCCTAAGATGATGGCACTCGAACTGTTCAAGCCCTTTGTGATCGGTGAGCTTATTGCTCGCGATTACGCGCACAACATCAAATCTGCAACCCGCATGATTGATGCTGGCGAAACAGAAGTTTGGGACGCACTTGACGAAGTTATTAGGGGTAAATACGTGCTCTTAAACCGTGCACCGACACTTCACCGTCTTGGTATCCTTGCATTCCAGCCAACACTTATTGAAGGTAAAGCTATTCAGCTCCACCCGCTCGTGTGTAAGGGCTTTAACGCAGACTTTGACGGCGACCAGATGGCGGTTCACTTGCCATTGAGTGCTGAAGCTCAAGCAGAGGCAAAAGAATTAATGTCGGCGAGCAAGAACCTGCTTAAACCAGCTGATGGCTCACCGATCCTACACATCGAACAAGATATTGTTCTGGGTTGTTACTACCTGACGTACGACAAACCAGACGCTCAGGCCAAAGAAAAAGGCTTTTCATCTATCGATGAAGCACTCTTTGCCTACGATAACGGTCAATTGAAACTGCAAAGTCCCGTTCGGATCCACTTCCGCGGTGAGACACGCTCTACAACGCTAGGTCGCGTGCTCTTTAACGAAGTATTTCCAGAAGACTTCGCTTACCAGAACGTGGTAGCTACCAAAAAGCAACTGCAAAAAATCATGGCTAAGGTGTTCGACATGTACGGAGAAGATACTACAGCTCGCGTTGCTGACGATCTTAAGGATCTTGGCTTCCAATTTGCGACTGTCTCAGGTCTTTCAACCGGAATGGACGACTACCCAGATGTTCCTGAGATACCAGGTATCATCAAGAATGGTGTTACACGCTCAGCAGAAATTGCAGATCAGTACGAAGAAGGTCTAATCAGCGAAGACGAACGGTATCGCCTTACTATCCAGAATTGGCGTGAAACTGATGCCAGCGTCCAAGCTTCCCTTGAGGGTGAGTTTGATCAAGCTGATACTTCTATCGCGATTGCAGCCACGTCTGGTGCTCGTGGTAACATTGGTCAGCTAAAGCAGGTAACCGGCATGATCGGTCTCATGACTGATGCGACCGGTCACACTCTCGAGCTCCCAATCCGTAGCAGCTACAAATACGGTCTTTCATCACTAGAAAACTTTATTTCTACTCGTGGTACGCGACGTACTATGATTGACACCGCGCTCAAAACTGCCGACTCAGGCTATCTAACCAGACGCATGGTAGACGTTGTGCAAGATGTGTTCGTCAACGGCGAAGACGCAGCAGACGACGGACTTACCGTAACTCGTGCAGACAGTGAAGACATTGGCGTGGATTTCGCCACCCGTGTGACTGGTCGTGTATTAGTGGACAAAATAGATGGCATCGCAAAAGCGGGAGAAGCTATTACGCCTAGCATGGCAGAGCAAATTAACGAAAAAGGTGTCGACGAAGTGGTAATACGCAGCGTCCTGACAGACCAATCTGTGCGCGGCATTAGCCCAAGCAGCTACGGTTACGACCTATCAAGCGGACAAATGGTCAAACCATTTACCTCAGTAGGTGTTATCGCTGCGCAAAGCATCGGCGAACCTGGCACTCAGCTTACTCTACGTACCTTCCACGCTGGTGGTGTAGCCGGTCAAGACATTACCCAGGGTCTTCCACGTGTGGACGAACTTCTGGAAGCGCGAAATCCTAAAGGACAAGCGTTTATGACTGAAATCGATGGTAAAGTTACCGTTCGAGAAGAAGGTAAACAGTACATCGTGACAATTACAGGAGATGAAGACACCACTCAAGTTGAAAAACTTGAAGGACGTAAGCCAGCACTCAAGAATGGCTCTAAAGTCAAAAAGGGTGATGTGCTTGCAGATAAAGATGGTAAGAAGATCATCGCTGCTAAATTTGACGGAACATTTGAGTATTACAAAGATGAAGACGAGATTGTAGTCGTCGGCGACAGCGGTAAATTGCGTCGCTACGATATACCAGGCTTCAAAGTGCTGGTTGTTGAAAACGGCCAAAAAGTTGTGAAGGGCGAACGTCTTACAACCGGATCACTAAACCTTCGTGAACTCATGAAGCTCAAAAGCGCTAATGCAGCCCAGAGCTACATTATCAACGAAATTCTAGGAATTTTCGCAAGCCAGGGTGAAACCATCAGCGAAAAACACCTCGAAATTGTGGTTCGTCAAATGTTTAGCCGTGTACAAATCGAAGACCCAGGTGATAGCACCTTTGTTATCGGCGACATCGTGTCCAAAGCAGCTGTGGTTGACGAAAACCGTCGTCTTGGCGACGCAAAGCAAGAACAAATTCAATACAACCAGCTACTGCTTGGTATTACCAAGGTATCTGTTTGGAGCGACTCGTTCCTCTCTGCGGCCAGCTTCCAAGACACAACTCGCGTACTGATTGCAGCAGCAATTAGTGGTCGCGTAGATAAACTTTACGGACTCAAAGAAAACGTGATCATCGGACGAAAGATTCCTGTTGGAACAGGCGCTCGCGGTGGCATCGTTGCTAACCGTAAAGCCGAAGAAGCAGCAGAATTTGATGTGACAGAGGTTGACGCCTAGTGCGGCCTCTGTTACAGTCTCACCAGATTAACCCACGAATTTGTGCTGAACTTGTGGTGGAATTAAATAAGTAGGAGTTAAAAGTTACATGCCAACTATTAATCAATTAGTGCGAAAAGGCCGTTCGACTTCTAAGAAGAAGTCTAAGTCTCCAGCTCTACACAAAGTTCAGAGCAGCTTACACAACCGCAGCTACCAGAAGGCAAGCCCTCTCAAGCGAGGCGTTTGTGTGAAGGTTACAACTCGTACACCGAAGAAGCCTAACTCAGCCCTCCGTAAGGTGGCTCGTGTTCGCTTAACAAACGGCGAAGAAGTTTGGGCATACATCGGCGGCGAAGGCCACAACCTGCAAGAACACGCAGTGGTGCTTGTACGAGGTGGACGTGTCCCTGACCTTCCTGGTGTTCGTTACCACATTGTCCGTGGAGCATTAGACCTTCAAGGAGTTCAAGACCGTAAACAACGCCGTAGTAAATACGGAGCGAAGAAAGCTTAGTTATGCCACGAAAGAAGACAGCCAGTCTCAAACGAGACATTAAACCAGATCGTAAATACAATTCTGTACTCGTACAGAAAGTAATCAACAAGACAATGAAAGATGGCAAGAAGCTTAAAGCAGAAGCTATCGTGTACGAAGCTATGGAATTAGCTGCCAAAAAGGTCAAGAGCGATGATCCGCTTAAAACGCTTGAAGAAGCATTGAATAATGTAAAACCAAGTGTAGAGGTTCGTTCACGCCGCGTCGGCGGAGCTAACTACCAAATCCCGTTCCCAGTCCAAGGAGATAGACAACGACACTTAACCCTTAGCTGGTTTGTAGAATCCGTTCGCGGACGCCGCAGTACTATGGGTAAGCCAATGACTGAAGCTATGGCAGCAGAAATCGTAGACGCCCTAAACGAAACAGGCACAACCTTCAAGAAACGTGAAGACGTTCACCGTATGGCAGAAGCCAACCGCGCCTTTGCTCACTTTGCGAAATACTAAGGTCTAAGTTTCTAAAAAGCACGCGCACTCCAGGCACAGTCAGGAGTGCGCGTTGATACCTTTGAAAACAACGCAAAGAACTTGCCAGGCTGCGAGTTCAGATCTCTGACACCACTTCTCGATAATCACTTTTTTATTAATTGATTCTCTTTATTTCAAAATATATAATTTACGAGCCTGTGCTTCCTCTAGCTTACTAAGCTTAATAAATTTCTATAGTTGATATTATTTGGTACAATATAACCAACTAGCCGCATGAGCGGCTCTTTTAAAGTCTCTAGTACGAGTCGCCAGATCGCTAGATACTAAATACCAATTACTAAATACGGCGACCAAGGGAGCACACATGGCAAACCGAGTATACGATTTAAAAGATTACCGAAATATCGGTATTATCGCGCACATCGACGCGGGTAAAACCACAACCACTGAAGGTATTTTGTACCGCACCGGAATGAAGCACAAAATTGGTGCTGTTCATGACGGCGAGGCAACGATGGACTGGATGGAGCAAGAGCGTGAACGTGGTATCACCATTACCTCAGCGGCGACGACTTGTTACTGGAAAGATCACCAGATCAACATCATTGACACTCCTGGACATATTGACTTTACCGTTGAAGTAGAACGCAGCTTGCGTGTGCTCGACGGCGCTGTAACCGTGTTTGATGGCAAGATGGGAGTAGAATCTCAAACAGAAACCGTATGGCGTCAGGCTAACAAGTACGGCGTACCTCGTATCTGCTTTATTAACAAAATCAACCAAACTGGTGGTGACTTTTATAAATCACTCGACAGTATTCACAACCGTCTAAGCCGACGCGCACACCCAGTGCATTTGCCAATTGGCCACGAACAAGAAGTCAGTGGAATCATTGACCTTATTGAAATGAAGTCATACACCTACAAAGACTTTACTGATAAAGAACTCGTTAAAGGTGATGTACCAGAAGATATGCAAGAAAAAGCCGAGCGTTACCGAAGCTTGCTCGTAGAAGCTGCCGTTGAAGCTGATGATGAACTCATGATGACCTACTTAGAAGAAGGCGAAAAAGCGATAGATAATGATGCGCTCAAAGCAGCGCTTCGTAAAAGCGTACTTACAGGAGAATTCTTTGTGGTTACAGGTGGAGACGGGCGCGGCGTGATTGTCGAAAAGATATTAGACCTTGTGAACGACTTTTTGCCGAGCCCACTCGATGTCGGTTCAGTATGGGGAATTAACCCGAAAACAGAAGAAAAAATTGAACGCAAGCCAGACACATCAGAGCCGATGGCTGCCCTTGCATTCAAAATTGCAACTGACCCATTTGTGGGTAAACTCGCGTTTTTCCGAGTGTATTCCGGTAAACTCGAGGCCGGTAGCTATATCACAAATGTGACTACAGGCGACAAGGAGCGTGTTGGTCGCTTGCTGCGTATGCACGCCAACAATCGTGAAGAAGTTAATTCAGTTCAGGCCGGCGATATCGCTGCGGCTGTAGGGCTTAAGAAAACCACAACAGGTGATTCACTTTCTGACCCAGACCATCTCGTTATGCTTGAAAACATCGACTTCCCAGATCCACCTGTGTCGATTGCGATAGAACCAAAAACCAAGGCCGACCAAGAAAAGATGTCAACTGCCTTGCAGCGTTTGGCTGAAGAAGACCCAACTTTCCGCGTACATGTTGATCACGAAACTGGTCAGACTATTATTAGCGGTATGGGTGAGCTTCACCTTGAAATTATCGTAGACCGTATGAAGCGTGAATTTAAAGTTGAAGCGAATATTGGTCAGCCACAAGTTGCCTACCGCGAAACTATTCGCAAAAGTGGAGTTGAAATCCAAGGCAAATTCATTCGACAATCTGGTGGACGTGGTCAGTACGGTGATGTATGGCTACGCCTTGAACCAAACGAAACAGGTGCTGGTTTCGAATTTATCGATGAAATTAAGGGTGGCGTTGTGCCGCGCGAATTTATTAAACCAGTTCAGAACGGTATCGAAGAAGCTATGGCCAACGGTGTAATTGCCGGCTACCCAGTCGTAGACGTAAAAGTCGCACTGTATGACGGTAGTTACCATGATGTTGACTCGAGTGAAGCTTCATTTAAAATTGCCGGCTCAATGGCACTTCAACAAGGCGTAAAGAAAGCTAACCCAGTACTCCTTGAGCCTGTCATGAAAGTTGTTGTTATCACTCCGGACGAATTCATGGGTGACGTCGTAGGTGATTTGAACGCTCGCCGCGGTAGAGTTGAGAAGATGGACGACCTCCAAGCTGGTGCCAAAGAAATTACAGGATTTGTACCACTTGCAGAAATGTTTGGCTACACCAACGACCTTCGTTCACGTACGCAAGGCCGAGCAGCCAGCTCTATGGAACTCGACCACTACGGAGAAGTACCAAGCAACGTGGCAGAAGCTGTGATTGCGAAACAAGAAGGCTAAGACAACCAACACAAGTTGTAGCGACGAGTAAAGCATTACTCAATGGCACTTTCTCGGGCATTGCTTGAGTGTATTTGAGCTTTGGCAGCTCTGTGAAGTGTTCGTATTTCGTATGTAAACAAGTTGATTTCATTGCCAGATTCTTTTGGTACATATGAATGCGGTGTCGGTTTTAGTAAAAAACAATAATTAACACCTTTACAACACCGTTTTGTTTACAGTATGATGTATCGGTAACTCGCGTGAGGGCTTTGCTTCTATGCAATAAGGAGCGCGTGAAACCAAATAAACTATTAATCCTCAAAGGAGATTAAATGGCCGATTTTGATCGATCAAAGCCACACGTCAACGTAGGTACCATGGGTCACGTTGACCACGGTAAAACCACATTAACTGCAGCTATCACGTATACGCTGTCTAAGAAGCTTCCAAGCGATATCAACAAGTCTGTTGCATACGACGAAATTGACAAAGCTCCAGAA
>Ga0136558_1000928_pt1 | contig 15470 bp, 26 predicted proteins | sample AntRauTorckE6833_FD_101391 | JGI IMG/M metagenome (GOLD analysis project Ga0136558, IMG submission 101391) | Saline lake microbial communities from Rauer Islands, Antarctica - Metagenome Torckler E6 #833 | ecosystem: Environmental > Aquatic > Non-marine Saline and Alkaline > Saline | place...
CGTTACCTACAATGACTGATGTTTCAGCTTAACCTTATGTTCCGCCAAATAATTACATCTACAAACAGCTAGTGTTATATAGTTTTGCTTCTATTTCCATATAAAATCACCCCCTACTTTATGTAAGGGGCGCTCTTTAGGTTTATTCAATTAATTCTTTTTGTTTTGTTAGTCGTTTTGTTCTTTCATTAGGGGTTTTTTCTATAGCTTCTAACTGCTCATTAAGTTTATCCTCACGATATTGCCAAGCACACATTAAATCATGATAAAACCTCATCTTTCTCTCCATAGACTCGTGAAGATTTTCCTGAGATTTATCACATACATGTATAGCTCGCTTTATACCTTTTTCAGACATTCGATCTACTGGAATGAAGTTACCATTATCATCTTTCCAATGAAAGATACCTGTTTCTTCCTCCAGTTCATCTTTGTACTGTTCTTCTAATTCTGCTGGTGCTGGTACTTTTAATTCTACCATATGTTCTATCGGTTGAAGTTGTGATTATAGTTAAAAAAGTAGGACAGGGAGATAACTCACAACTCCCTGTCCTGTAAGGCGGTCAAAAAACTCAATTAAGAGCCAAAACTACCACCTATAATTTCTGTAACAGTTCTTCCTTCATTAAAGAAAGTTGCTTTTTATAAAAATCTTCATTTACTGAGCTAGTATGATCTATAGTAAAAGATTTATCCTCTTTTATACAGACTCTAAAGATTTGCTGTCTTCCCATGTGAGTATAGGGCTCATCTATGCAAGTGATTACCTCACTCTTCTCTTCTACTTCTAGTGTAGGCTCAGTTAAAGCTGCTACTAGCCATAGAAAGAATACTATAAATACGAATACCATTGTTTTCTGTAATAAATTCATTCTTTCCTCTGTTTTAGTTTTTTAGCTCCATAATATATACCTATTGCTCCTAAAATACTAAGTCCACCATCTATAGGTACATCATCAGCACAATTAGGATTCTGTACACCTGGCACTGGATTACTACATCCTGGTGGAGGAGCTGGTGGTTTTCCAGGATGTTGCATAAATAAAAATGTTATTAATAGTATAAGTTTCATAATTTATAGTAGTTTAAGTAATGATAAATTGTTGATCTGTCTCTATTTAAGACACCTGCTATTTGCTTGTCAGCATAGCCTTCACTCTTTAAATGTCTTGAAAACTCAACTCTGCTACGTACAATAGAAACTTCTCTAGATTTACTCAGAAATTTATCTAATGGTACGTTGTTTCGTTTACAATACATCATAGCTTTAAATGTAAGATCTAAACCTCTATACTCATTAAGAAAGTTCAGAGTCTTACACTTAATACCATATCGTCTAGTTAGGTTAACTATCATTATGAGGAAGATTTACTTCAGTTTCTTGTAATTTCACAAAACAGTTTTTAAATAAAGAGCCGCTTAGTTTAACTACACCATTATCAGTTATTAAACTAACATAGTTCAAGTTATCAGCTTCAGCCTCTTTCATATAGTTTTCTACAAATTCTTCAGCCTCTTCTAAACTAGAATCTATAGCAGTGCTATAATTATAACCTGAAACAGCATGAGTTAATTTAAGTATTACCATAGTATTCCTTATTTAATTGCTATTATTAAAAATATGATCTTTAAGTATTACTATTAACTCAGCAATATCTATAGGATTTAATTGTATATATCCAATAGAACCATCTTCTTGTTCTGCTGTAAGTTGAATACAAGAACCATTCTCTTCACCGCCCCAATATCTATTAACAGTCATGGGTACACTTCTTGAACCAGTATCTTTTAACTTTTTTAAGTCAGTACTCATATTCTCTTAATTTAAATGTTAGTATTAAAAAAGAAACTACCTATTCGATTTCAAAGTAGGTAGCTTCAGAATCACTATTACTGTAAGTGATAGTAGCATCTTTGTATTCTGCTACTAAACTTCCACCACTGTAAAACTTCAAGTCAACCTCCTTATTGACTAGAGTTTTATAATTTGCATTCTCATAAGATTTCTCAATCTGTCCACACCCTGAAATAAATAAAATGCTAAATAGTACTACACTATGTTATTCTTTATAGTAACCGTTAACTTTTGCGTGTTCCTTATTACGTTTCAACAACTCATCTTCAGTGATACCAGATTCATCTAGAAACTTTACTTTGTACTCACCATACTTTTCCTTGTACTCTTTTATTCTTTCAGGTCTGTTATCATGAAGATCACCTCTAGCAAATCCTGAAGAAGAGCACCAGTGACTAGCTAGTCCTTCACCATTTTCTGCAAATAAGTAATAAGGGCCTTCACCACCTCCTTTCTCTGGAGCTATTATTAGCATGCTTACATCTTTGTCTTCTATCATAATGTCCTCTTATTAAGAAAAGAGCTGCTTACTTGCTTTAGCGCCACACTATTAAAGATAATACAACAGATTATAATTATAATTAGTTGTTTTATTTTATGCTTTCAGCAGCTCCTTCAAATTGAACGTTGTTATTTAACCTGGAACTTTCCCAGTCTTATTGTTTCTACTGCAAGTATAATCATACAGATTACCACTAACAGTTCTATGATGCTACTCTGCATCTTCTGCGCAGTCTTTGCATAGTCCGTAGTATTCATCTAATTCTTCTTCAGAACTAAATTCTAAACACTCTGGGCATATAATTTGATTATCATCCATAAGATTAGCTTTTAAAGTGGAGGATAGGGGAGTCGAACCCCTGTCCAAAATGCTGTCATTATATTTATTGTACAACGATTTGCTATTTTTCACATTATATTATATGAGCTAGTAAAGTATAGCTACTTAGCTGTCACTCAGAGTTTCTATAACCTTCTCACAGGTGATCTGCTAATTATAACGCTCTATGATTCCTTATTAGCATCAGGTAGAACGAACAAGTCTAAGCTGCTTGAGCCAGTTCTTGTCTTGCAGAGCCAATAAACCCTACAATTTTAGATGATTGATTGTTGTCAGTTCAATTTAACTGTAATGGTAGTCCATCAGCCACGTTGTAAACATAACACGGTACATCCTGTCGAATCCAGAAATCCCCCATGTTTTTATCAATGAATCTGTAATATAACAGTATTTTATATAATATAAAAAGAGAAGCCAGTACAAAATTATACCAGCTTCTCTCACTCCTACCTTCAACCGACTAGTTGAAATTATTTCTCACGCTCAGCTTCCAATTTAATGTTAGCACGCACAGGGAGTCCATTAGGTTGTAACTCACCTGTAGGCTTACCTTTTAATGTACCTTGAGCACTAGAAAGAACCTGTTTTACTACAGAGCTTTCAATTTTACCTTGAAATGCTAGTGATAATAGCATAGATCTACTATCCATACCACCAGGATACCAGACAATTTCACCTTTCATATAATTATCAATAAGGGTATTCTCTTTACGTATTCTTTTCTTGTATGGTTTAAAGTACTCACCCTCCAATCTTTTAGGACCTTCTAGTTTATGAGAGACTCTTGTAGAGTTTGTAAACATAATATTATTTGTTTTGAGAGTTAAAATAAGAGGGAGAAAGTTTCCCCCCCCCGTTTAAATTTATAACAAGAACAATATGTTCTCTGATTGATCTACTGTCTCTTCGATCTCTTCTGTAACAGGAGAGTTTGTTCTGATCCAGCGATCTTTAGCTGATTTAGGCTCATCTATGTTGAAGTTAGAGAATATAGCCTTCATACGCTGTTTACCTATAGGCTCCTCATCGTAGAGAGTAATTCGAGCATGCATAACCCAATCATTCTCATATACAGGCTTAGCATAGTCTACAAGAAACATCTTTCTTTTGCTATCGACATCAATAATCACAAATACAGGTATATCATTATCTCTAGCATATTCTATTTCTATGTAACTACCTCTACCTATAAGTTTACCCATATGAGGCAAGCTTGTAACCATAAAGTCAGGATATCCAACTTCATTCTCACAAGATGTATAAACAGATGAACTGAACTTACGTAACTTAAACTCATCTGATTCATAGCCTATAGCTTTTAAGGAGCTACCTAAAATATCATAGTCTTTATCAGCATACTTCCTATACTGCTTGGATATACTAAAATAGACATCTATCATGACTGGTCCGTATCTTCAACTACATCTCCCATGATATCTTCTTGAGACTGTTTAACGACTTTAATGTGTCGTCTCTTAAGCTCAAGCTTAATATCAATGTCAGTAATAGCATCTACAAACCCATCTGCTTCGAGATCATCTACTGCATTCTTGGTTGTAGTTACGTTACTTGAAGACATATCAAGCAGACGCTCTCTCCTATCTTCCATCTGAGAGATCTCACCTTCTAGGTTCAATACTTTCTTCTGAAAAGAAGTATCTACACTTTTAGTAATACGATGTGCTCTTGCTTGTGATATTTGCTTGTTACTGCGTGTTAACAACTGTGTTATCTTTTTCATAGTATTAGTCCTATAAGTATTAAATATTATTTGTTTTAGGCTAGATCAATGATTGTCATTGACTCTGATTGGTCTTCTTCACCGTACATCTCAGGGTAAAGTATTGCGAGTGTTTCTTCATTCATTGTTTTGATATTTAGTTATTGTTTTGATTTAACGTATTGAGCAAATTGCTCAAAGTCTTTTTGTATAATTTCTCCTACATCTATCCAAGGTGGCGCATTATTGAATTCTAATCCAGTCTCTTTTAGATATGTAAGACAATATTTGTGCAAGTCCTCATTAGCCATGTCAGTATGAATTCTAAGAAAGTTTTTGATTCCTCTTACTGCACTATTCCTATTCCTACCAGATGATGTTCTAGGATATCCTACAGGTGGTCCAATATATTCACCTGTTTAACAGTCTAAAATACCATCTATCATCATGTCTGCTATTTCTCCCATAATTAATCCTCTATTTGTATGTAATGTTTAGTGTAGTCATTTAAACTATTAATTACATCATTACTACCACATTTAGATAGTATAGCTACAGCATCAAACATTACATCAACTTTAGCTCTTAAATCAAGAGGTAAGTTGCTAGCTTGGCCTAAGACAGTATGTAGACATTTCATAGCAGTAGCTCCTGTATTTAAGAAATCATCTATAAATACAAAATGATATTCCTGTCTGCGATTATATAGTTCAGTAGCATGATTTATAGAGTTACCATTAACTTTACCTTCTATAATCATCCTGTGGTGAGTACTGCCTTTGTTAACAAGGACAATATTACGATTGAATAGATGATTAATTAGAGTAAGAATGATAGCACCAGATGTTCCTGTTCCAAAGTATACATGGTTTTTATGGAAGTTTTGATCCATAAAGTCTACTATCTGTGTTATTCTTTCAACAGCTCTCTTTGAGTCTTTGAAGATAGGGTATATTAAATGTCCAAATCCCGTTAGTGCATGTTTTTTCATAATTATCTTTTGATTGGTGAGTTTAATTTTTATTTTAGTGGTGTTGCAGAGTTAAAAACACTCTATCACCTGAGAGGCTCCAGTGGACGTAGTATCAGGTCAGAAGTTGGGTTGGCTAACTCCAAAGGCATTTCATAGGAGGTAGTGTTGTCCCCAATAGCAACAATAAATTGCTGTATTATAAAGCTGATATGGGTTCTTATCCTTTCTGGAAACATAAGCTGGTCAGTGGAAATATACAGTTAAACCCTAACTGGGAATTTTTTTTTACAAAAAGTCCTACAGAAAGGGTCACTGTATACAATTCACACTCATACAAACCATTCTATATATCCTAAGTAACTAATAACTACTAATGTTGCATAAGATACTTGCATCATACTTACATGAGATTTATAATCTTGATATATCTCAGGCATTATATGTGCATATACCATTAAGCTTAATACTTCAAAGCTTATCCAAATAGTGTATAAGATGTTAACCATAAATACTAAAAGGATGATGATTTCTTTTATTATAGTCATAACTAGTCGGTTTTAAGGGTTATTTATCTGCTGATTTAGCTATCTGTACGATGATGTACACGATAGTACCATTGATGATGCCCATGACGATTATATAGACAACTGTACTCCAAAATTCTCCTAACATCGGTTCTCCTGTTCTTTTTGAATGAGCTCAATCTCCGCTTCCAACGCCTCAATATCTTCTCTTGTAGCATAATTTCTTATCCTTACAATCGTATCATTGAGAGTTTTAATACGTTCTTTGAGCTCATAGCTGGTTAATTGGTCAAGTCTCATAGGGCTTTTGTTTAGGAACTATACAAAAGTTCACGATTAATATAAGAAGCATAGCAATTACTAGATCATAGTGTCCTTGATCGACAGCTGAGTAAGCTACTACACAAGCTATAATCGTTGTTATTACCACTGCTATTTGTATGTTTTGATCTTGTTTTTTCATAATAATGAGTTTTAGTGCAGAGCAAACTGTAAGTCTACTCCTGTTATTTGTTCTATTTCAGGTATCCATTCTCCTCTATTAAATCTTGGATTCCAGGAAGAGCTAGTAATAGAATGTTCAAGAAATTCTCGTGTGGTATTTATTGTATTATAATTCCACTTTTCATTATATATTACATCTATCCTTTCACCATTTAATGTTATATAACAATGAGCTGGTGAATGAACACCTGTTAAATCATTAGATTCAATCACTGACTCGTTTGCTTTATACTCATCTTTAAAATTATATGAGTAAACAATCTGCACATCACCATCAGGAAACAGCTCTTTTGCTTTTTGATATAGAGCATAAGCAGCTATACCACACCCACCAGAATATATGGCTGGTATGTTAGAGAGTTGTTTAGCGATATTTTCAAGTTCCAGTCTTTTATTAGACATAGGAACTAAATCATCTGAATATTTCATTATTACCTCGTGAGTTTTATTATTAATGGTATACTAGAGGAAATTAAGAAATACTTTCTTACGCTCCTCTGATGTAAGTTCATTTAACACAGCAGTAGCTATCTGTACTGCTATTTCTGAACCTTTTTTTCTGACTATTGTTTCAGTTTCGTTCTTTTTCTGTTCTTTTTTTCTGGATTTAAGTACAGAGAATCTAACAGAAATAGCTTGCTCAGTCCTATAATTAAGCAAACCTTCAGCGTGAATTATTTCAGCCTTACTAAGATTCGTCTGTTCAGGAAAAGTGTAAGTATAATCCTGTAGTATTTCTTCTTCTTCGGTTGTCCAAGATTTTCCATGCATAGTATTATGTATTTAAGTGTTATTAATTAGTTAAAATGGTAAGTCAAGAGCTAACATTTGAAGATGTTCTATAAGTCATTTGACTTCTTCTTTTTTCAGCCATACGCTTATATCATCACCTTCATCATTTAATATTGTTACCTCAAGTTCTTCATCTTTGTCATGCTCAGTTCCTATCTCTAATTCTTTACTTCCCCATTTTGTAATTGATACCATAATAAAGTCATTGAATCCACATTTGTAATCTGATTTTTAAGTTTGGATATCACGATTTTCTCCTCATTCTGATTGAGTTTATCCCGTAACCATTGAGGCACAGACTCTAAGTTTACTAACGATCTAGCAAACTCAGGATCTTCATTAGCTATCTTATTTACATGATTCCATATTTCATATATTCGTTCATCTACTGTCATAGTGTATATGTGTTTTAAATTAACGGTTTTTCATCCTTTTGTTTCTAGGTCTATTAGGTTTAAATTCATGATTAAATGAAATGTTATACTTGCCTAGTACTTGATGAGTGTTACCTCCATCAAACTTTACTTCATAATTATAAAGATGGTTTATAGATAGTAAATAAATTTATCCATTATTTTGTGAGTTTTGAATGTTAAATGACTAGTGAATTGTATATACCATTGTAAAGAGAGTTAATACAAAAGTGTAATATTAGTACAATTTATGATTTAGAGAGTAGTAGAAAAGAAGAAAAAAGTAATGGTGGGTGTCCTGGTCGTCATACACATAGACTAACCAAGAATCTCTTCTAACTCTTCCAATGTGTTGATTATAACATCTAAAACACCTCTTCTTTTAGGTATGTGTTCATCTCCTAGGCACCAGAAAGAATTATGGTATTCACGAGTAGCATGAGGTGGTCTAAAGATATTAAAGAACTCTTGTATTAACTCTTTACTAGTGTAAATGTCCTGATCTTGCAGCTTAGCTTGAAACATGTTACAAAGAAAGTACAGATACTCCTCTTCCCTAATGTCTTTAATAATAGAGAGTACTTTCTCTTTACCTAATTCAATGTATAAATCGCTTTGTAATACTTGTTCTAGTTTAGTCATGGTGATGTGATTGAGTTTATAGTGTCTAGTTTGTGTGCTGAAGCAAAGAGAGAATATCATCTGGTAGTGATGAATAGACTGTGGAACTCATCTCTAGTCTGTTTGCTGAAGCAGAAAAAAAAATAAAATAAAAAAACAAAAACCGCAGGTTTTTAACCTTGTTGTTAAAGGGAGGAGCAGGCTATCAACCTACTCCCCCTGAATATTTACTGCTCTTTACCAACGAGATCCTTGTCACCTTTGGGCGCAGGTTCCTTGGTTGCTGTACTTGAAGCATTAGGCTCCTGATACTGCAGATCTTGGAAATCGGTAGTAGAACTATCATGCTCAATACGATTGTGAATCTCGTCCACATTCTTCATGAAGTCCAAAGTAATCCGCTCAAAGATGGCATAACCGTCCTTAAGCAAGAAGTTACCATTCCCGTCCTGCTTGGCATTCTGTTTTAGCCTTTCACTTGTGGCTATATCAGTTGCCCTTGGAGTGAGTGTCTCATTAAACTGAACAACCACTCTATTACCCTGAATCTCAGGGTTATTGATATCAAGACTCACATAATCCTGATCTTCAATACACTTCTTAGATGCAACCAACACTTCTGGATATGTGCTACCATACAGCGCTTCAATAGCTGTGAGTGTTGATGTGATCCATGCTGGTCTACCATTGCTGGAATTCCAACGTTCATCACCTAAGTTATGCATTGCCAATAAGTTGACCTGCCCTGTGTTCTGCAGGAATACTAATTGGACTTTTGAATCATCCTTGGTAGGACGCACACCAATGATCTTGGTCTGTTTCTCTTCCATGTTCTCTACTGACATACGTTGCTTAACGAATCCTTGTTCCATGATCTATCTCCTATTTAGGTTAATGGGTCTAAGTTGTGTATCAACTCTACGCCCAATATAGTTCGCATTTAAGAATGCGGGGGTGTCTAAAGCCCGTTAATCAGTAGGGGTCACTTTAAGAGGTGGTCTTCACATCGACACACACACTACTTTTTAAAAAATACCCCTCCCTGTATATAGAAGTAGACGGCTTCCACAGGGGGGGTTGATCATGGATATATTCTTTTATTTCTGTATAGGGTGGGACTCCTAAAATTTTTACTATATTTTTTTGATGATTATAACAGTATTTGTATATTAGATGAACTTAGCGCTGTGGACTGGAGTGGTTCCAGCTCAGGCTCATATCCTGAATGACGCAGGTTCAAATCCTGTCAGCGCCACTATGATCTATATAACAATAGCCCAACTTACCATATTCATTGTTTATATCATTGTAACTTACAGGCTATTTGGTATACCTGATAGTATTTCTTCTACAGCTTATCACTTTGGAGAAGATAGAAAGTATTATTTCATGTTAATGTGCTGGGCATTAGCTTTCTTAAACCTCTTTCAAGGTATGGAAGGATGGGGTTTTCTTACCTCTGCAGGACTGTTATTTACAGGTGTTACAATGGAGTATAGAGAAAACTTAGCACATTCAAAGATATTACACGGGGTTGCTGCTGGAATAGCTATAAGCTCAGCGCTCATTGGTTTAGGCTTATTATATGATGTTTGGCTACCATTGGTGTTATTCTTATCTTTATCTATCATACTATTTAACAAAGAGAATGCAATATGGTGGATTGAAATCATAGCATTCTTATTAATATTAACTGGATACATACTTAAATTATGAAAGAATTTATACTAAAAGATCTAAGAGAAGCTCTTGGGAAAAACAGAGAAGCTGAAGAATTCATGGAGAAAGCCATAGCTCAATTAGCTATACTAGATGAACCTATTGAACCTGAACCTGTTACTAATATAAAAGTCAAGTCAGAGGGTAATCATATTATAGTGTCAGCTGATTCTAAAGAAGAATTGAACATACTATATCAATATGTTCCTGAAAATCTAGAACCAGGGGGTACTAATCCTGAGAAGATACACTCAGTTGTAGACTATGTAGGGGATGTAGATGAGGATAAGCCTATTAAAATATGGATAGGTAAGATAGGATTGTGGAGAGTACAGATAGTTAGTCTGGATAGTGAGTATGTAAGTGGAAGATTTAGTGTATTTATAGGTGAAGAAGATCATAATGACGATGAGTCTGACGATGAGTCTGATGATAAACCTGATCCAGTAGAAGAAGTAAAAAAGATTACTATACATGAAGACAGTAAGAATGGTGTGTTTACACCTGGTTTAAGGGGGTTAATAGAGTACAAAGGAAAGTGGAGACTTTATACCTTTGATCGCAGAGGTGAACGAATGGTTTACTTTGAAAGCGATAATCTTGAAAACTGGGAAGGTCTTAAAAAAGCTGCTAATCAGACAAAAGGAACATACTTTCAACTGTCTAGTGATGATATTATCTTCTATAGAGAGAAGTATAAAGATGAGGAGGGAGACCAAATTAAGGTATTTGATGTATCAGATGATCTTAAGAAGTTAACATTTAAAGGGTCATATGATTGGAAACTGGATGGAGCTCTTAATATGAATGAGATTCAAGGAGACATTTTTGCTACAGGTAGAGTAAGAGGAAATAGCAGAGATCGTAATAAAGGTGGTTGGGGTGGAATCATGCCTGATTATCCTAAAGTTGATGACATACCACGTATTGAAGAAGCTTTTAAGAAGTATGCTCCTGATTGGATGCATAAACGTGTTATAGATGAAGTATTAAAAGATCGTAGAGGTATATCTCTTCACGTATCTGCAGATAAAGGAAAGACCTGGAGTAGAGGAGACATTATAGCAGCTCCTGAATGGTATGACACTCCTGAAACATCTGGTTGGAATGAAGAAAAAGAGAATGGAATAGCTGACTTCTATTCATCTGTCCTATTAGATGAGTCTAGGATGCTCGTCAAGTTGTATAAGAAGGAGAAAGACAGAGTAATAGAGCGTGGTGCAGGAGATTTTAAGTATGATTTTCGTAGAAGATTTCGTTTTACTGGGGAAACAATCATTGTTCCTGCTATACTTAATGGTGGAAGAGTAGAATTACTTAATAATAGTAGCGTTATCCCTAGAAACTTCCATGAACGCAAAACACCTAAAGATGTACCTAATCCTACATGCAAAGATTGTGTAGAAGTTGGTCAGATGCAACCATTCCATATTGTTGAGAAAGATGGGTATGTGTATGTATTCTATGGGTATAGAGATGACATTCACTATGAAAATGACTTTGACTTCTATGCAGGTCTATATATTGCCAAATTTCCTAAAAAAGAATTTGACAAGATGTTTAAATAGATATATATTGAGGATATGAAATTAAACGTATTTACATATAAGCCGATTACCCGTTGTGGAGATGGTGCCATAGCAGGAGAAGGTGTATGTAGATAAGCATGAAAATGATTACCTCCTAAGCCTTCTTAATTGATTTTGAGAAGGCTTTTTTTTTTTGGTTTATGAAATCTGGTAGCAATGCAGAGGGCTGAACTCGTTAGCTTTGGAAGCTAAATAATCCGTTGGTTCAAATCCAACCTACCAGACATAAGGTTCCGTTTGAAATAACCTCTCTTGAAAGATAGAGTACGGTAAGTACCGTTAAGTCAATAAAAAACGGCTATGTAGAGACTAGTATTGGCGAGCATAGGTGGCTGTAAACCACTGGACGAAAGTCTGTGGGGGTTCAAATCCCTCTCTCTGCACGATGGCAAATATAACATTAAAATAGAGTAAAACGATGACAATACTATCATTCCAATATATCGCTGATATAACAAAGCCCATTTGGGCTTAATAATATACCTATAACCAAGATATATTGGGGTGAAGCTTTAACGGTGAAGCAACAGTCTTTTAAACTGTGGAACGGGGATCGTTACCCCGCACCCTGACAAGTTGTTAGTATTATCAACATTTTAATTCTATAAGTTGTTACAAATAACAATATTTGGAGATATAGCATAACAGGTAGTGCTCTAGGTTGAAGCCCTGGGAATGATGAGGTTCAAGTCCTTGTATCTCCACACATATATGGTCTAGTAGCTTAATGTAGAGCACTTCACTGTCACTGAAGGGGGTGTGGGTTCAAGTCCCGTTTAGACTGCAACATTAGGGGCTATAATTTAATTGGATAGAATCTTACCCTTGCACGGTAGGTGTCTGAGTTCAAGTCTCAGTGGCTCCACATACATATTCCTCCAAAGCCTTTACTGGATGAGGTTTGGTTTTGTAAACCAAGGAAGAGGGTTCGATTCCCTATGGAGGATCTTTTGCAGGATTGATGTTAATGGCAACATGTGACTCTTCCAAAGTTGATCTACCAGTTCGAGTCTGGTATCCTGCACTTATATCGACCTGTAGCTTATGTGGTAGAAGCACCTCTCTCATAAAGAGGAGATAATCAGTTCAAATCTGATCAGGTCAACAAAAGAACATATGGCTGAATGGCTTTAGGCGAAGGTCTGCAAAACCTTTTATATGAGTTCAAATCTCATTGTGTTCTCCATGCTCAGGTATACCCTCCGTCTGATACACGGTAGAAAGGTTAGCTGGTACACGTTGGTTCAATTCCATCCCTGAGTACATTAGCCCTTGTAATTCAACTGGATAGAAACAGAGATTACGAACCTCTGAGTACAGGTTCAACTCCTGTCAAGGGCTCTTTTGCTCCTATACGTCAATGGTAGACTTCTTCTGTTACATAGAAGAAATGGAAGTTCAAATCTTTCTGGGAGTACTTGACTTTAATTATAGATACCATTATTATAGATGTATGAAACTACAGCAATTACATAGTAATTTTAATTGGTCGCTCAGACAGAGAGACAGGGGAGATACTATGTAATTGCTTTTACTTTAGACATAATACAGTAATAACATAAGGCTCCTTGTTGACTCAGGGAGTCTTTTTTATTTTGGAGGATCGTCTAATGGCAGGACATAGGTCTTTGAACCCTAGAATGCAGGTTCGATCCCTGCTCCTCCAGCAATGCCAGAGTGGTGGAAATGGATATACACATTAGTCTTAGAAACTAACGCCTTAGAGGATTAAGAGTTCGAGTCTCTTCTCTGGTACTAATAAAGAAAACAGACAAAACTTTAAATAATGATATAATATGTAAAGAAATTAGATAAAATCTTACATAAGGAGAGTAATCTCAGGTTGGTCTTGAGCACTGTTTGCTAAACAGGTGGAAGTCATAGAACTTTCTGGTTCAAATCCAGTTCTCTCCTCTTATTAACCCTGGTGGCGGAAATGGAGATACGCAGTGGACTTAAAATCCACCGCCCGATAAATTGGGATTGAGGGTTCGAGCCCCTCCTGGGGTACATAATAAGGAGAGCCGTATGGTTGGCGTACTTATTGGTCTTGAAAACCATGATGAGTCTGAAAAGGCTTGTAAGGGTTCGATCCCCTTGCTCTCCTCTTTTAATGTAAGAATAGAAGCATACATTAATTAAGTGTTACATTAATGCTCATGTGGCAGAATGGATATGCAAGGATCTTCTAAGTCCTTTTATGTGGGTTCAAATCCTACCATGAGTACATTAGGGTTCTTATTGTAATGGTAGCATGGCAGGTCGTGTCCCTGTCGGTGTAAGTTCGAGTCTTACAGATCCCTCAATATAATGGTAGGTAGCTTAATGGTAAAGCGACTGGCTGTTAACCAGTTAGATGGGAGTTCGATTCTCCTCCTGCCATCAAATGCTAGAATAAGATAACGGTAGTCACACAGATTCCAAACCTGTGGGTGTTGGTTCAAATCCAGCTTCTAGTGCAATTATACATTCCCTACCAGATGATATTGCATAATTTTATTTGACTTTATGCAAGTGGTAGAGCTATCTTAAGCTTTAACGCCTAATCAAATGAAACCAAGCTATGGGTTTATCAGAAAATATTAATAAAACCACAAAAGCAGTAAAAGATCAATCAACCAGCTTTAATTTTGGAGCTGTCTCTCCTGATGATAATAAAGAACTAAAAGGTAGTAAAATACCTAGAGCATTGTATATAGGGGGAGAAGGAGACCTTACAGTAATAGATCATAGAGGTATTGAAAGTACGTTTGTAGGATTACCTGTAGGGATTATTATAGAAATAAGACCTATATATATTAAAGAGTCAAGTACAGTTACAAATATAATAGCCTTATACTAATATGAAGCTAGGATTAGCTATATCACTTAATACGATAAAATCAAGGGGAGTATCAGAATCAAACCCTGCTTTCCAAATGCTTGTGAAGAGTGATAATGCGGGTACTTCTACTGATACTCAATTCACCATTCCTACGGGAGTAGGAACATTCAACTACGATGTAGACTGGGGGGATGGGAACATCTCCACAGGGCTAACGGGAGATGCTACTCATACCTATGCCACAGCAGGAGAATATATTGTAGGGATAACAGGAATTTTCCCTCATATTCAGTTTGCTAATGGCGGAGACAAGCTCAAGTTATTAGAGATTCAGAGCTGGGGTAATATTGCATGGGAGAGCATGGAAGAAGCGTTCTATGGCTGTTCAAATATGATTGGAACGTTTACGGATATACCTAATTTGAGCTCTGTTACGAATATGTACAGGATGTTCCGTGAAGCCTCTGCATTCAATCAGGATATTTCAGGATGGGATGTTAGCTCTGTTACGAATATGTATACTATGTTTTATCAAGCCTCTGCATTCAATCAGGATATTTCAGGATGGGATGTTAGTTCTGTTACGAATATGGGACTTATGTTTTATCAAGCCTTTGCATTCAATCAGGATATTGGAAGTTGGGATGTGAGTTTCGTTACGGATATGGGTGCTATGTTCCGTAGTGCCTCTGCATTCAATCAGGATATTTCAGGATGGGATGTTAGTTCTGTTACGACTATGTACAGGATGTTTAGTTATGCCTATGCATTCAATCAGGATATTTCAGGATGGGATGTGAGTTCCGTTACGGATATGAGTCGGATGTTTCGCGATGCTTCATCATTCAATCAGGATATTGGCGGTTGGGATGTGAGTTCCGTTACGGATATGGGTGCTATGTTTTATCAAGCCTCTGCATTCAATCAGGATATAGGAAGTTGGAATGTGAGCTCTGTTACGGATATGAGTCAGATGTTTGAGTCTTCAGGACTCTCTGCAGAGAACTATTCCAGAGCACTTATCGGATGGGGTAATTTTGTAGACGGAAATGCAGGCCTTCCTTCAGGAATAGCATTAGGAGCAGGAACGATAAC
>Ga0136558_1000936_pt1 | contig 15360 bp, 14 predicted proteins | sample AntRauTorckE6833_FD_101391 | JGI IMG/M metagenome (GOLD analysis project Ga0136558, IMG submission 101391) | Saline lake microbial communities from Rauer Islands, Antarctica - Metagenome Torckler E6 #833 | ecosystem: Environmental > Aquatic > Non-marine Saline and Alkaline > Saline | place...
AAAGGTGTAGGATGTAGTATGCATCCTCTAAATATATATAACACAAAAAGGCCGTTTTTTGCTTAATGTATTTGTGCTTTTAGGGCTGACTTTTTCGGCACTTCAATTATCTTTCGTGAGCCGTAGAGCGAGAACTTCAACGGCTCTTTTCTGGCATGCTCAATCTGGTGTTCCATAAACTCGCGGGGGACCCAGAACTTTCCTTCACGTTCTTCAACCTCGTAACCCGACTCAGCGATCTCTGCAATCAGCTCGGGGTTGGTGTGTGGTAGTTTAAACCTAGCACCACGTTGACGCTTGCCCATCACATACATTCCAGACTCAAGATCGAAGTTTACAAGGTGGGTAACCTGGGAATCAAACTCACCACTCAGAACCTGCATCCAACGGGCGCATGGCGGTGTGCCCAGAATTGCATCAACCACAGGGTCCTCACCAAAGCTCTCGCGCATCCGTTTGAGAATCTTTTCGGCCTCTTGTTGTTGGTCTGGGGTACTGGTCTTAAACGCAATAACACCACTGGCCCCACCGGTGGCTATCCAGTCAATCACACGGTTGACCAAATGATAGGTGGTATTGGTAAGCATGTGTAATTCAATATGATTCATTGAGTTGTCAATTTGAACGCCTGTATCGCCTAGGATCCACATGGGGTAAGAGAGTGCACCGAGCACCTCAGGGTTGTTGCTGTTTGCGTAGAGTGGAAGGCGGGACAATCCACGCATCAACTTTTCAGGGCGGTTCTTGCGCGCGCTCGGGTTTAATAGTAATGGGCTGACCTGCCCGAACACACTACAAACTGCCTTGAGCATGTTGCGCGCCGAGGCCCCGTCCTGTACGCGCTCCGGCACGGTGTCGTAGCCCAACGAACCGCGTACCATCCATACAATAAGCGTACGAAGAAGGTTACGAGCCTCGTAGGAGAGAAAGTCTATTTCTGTGACACGCGGACTCAGTTGTTGTGGGAATGCTGCGTACCTGTAGTGGGTCGCGAAATTAAAACCCTCAGTCACCACAGGGCTACGGCCCTCGGTCAACTTAAGTTCCTGTCGCATCCAGAAGGGCGCAATAAAGATGTCCTCGCGCGCCCAACCAAGTGCGCTATAACCCTCATCAAACGGTACGTTCGCGCACTTTTGTCCGAGCACGCCTGACAATACGCGGGCCTGATCTGGCACAGTAATAACCGGCACGCGTTGGTCACGCGAGTTTCTCTGGTCACTACGGAGCCAACGATTAAATGAGGCCAACACACTCTCTTCAATACTGCGCGGTGTAGCGCATTGTTTTCGATCCATCTCAAATGGAAAGCCAACATCGCCCATGCGTACGGTGCCTGTCATTAGAACTTGTCCTGTGTCTGCCATTACCACGTTCCGCTCAACATCTATGGTAAAGTTGCTGACGAGTGTTTCGTCAGCGCGGTTTGGGTAGCTCACAAGGTAACCGTGCTTTGTTTCCTCAACGGTACTTGTACGAAAGCGGTACGTGTCACCGCCCGACCAATTTGAAATAAGTTCACGTGTGGACGCGCTGCTACCAATGAGGACCAACTCCGACTCAAGCTCGACCCTCAATTCACTATTTATTTCAACGTTGCTTAGTAGCGCTCGTGCACGAGGAGAATTTTCCCCGTCTTCGTTAGTAATGGTGTGGAGCTCCTCTGCCAGGTAGCGAGCCCATGAAACAGGTTCACCTTGTGCCGCAAACTGGTCAAAGCGCTGAACATGAAGCTGGTCGACGCAATCAGCCAAACGTGCGCACACGGTAAAATTGGTTTTCTTGTCGGCCAACACAACACCCCTCATAAATCGAACAGTATTAGCGTCAACAAAGTCCCTACTGATGTCGGTATGTAAACAAAGGGAATCATCCAAACGGTCACGGTAATGCGATTGCATGATCATGGCCTCCCGCGGTGTGTTGTAAAACATACTTGCACGCGTTGGACGGAAGTGAGGACTACCATGTAGGCCGGCCCATGCCACACGACAAGGGTTTAAGTCTACACGGTAACGGCGTCCCTCTGTGGGCTGTTCAAACACAATGTGTGAGATATTACTCCACGTGTTGTAGTAGGGTATGACCAAGTAGTTGTGAGTGGGGTCAATTTCAAATGGGTGGTCGGCCTCACTGTCGAACATAGATTCAAGGAACTCTAACACCTGCGCGGGGAGGGCAGGGTAAACCCAGTGTGTAAGGAACAACGGGTTCATGTGCTTGCCACGCTGCCAACTCAACACATCATGGAACGCACTACTATTCTGATAGTTTATAGACAGCTTGTTTAAAAAGTTGTAGCCGCGGCGTGTGCGCTCGGCGTTGCGTGTGAGCACGTCACGTATCAGTCCCTCCTCGTAGGTGGTGATTGTGTGAATCTTATCTCTGTAGCGTTCAAAGAATACATCAATCGCTCGTGGGAGAGAGCCCTCGATTAGGGCCAAGTAATCAAACGCGTTGCCAGCGAAAAATCCTGTACTCTTACCAGCCTCAACATAATCATACTCTGTCAGATAAAGGCGTTCATCTGGACATGTGGGGTGCTGCGTATAAAACCGCGCGCCAACTCCGTCTTCTTTTTCTCTATGTACTCGTTGGCCTGCGTCTTTAACTACGCGAAACGCGGGCACAAGGCGTACAATCTTTTTGATAAGGTCCTGCTGCATGGTACCGTCATACCACTACATCGTTGTTTGTCAAGTGCTACTAGGAACACACATGTCAGCATAGAGTGGCAGTGCGTGCAACCTATCCGAGTAAGTGAACGACTGCCAGTCATCACGTGCAGGATCAGATTGCGAAACAATTTGACGTAATGCAGTTTGCTTACCGCCAACAAACGCTTGTAGTTTATACGTGCCACGGCGGAACAGGAATCCGCACACAGCGTTGCGCGCACGGTTCCCCCAAAAGATTTGTTCAAGGCCATTCCCAACGTCACGCTTTTGCGCGAGTATACCAACCTTGTCATGAAGGATACGTTCAACCTCTACACCATTGTCCATGCTCACAATAACCTCAACGGACGGGAAGCCTTGGTTGACGCGAAAGGGTTCTGAAATTGCCACTTCAAACTCGCCACGCTCGTCCGTAAGCACACGGATGTCAAAGTTAACGGTTTTGTTAGGGTTGATGATGCCAGGTAATTCAAACATAATTATGTGCGGAAAAGAAGTAGTTCATAGTCTGGTATCGAAGTACCAGGGGATCCTCGGTCAACGTAATCGATTGGCCATGGTGCATTACCAGTGATATTTTGGGACAAAAGAATCTGTCCGTCCAAGATCGTTAATGAGTCTGTAGTGTCCACAGGGGTGAAGCTCAACCAGAAGATTCCCTCGGAAGTTATCTTGTAGGATGATCCATGCGTAAGCTTGCTGCCATTGATGTAGAGCAGGTGCACGTTGCCAGGCTGTAGGAATGGTAGCTCTGTGGCCACTGTTGAGTCCTGCGCGGTATTGTAAAAGAACTTCGCGTCCGTGGGCACCGACCAGCCCCCTGGTGCCTCTGAAACAGGTAGCCACCCTGTGAGGTTGGCGTCGGGCGTGAGAATAGTCTGGTTGTCCGAGCCGTCCACGTCCGGTATGCCGGCTGGTCGGTAGTCGAGTGTAAGCAGCACCTGGTCCGTTTGGTCAAGTGTGTCCACTGTTTCGTGCACGGTGATTGGTGTAGTGTCCAGGGGAGTTATCTCTGTGATGTCAACAGCCTTGAGACGGTTCTCTGCTTCAAGGTTACGCGTTAACCCTATCACGTCTGCTTTGATCTTCCCCCAAATCTCATCAACCTCTTCAGGACTACGCAGGAACAGACGAACCTGACTCGCACGGTAAAACGGGCTGTCCATTTCATCATCTACGCTGGAGGTGGGCTGCTTGGGGATTTCAAAAATATCATGTGCGCTGGCAACGTTTGTGAACTGGTCGTACTGCAAGGGGTCAAGCGCACTGGTCAGCTTCTGAAAAACAAATACTGCACTGGGCATGTTTCCAGTGCTTGTTGCGTGAATCACAAGTGGCCAGTTGTGCCTAGGAAAGATGTCTTCGCTCTCAGGCTGACTGAGAAATCGTGTGAGTTTTATTGTACCAATCATGTTAAAGTAGGGTTACATCGCCTTCATTGAATTCCTGTGTTGAGTACGATATGTTGTTGATTTGATCGCCCTCGGCGTAAACACCCACGGCGTACTCACCAAGGTCTGTTTTAAAAATTAATGGGTAGCCATCGTAGGTCAAAAAGCCGTCGTTGTAAACAAGTAAACCAAAGTCTTCGTAGAACAGGCTCGCGTCATACGTACCCTCCACCGTTGGGTTGTACTGTTCATAATTCACTTCACCTGCAGCTGTGTCCACACGAATAATTGGTAGGTAACCAAAGGGTGCGCTACGCTTGACCCAGTTCTGTAGTGCAAACACTGCGTGCGGTTTTATTACTTTACCATCTAAATAAACGAGTAGTCCATGGTCCAAGAAGTCTTGAAACAAAACGTCCATTGGGTTAACCGCGGACCCTATTGAGTACTTGGTCTCAACCCCACCACCATAGCGCGTCTCATTCTGGCTGACGCGGTTCCAAAATGCCGCGAGGTCACCCGCGGTGTTCTCTTGCAGGGGGAACTGCGCTTGACCACCAACGTCCGACACGTTACCTACGGTGTCGTTTGCGTAAAGGTCATACCCAAGTATTGGTTTTAGGTTTAAACCATTGTCAGTCCACGTGTGAACCTTTCGGTACCAGTCTGTGGTGCGGTCATAACGGCTTAGCACCAAGAGGTGACTACCAATCCAAACACCAGGTAAAATGATCGAACCTACCTTAAACTTGATGTGTGAGTAAGGTACGGAAACGATCTCATCGTCAAAAACGTAAACAGTTTCCGTGTCACGGTCTTTACGTTCCAGGAGTCTACCACCGCGGTTCACACGACGAAGGCCTATAATGGCACGCATGGCAGCTTCTAAACTTCCAACGTTCTGATCACCGCGTAGGTAGTTCGCAATGTGTTCGGCGTTTCCCAAACGCGATTTGGTGGAGAGGTTGAACAACACTGAGTGAAACATTGGACCTGCGTCGTCTGCAATGCCGCGTGCAATCAAGAAAGAATCAAATGATGGTCGTTTTGAAAACAGGATGTCGCGTGTGTTGGGGTCATACACAAAGTCAATACCAACCACGTAATCTTTGCCTCCCCCACGGAGCAACATTGGTTTTGCGACTGTGGTAATACCCGCACGGTACCATATACTACCCTCATACTCGATTTCATCCCAACGTCCTATAACCGTGATGTTCTCGAACTCAACAGCCTCATCGCTGTCAACGATACGGTGAAGGGTGCGAAGGATGGACGTATAGGCTGTGCTGCTGGTAACAGACTCTAAGAGCAGACGAAGCTTGGCCTTAGATTCTTCTGATACGCTCTCATACCAGAAAGACCCAAGGTCTGCGCGGATGCCAGATGTTTCAAGAAGTCTCATTAGGTGCGATGTTCAACAAGCGTAATGTCTTCCTTATCAAGAAGATACTGTACATTACGTTGGCCCAGAACCGAATCTTTTGCTGTGTTATCAAGGTTGATAACAGAGACAAGTGGTTCATTAACCCAGTTAAGCGTGACAGACGCGTCGTAATCGGTACCATCACCAATTAAGTAAGTGGATGCGCTCATCGCCTCATCAAGACGGTCTGTGGAATAGTGTGTGGCGAGTGTGGCGTAGAGCACACCAGTCTTAGTGATTGCCCTCACCCCTCGCGCCCCGGAGTAAAAGAGAATGTCACTCAGGCGGCTGTCCTCAAAGTTGTCAGGATAGATTGACTGATTCACGTAGTTGTCAAGAGACGTAAGGGCCAACCCCGTGTCCACCCAGCGTCCAAACTCTGTACGGTACTCGATCTTTACCTTACTAAACACAAGGGGTCTTGCCGCGAGCACAGCGATGTCAAATGCACCTTTAAGTGTATCGTGCTCAAGCAGTTGCGTAGCTTCGTTTATGAATGGGTCATAATCATAGGTCACAATCACACGGCCTTGTTCTGCATCAAAAGCAATTGGAATCACACTGTCGCCGGCGGTGCCCGCGATCGTGATTGTCATGGCATCACCAACCCAACGCTCCACTAGGTAAACAGCATCCCCCGATGTCAGGTTAAGATCGCTGCCAGAGAGTGTCATTCCATCAACTTGTTCGCCTGTCACCTCGTTGCTTAATGTGAATGTGTTGTCTCCGTTGTCGGTAACCGAGAGCTTTTGTGTAGGACTACCTGAAAAGATGTGTCCTGTGTAATACCCGTTAAGGGTGGCAGTGCCTGCGCCCGTAGTCGCATCGAACACCTTGGCCGTATAAACATCGGGCGTATTCTCTATAGTAATCTCTGCATCAATCACGCCCTCGTCCAATGCGATCTCAACACCTAGCTCTTCGTAAGGACTGAATGCGCCGCTCAGTCCTGGGAATGCGTCTGATGTGCTCGCGCCCACAATCTTTTGTACCGTGAGGGCTGAACCATCAGGTGATTCAAATTTTCTTAGTCTTAGTGGTACGTGTGGTAGGCTCATCCGGCCCACCCAACGTGTGCGGTCAGTATCCTTACTCAACGCGATCACGGCCTGCGCACTACGCACAAGGCTCTTGCCCTTGGGAAAGATATCAACCGCGTTACGTTGCACACCAAAGAGGTTAGCACCACCACGTGTCATCTCAGCGTCACCAGGCATGACCGAACTGGCCCCAGCCAGGTTTGAGAACTTGTGTGTGAAGAAACTCACCGCGCTGCTGCGTGTTGTGAGTGATGCTGAAGGAAAGGCTTTTTGCGCACGTTTGGCCAAGTCCTGTACAAGCTCTGGCTCAGTGAAAGGTACCACAGGACTCACAAGTGCCACACTCACCAGGTCTTCGTCTGAGACGTCCGTGGTGCCCGTTGTGCCTATAAGGTCTAGCTCAGTCTCTGTAGCACCATAAACAGGCAGGTCGACAAAGTATGTCCCATCTACGGCACGGTTTAGACGATACACGTTGCTGGTCTTTGTTTCTTGAGTTGTGGCCACAGGCACAATCGAGATAGAACCTGACAGTGCTGTTAACGGGCGGAGCACCACTATGTCGGAGAACACAAAGCGAGCACTGTTCTGTACAATATGTGCAACGTCGGTGCTGTACGCTAGGCGGACGGTTGCCACCGATGGGATCTCGGTGTTCACCCCGGCCCCGAGTGTTTTGAGATAAGCTTTGACGAAGTCGCAGTCACAAATGTTCCCCGACACAATATTGGCCAGGTCAAGGTCACCCAACACGCACTCAACAGCCTGCTCACTCCCGGCCAACACGTAGGCAGCAGGGCGGAGCACGTTATCATAAAATACCGAGTTTGGGCTGACATCAATGTCAGGGTACTGGTCACGAAGAAGGGTAACAAGACGCGTCTGCACCGAGTTTAGACGGTCCTTGTCGATTTGGTCTTTGTTTGGGATTAAGGCTGTAAGGTCAAGGTTCATAGGATTTCTACCAGAGGGGATCCAACCACCTCTTCGTTTATATTTATAAAGTAAGCATTGAATACAATCTGCATTAGGTCAACCTCAGAAACTTCCAATCCAACCTCACTAATTTGTTCTGCGGGGTCTGTAATGTTCTCAATATCTTCCTGGTTGCGCAGGGAAAAACGGGTGCGCTCGGCGGCAAGGGCGGTGGCGTGGTCGCGCTCTCCAGCATCCACAAGCTGGCCAACGGTGGCCGCAGAGAACAGGCTGGTACCTCGCAAGTCGTCCAGTGCGTCGGAACCCTGCCGCGTGCCAATGTTAATCAGGCCGTTTTGTGCTACAGCATCAAAGCCTGTGACCAACGCTGAGAAGTCAATGCTGGCTGGCTTGAAGCGTTGTGCGAAATTTACTTTAATACCGTTTCTCATTATTATCCAGAGGGTTGAACGTACTTGTGAAAGACTCTTCCAATAAAGTGTTTTTGTCTTGCGCTGGCAACACCTCGGCGGCGAAGCGCGGGGGTTGACGCATAGCGCGATCGAAAGTCGCGGTGCAACGCAAACTCCTGAGAGAAGTTGAATGAGTCCAACGTAAGGGATACTTGCGTACCTGGTGGCTTGTCAAAAGTCTCTTTCATCTTCTGGCCCATATCGTTCCTCGATGAGCGATTAGTGGCGTCCTGCGTGCGAAACGAGTCCCCCAAGAGCTCAGACGCAAACCGTGATCGAGTTTTGCCAAGACGCATTTGTTCGCGGTGGTCGTGGAGCAACACATTCATTTTTTCAGATTCAATCATTACTGTGTGCGCTGTAGTTGAAGGTCAATGTCATGCAGCTGATTCATCATCGCAGCAAAGCGACGTGAAATGTGACTCTGCGAGACGCCCATTCTTTTGGCAATCTCAACAGGGGCTAGTTGTGCTGTCTCGCCATAGCCGGTCATATACTCAAAAATCTTCTGGTCCTTTGGCGGCAGAGAGTAGTAAACGTAGTCCATAGACTCATTCAAGTAATCAGGACGATCGTCACCAGGTTCCCTAGGCCCACCCTCTGAGTCCGACCCTGCTGATTGACTCTGGCTCAGAGTCTTGGGGATGCGGCGAATCTTTTTAATATGCTCTACTGACCTGGCTGTCCAATCTCCCAGTTCTGCAAGGCTGGGCTCCCGACCTTTCTTTTCAATAAAGTCCTGCTCGGCGCGCCACAACGCGTGCTGCTCAAAGGTATGCCGCTCCGGTACGCGCAGCGACGTGCGATTCTGGCGCGCCTTGCGGTGCATCTGTTTGAGCTGGTTGCTAACGTGAGTCTTTAGACCTGCACCGCGCTCAGGGTCAAACTTACGCACGGCGGATGCCGCGACCAGTCGTGCCTCTCCTGTCAACACAGGGTCACCCTTGGCACCCAACCCTATAAGGGTAAAGTCGATGGTAGGGTTGAGTTCACGCACCACAGAATTTAAAGCCCCAGGTGATGGGTCCACCTTCCAGCTTTCATAAGCACTGTCTAAAGGGCTGGTTTGTTTTACGTCTGTCTCAAGCATGCGAAGAATCGTAGCACAATTTTTGCGTGTCTGGCAATGTTATTTACGTCGGCGACGACACCCGCCGCAACCTGTGCGGGTGGTTGTTTTTGTTTTAGTCTTCGGTCGGTAATTTGGTATCTTCCAATTCAAACTCTGCCTCTGGCTCGGTGGTGTAACTTTCTGCATCTAATTGTTCTTTAGTTTGAGTTTTAGGGTTGGCGAAGCTGACTTCCTGCTCGCCCATGATGTCGTAGAGCATAAAGAAGTACTTGTTCACAATACTTCCTCGGGTGCACTTTGGACATTTCTGGGGGTCCTTCTTGTAAGCGCTCTCCATATGTTTCAGCTCTTTCTTATAGGCGTCAGAAATATCACGACAGGCTTGGTCGGGACAACTATCAGGTTGGTTCAGTAGGCCCAACAACAAAGAGTTTCTGATGAGGTTCTCGCGGTGCTTTTTTGGATCATCCTTGATCGCTAGAATACGCTTTTGAACATCAAACGGTGCGGTAAATCTATACGCACCACCTTGTGAGCCTACCTTGTAATCCGACGCTGGGACTTGAACGGCCTTGGCAAAAGGGTCTATCAGGTTCTCGCCGGATGGTTCTTCCGCAATACTCGCGTCAGGTTGTTCCTCAGACATTGGCTCTGGAGAGAAGACTCCTAGTGCGTGAATGATCGCCGGAGGGATCAAGAACGCACTCACGAACACGGAGATGCTTGGGGCAGTAAAATAGAACAGGCTGAACAGTGCCAAACCTACCCAGCTGCTAAAGCAGTACGGGCAGTTGAGTAACTCTCCAAAAGTACCGAAGCGCAAGTGCAGTTCATCCTCCACCTGCTCAACAGGCTTGTTTCTGAGGGATGGGAAACACACACCCAACACACGGGCTTTGATGTTGGTCGAGTTCCAACTAGTGATAAATCCTGCAGCACAAAGAGAAGCTAAAATTAATTCTTGAATCATAAGTCTGGTTTACTTGTTGGGCCTTTTTTGTCAAGCACTATTTCACGCCCTGCATCTTGATCAATAAATCAAGTTTACTCCCCTCCTTTATGTCAACGTGTCTCGACAATTTTAACATCTTAGGCGCGTTTATTAAAAGCCTGTTCAAGAACAAGTCTCCGGCGGGTGTGTTGTAGTCGTTACTGAATGTGTGGGGGCCAAGGTGGAAGTGGCTCCAGGCTGAGTCATAATTATGCATGTTAGTCATCATAGTGTCTTTAACGTGATTCAGTATGTGGTGGCTCATCCAAAAGTAGTGGTCAGCAGCTTGACGATTTTCCCAGTAAGCTTGAAGGCGTTTGTATATATCTTTTATAGCCTCACCATCTTTTCGCGCTGCAAAGAAGTACCCACCAAAACCTTCGGTGTCACCAAACAAGAACAGGCCTTCATCAGACAGGGCGTCATCAATCCAGTGGTCCAAGGGTTGCAAGCACATCAATGTTGCGTCAGCCCACACACCACCAAACTCATGCAGAAGTGATATTCTCAAAATGTCTGAGAAAGCTGCAATCTTACGGCCCTTGTGCACGCGCCACAAACTCTTCACAAACTCATCGGCATCACTCCATACTTTTATGTCCCAACCTTTATTCAAACGTTTCCACGAGTGAATGCACGCCTTGACTAAACGGGGTCGTTGGTAAGCGTCGTGCCAGTACATATGCACCGTACGCTCCAGTAATGGAAACTCCAACTCAGGACGTTCAAAACCAAAACGATCGTAGTCCACACCAAACTCGCGCAACAGATACCGAAGGGTAATACCACTATACTTGATAGCCTCTTTTTTATTTTTTGTGGCATTAACGCGACGAATTCGGTTTTCAGGAGTGAACACATCTGGAAATTCATTCTCAAGCTCTTCATCCAGATTGTCATCTTGAAGAATCCTAATCTCGTGCCCCTTGTCCGACTTGATGAATGAAGACTGCGTCATCTCGTGACGTGGGCACTTGATTCCATGATCAAAGGTACTGGTGCGTATACACTCATCCAAGTTTAAATCATTATAGAAGGTCACTTCGGCGATCCGGTGCCTTTTGTTGTAACTGTACTCGACCTGATGAAGGAACTGACTTAGCAGGCGTTGCAATGGATCTCTTACCACCGTGAATATACGCCAACCTGTCAGGTCGAAACGCGTCTCCAACTCTTGAAGGGTTGCATGATGATCGGAACCATCCCATCCCTGTTGGTAAATGTGGTAGTGCGCTTTAGTTTTGTTATCCGTATTGTGCGCAAAAGCGACGTTGAAACCTTCGCTGGCGAGCATTCTGGTCTCTACCATTGTTCCCGCACACTTGGGTATGTGTATAAATGCAATTTTCTTATCTCTCAGTATCATTGTTAAGTATCCTTTCCGCCTTGTAGTCTGCTTCTATCCTCGAAAACTATAGGCTTGTGAGGTGCAAAGTATTCTGCTTCACGGCGGCGTAGTGCTGCAAAGGCCTTGTCGACTACACTCCTGTGTTCATGATCAAGGTGCGACCACACGCGTAGCATGCCAGGCCTACTCAAAAGGTAGCCGTGAGCATGGAAGCTGCGAAAGGCACGGTAAACATGGTCCCCCACCTGTTTACGGTATCCACCTGTGAGCATGATGGCTTTCCAGCACTTGGGAACATACCGGAGCGTCAGATCCAAAACTTTATCAAAGTCATCGCTGATATATGCGTCGTCCTCTAAAACAAACAGGTAATCGTAACCCTGTACATAAGCTGTTTCAATTATATCTCTGTGTGCAATTGTGGCCAAGTAGAAATGAGGGTGTCGCCTAGACTTTGGAAAGTGAGCAGGAATTATTCTCTCCTGTATCTCTTGACCTTTAAACCATTCAACGCGATTGGCTAGCATGGTGTCAGCTGCGTTTATGCGTTTATAAAATAGCTCCCTACGTTGCTTGAATCTTTCGGGTGATAGTACCACAGCCTTCCACTTGAAAGCTGCAAGTTGTTCTAAGTTGTTTACATTTTCGTTCATAATTTAACTGTCTACATCCATTTTTTCGTACTTGAATCTTTCTGGGTTCGTCCACGTCTTCAACTCTGTGTTGGTGAGTTGTGCGAATGGTATTGTGATCAATTCATCCTTGGGTAACTCGTTGAAAACTGTGGAAGTCTTTAGTATTGCGGGCAAGCGTCTCCGTATCCACGCGTCCCTACGCGTGGAGTGTATGGCTTGTCTGAGTGAGGGTGGGTGCGCTGAGTCTCGAAGTACTGTTACTGTGCGCATATCATCGTTCAAAAATACGGAATGCTTGTGTGCTTTATAATCTTGTTCAGAGTCTAACACAACAATGGGTGAGTAGTCCAAGCGTTGATCAAACCAGTCCCACCACATTCTCAAGTGGGTGCGTCCGTTGATCTGTGATTGATTGGCTTCCTGTCCTGCTAACCAATAGTTTGGACAAACTACTTTCCAATCACGGCGCGTATGGGCGACCTCATACTGGTGGTCAATGTGCCGGACCTCGTGCGCGTGAATATAATCAGGCGCAAACTGGATGTGTTGCAATATGTGTGGTATGGCCTCACGCGTGACAGCGTATGCATGCGTACGGTTGATGCTGGTACCTTGTACCCATTTATCGTTCAGAACAATCGGCACGTTCCGGTGTTGGCCGCCCAGGTAGCACTGGCTCCAGCCCTTGGGAATCTTTGGCATCACTTCATCCAAAACGGTTTTAGCGTTATCCACCCAACACACATCATCTTCCAATATCAAAACATTCGACACGCCCTCAATCCAAGCATCCTGTAAGACGCGGATGTGTGTACACAAGCAACCCCACGCTCCATTGCCAGCGCGCCACCAGGCTGAAGGTAATAACTCGTCTCCACGAATAGCTTCTGTAACTGTTACGTCCGCGTAAGTCTCGATGAGCCCACGGTCGTACATTGCTTTCAAGGAAGCCTCCGATCGCTTTTTCGCGCCCTTTAGGGACAGTATAACGACCTTACTAAAATAATCTTTAAGCATTTTGTATTGTTACACTAAACAAAAGCCAAAAGCAACCGTTTTCTGTAACTTACAGGTTGGCATCTTAGTTCACGACAGTAAACAAGTTGGTATCTGAGTGCCGCAATATCAGGTCTCCATTACTATGGGCTGTGGTATAGCAGCTACCGGAAACGTCGATCTGTGTGATACAGTTAGCGTTCGGTGTAAAGTTAAGTGTAACTGTTGTGGTGCCGCTTCCTTTTGGTGCGACGGGCCCTGTTATGGCTATTACACCACTAGCAAAATCTATCACACCAATAATAGGGTTGCTCTCGACATACGCACCATCCTGTGGCAGGTCGTCTTGCCATGTTAATTGTAGACCTGATGTCGACTCGTCAAGTGTGATCGTCATGGAAGGTTTGGGTTGGGTTGGGTCTTGGTTAGTGTCGTTGTCGCAAGTCATCTTGAATTCAATCACTGCCACGTCACAAACATCAAAACCATTTGATACTGTTGCGTATGTGTCATCCGGAGCCCTACTACTAACGGAGGAACCTATGTCGTAGCCCGTGCGATAGTCTCGATTCACACCAACAAAATCGCCAGCCCCCAACACGTAATTAGAGCAGTCACAGGCCGAGCTTGAGGATGCGGAACCCGTGCTACCACCAGCCGTGCTACTACCAGCCGTGCTACTACCACTATCGCTGGTAGTCGCACATGCACCTAATGTTATTGTTATAGAACCATAACTAATAGTGGGATCGCACCTGTACATGGTTATATATGTAGAAGTGTGCGTGCCATCACCAGAAGAGAAACCCCAAGCCCAGCCAACCCAAGCTAACTCTGCGGTATGTGTCACCTCATCGGAGTCAGTCCAGGTTCCTGTGAAAAGCCCCGAACTCAAGCTACCTGTAAGAGTCACTGCGTTACCAGAAAACACCGCGCAGTACGTTGTATGCTCCGGACTGCATACAGAGGAGGACGCGCTACTTTGGGACGCGCTACTTTGGGACGCGCTACTTTGGGACGCGCTACTTTGGGGCGCGCTACTTTGGGGCGCGCTACTTTGGGACGCACTACTTTGGGACGCGCTACTTTGGGGCGCGCTACTTTGGGGCGCGCTACTTTGGGACGCGCTACTTTGGGACGCGCTACTTTGGGACGCACTACTTTGGGACGCACTACTTTGGGACGCGCTTGATGACGAACTTTTTGATGACCCTAATGACATTAGCTATTACCCCTCTTGATCCATGTTTCATTAGCCTCGAAATCAGCCTGTGATTTAGTTGGGAATCGAAGATGTTTAAAGCCAAGACGTGTACCGCTGATACGTCCTGATACGCGCTTTACTTTAGAGAACCAACGTCGTGTTCTTACGACAAGCTCTTGTCTCTCAGCATCAATCATAACACCAACGCTTTCAGGTTGGTCTGGAACAACGCCCACAACTTTGATTGTTCCAGGTTCACACACTGCAAAGAACCTACGGTCCAACCGTTTACGGGTTTCCCTACCTCCAACGTAGACATCAAAATGATCACTGAATATAACCTCTGGCTGCTCCTCAACAAAGAGGGCGGTGTACTTGTCAGTTCCAAGCCATGGCGCTGGAACAACGGCCGTATCTTTACTTGAGCCTGCTGACGGTGGTGTAGTACTACCACCAGTGCTACTACCACCGCCCGCGCTACTACCACCAGTGCTACTACCTACTGTACTTGAGCCTGCTGACGATGAGCCCATACTACCTCCGCTACTTGAGCTGGTGTTTGAGGATCCAAACCAAATAATACCAGCGCTTCGCGCCATCGTCCAAACCCCAGTGCTTTCAGTGGCGTGTTTGAAGTACTTGTTCGTTGTTGTGTTAGCGGGTAACGATGCGCCAGTTTTTTCTATAGTAACACTTTTTGGTACTTGGTCCGCGTCGACTTCCAGATTGACGTGGAACGAATCACCCCCCGCGTATGTGTAGGGCGTTGGGACCGAAGCGATAGGCTCACCACCGAGTATAGCATCGTGGACGTACAAGGCAGAGAACGTGACAGTCTTTGTATTATTTGATTCTGATGTTAGGGGGTAACCTTCAAACTGTTGCGTTTGCTTTAATGAGTACTTGTATGGGTCAGGCGCGCAGATCGCGTTCGCAACAACAATTTGCCCATTTGTCACACCTGTTGTTGTATTGGTAACGGTTGGTCCAAAATCTACAAACGAACCTATGTACAAATATCCAGTGGTATCAAGGATTGTAAAATCTGTGGAGGTTTTGGTTGCCGACTGCTCGACGGTTATCGTCGTGTTAGGAATTTGAAATCCGGCTTCATCCACGGCAAAGCTGGCATAAAAGTGGGGTTTGTAAAGGTCGTAGCTTGTAGTATTACCACCAGAGTATGCGGCGGCA